>JAEEGL016968868.1_pt1 | contig 18729 bp, 15 predicted proteins | sample 9134231 | NCBI WGS metagenome assembly JAEEGL01 (sample SAMN16246548, study PRJNA631951) | gut metagenome | biome: gut microbiome; feature: rumen; material: fiber-attached | host: Bos | place: Iran: Karaj | collected 2018-10 | reverse complement strand
TGCTACAACTGTTGTGCCTTGAAACTATTGAAGTTGACGCTAACGCGTCAGCACAACAGATTGTTTTTGAAATCCATATTTTGTCTTCTACGCCTTTTTTTTACTTAATCAAAAGTTTTTTTCTGATGTCTTTTAATTTTTATGCATCCGCTAGGTGTTCTGCTTTTTATTTCGTGTAAACATTTTCACATTTGATCTGCAAAAACTTGCACAGATATTGACTGATGATACACTACCACTTTCACTGTTTTTAGTATTTTGTAGCAATTGCAAAATTTACTTTTTTATGCTACTTTCTACTAATGAAAGTTGCAATTTTTTTCGGTTCAAAATCTGATACCGATACAATGAAAAAAGCCGCTGATGTTCTCCGTGAATTTGGAGTTGAAAATCAGGCTTACATTTTGTCTGCTCATCGTAGTGGGGAACTTCTTCGACAAACAATCTGCAAAATTGAAAATGACGGATGTGAAGTCATTATTGCCGGTGCTGGACTTGCTGCACATCTTCCGGGTGTTATTGCCTCAATGACAGTGCTTCCTGTAATTGGTGTGCCGCTGGAATGTCGTTCTATCGATGCAAAAGGCCGTTCATCAAATGGACTTGCAGGCGTTGATGCTTTATATTCGATTGTGCAGATGCCTTCCCAAATTCCTGTAGCTTGTGTCGGAATTAATAATGCAGCAAATGCAGCATATCTTGCAGTTGAAATCCTTTCAGTAAAATATCAGGAACTTTCTGATAAACTTAAAGCTTTCCGTAAGGAGCTGGCAGATAAAGCAAAAGATAACGGTGGATTAGGAGTAGAATTATGATAGATTATCGTCAGTCTGGTGTTGATATCGAAGAAGGATATCGTGCAGTCGGAAAATATAAAGAAAGTGCTAAGCGTACTGTAATTCCAGGTGTGCTTAATGGGTTAGGAAGTTTTGCAGGAATGTTTGAAGTTCCAAAAGGAATGCGTAATCCAGTTATGGTTTCAGGTACTGATGGTGTAGGAACAAAACTTGATATTGCCTTTGCCATGAAAAAGTATGACACCGTTGGAATTGATTGTGTTGCAATGAGTGTGAACGACATTTTGTGTACAGGGGCAAAGCCGCTTTATTTTCTGGATTACATTGCCTGCGGAAAACTTGATGCATCAATTGCTGCAGATTTAGTAAAAGGGGTTGCAGCCGGATGTGTTGATTCTGAGTGCGCTTTGCTTGGCGGTGAAACAGCAGAAATGCCGGGTTTTTATGATGTCGGAAAATATGATATTGCTGGTTTTGGAGTTGGCATTGTAGAAAAAGACGAGATTATTACAGGTGAAAATATAGCTGAAGGCGATGTACTTATCGGGCTTGCTTCCACTGGTGTTCATTCAAACGGATTCAGTCTTGTTCGAAAACTGGTAACAGATTACAACGAAACAATGGTTGTGGACGGAATAGACATAGGAATGAGTGTTGGTGAAGTACTCCTTAAACCTACACGGATATATGTTCGTCCGGTTCTTGCTGTTTTGGAAAAATATCGTTCCAGTGTACATGGTATGGTTCATATCACTGGCGGCGGATTTTATGAAAATATTCCGCGTATGTATACGGATAAAAATCTTATCAGTATTATCAAACGGGACAGCTGGAAAGTTCCTGCAATTTTTAACGAACTGGAAAGACGCGGAGCAGACCCATCAAGAATGTTTAATACATTCAATATGGGCATTGGATTTATGATGGCTGTAAAAGCTTCGGATGCAGACGGCATTATGTCAATTCTGAAAGAAAAAAATGTTGACTGCTGGAAAGTCGGCAGAGTTGCCAGAGTGGCAGCCCCTGCAGAAACTCAGGAAGATGCTGTAAAATTTGAAGATTAAATATCAATATATCAGGGGTGTAAATGACTGACATCAAAATTTCTAGCGATATAAAATATGTTGGCGTAAATGATCATAACCTTGATTTGTTCGAGGGGCAGTATGAAGTTCCAGAAGGAATGGCATATAATTCTTATGTCATTATGGATGATAAAATTGCCGTGCTGGATTCGGTAGATAAAAATTTCGGTTCTGAGTGGATTTCAAATATCGAAAAAATTCTTGGGGGCAAGGCTCCTGATTATCTGATTGTGCAGCACATGGAACCGGATCATTCTGCAAATATAGAAACTTTTGCTAGAAAATTTCCATCTGCAAAAATTGTTGCATCCTCAAAAGCTTTTGTTATGATGAAGAATTTTTTTGGAACAGATTATGAAGCTCGTCGTATAATTGTTGGCGAAGGGGACACTCTTGAATTAGGCAAACATAAACTGCACTTTGTTACAGCTCCAATGGTTCACTGGCCTGAAGTTATAATGACATACGATGCAACGGCCCGTGTATTTTTTTCTGCTGATGCATTTGGAAAATTCGGGGCTCTTGATGCAGATGAAGACTGGGCTTGTGAAGCACGTCGATATTATTTTGGTATTGTTGGAAAATATGGGGTTCAGGTACAGGCTCTTTTTAAAAAAATCTCCGGCTTTGCAATTGAAACCATCTGTCCGCTGCATGGACCGGTTCTTACAGAAAACCTGGCATATTATCTGGATTTGTATCAGACATGGTCGACTTATGGAACAGAAACTGATGGCGTTGTAATTGCTTATACATCAGTTTATGGAAATACAAAAAAAGCTGTAGAACTACTGGCAGAAGAATTAAAAAAAGCCGGCTGCCCAAAGGTTGCAGTTACAGATTTGGCCCGCGACGATATGGCAGAGGCTGTGGAAGATGCATTCCGTTATGGAAAGATTGTTCTTGCTTCTACAACTTATAACGGCGATATTTTCCCGTTTATGCGGAATTTTATTCACGAGCTTTTGGAGCGTAATTTTCAGAATAAAAAAATCGGCATAATCGAGAATGGTTCCTGGACTCCGCTTGTAGCAAAAAAAATTAAAACGATGTTTGAGGGTTCCAAAAATATCAGTTTTGCTGAAAATGTCGTAACAATTACATCAGCTCTGAAAGACGAAAATATTGAAAAAATAAAACAGCTGGCAAAAGAAATGTGCTAGAATAAAAGGAATCAGATTCTGGTTATATAGATTTCGTATGGAATCTTTGACAATAACAAAGGCATATTGCTAAAAGGGGTTTTTTATGGCAAACAAGTACGCAGGAACACAAACAGAAAAAAATTTACAGGCTGCTTTCGCTGGTGAATCACAGGCACGCAACAAGTACACTTATTTTGCATCAGTTGCAAAAAAAGAAGGATACGAACAGATTGCTGCTATTTTTGAAGCAACAGCAAATAACGAAAAAGAACACGCAAAGATGTGGTTCAAAGAGCTTGAAGAACTTGGAACAACAACACAGAATCTTAATGCTGCTGCAGATGGTGAAAATTTTGAATGGACAGACATGTATGAAGGTTTTGCAAAAACAGCAGAAGCAGAAGGCTTTAAAACTCTGGCTGTAAAATTCAGACTTGTTGCCGCCATTGAAAAACGTCACGAAGAAAGATACCGGGCTTTGTTAAAAAATGTAGAAACTGCAAATGTTTTTGAAAAGAGTGAAGTAAAAGTCTGGGAATGCCGCAACTGTGGACATATTGTTGTAGGAACAAAAGCTCCTCAGGTTTGTCCTGTTTGTGCACATCCGCAAAGTTATTTTGAAATTTCAGCAGAAAACTACTAATACAAAAACTCTCTGAATGTAACTTTGGATTGTTTCCGGTGGTTATGCTATTATATAACAGGTGTAACCACCGAAGAATAAACAATTTTTTCAATGGCAAAAGAAATTCGATACAATCTTGGTGTTCCGGGCCAAATCGGAGTTGTTCACTGTAAAGATGGAAATGCAGATTTAGAGAATTGGAAAATGGGCACTGACTACCTGTACTGACGACATGGAGTGTGGTCTGCATTCTGTTTATGGAAAAGAGTGAAGGAGAGTGCAGTTCTCCGAAACGTTCCTTTTGTTCCGCTGTTCTTGTTCTTTTACACTTTTATATTGTAAAATATCAGTATGGAAAATGAAATTGTAAACGCAGCTGATGAAGCCGGCAATGCTGTCATGAATGCCGTAGAAACAGCAGGTGAAGCTGTTAAAACTGTAGGAATCGGGATTGTAGAAGAAACAAAATCGATGTTCCATTTAGATGAAATTACAAATTATCTGACCTGGGCAAATCTTGCAAAAGTTGTAACAAGTGTGGTTGCAATTCTTCTTTTGTGGATTGTTTACAAAGTAATAAGGCACTTAATTAAAAAGAATGCTGCAAAGAGAATTCAGAAAAAAACACTTGATGTAATTCTGAAAGTTGTAAAGTATGCGTTTTATGTTATTGTCGTTGCATACGTGCTCGGGCTGTTTGGCATTAAAATCAGTGCTATCTGGGGTGCTGCAGGAATTGCCGGAGTTGCCATTGGTTTTGCGGCCCAGACTTCTGTCAGTAACCTTATTTCCGGTTTATTTGTGCTTACCGAAAAAACAATGAAGGTCGGTGATTTTATCGAAGTAGACGGACAGCGTGGCACGATTGATGCTGTAGGACTTCTGGCTGTGAAAATCCGTACACTTGATAATCAGCTGGTGCGCATTCCAAACTCTACGATTATAAATTCTAACCTGATGAATTATTCTGCTTTTCCTTACAGAAGGTTTTCTTTTCCACTTGAAGTTGGCTGGGATTCAGATTTTAAAAAAGCCCTTGATGTTGTTTTGCAGGTTCCTTCTTTGTGTCCGACTGTAATAAAAGATGTTCCCGGTTATGAACCCTGGGCTGTTTATTCCGGGGCTGGTACGAGCGGAATAACAATTAATCTGAATGTGTATTTTGAACGTGATAATCTTGCACAGACAAAAAATGATGTATGGATAAATTTTCAAAAGCTGTGTTTAGAAAACAATATTGAGATTCCATATACACACTATGATATTAAAATTCTTGATGATGTGCAGAAGTCTGATGTGCAGGCATCAGACATGACTGGCTCAGGAACACCTGATTCAATGGACGACAAAAAATCAGAGGTGGAAAAATGAAATACTTTGACATGTGTGGTAATCAGGTTTCCCAGTTAGGTTTTGGAACAATGCGTTTTCCTGTTCTTGAAAGCAAGGAAATTGATTTTGCAGCTGTAGAAAAAATGATTGATTACGCAATATCAAACGGAGTAAATTATTTTGACACCGCAGTTCCTTATCATGATGGAAATGCTGAGATTGTTATTGGAAAGCTCTTGAAAAAGTATCCGAAAGAAAAATGGTTTTTAGCTGATAAATATCCCGGACATCAGATAGCAGAAACCTATAATCCGAAGGAAGTTTTTGAAGACCAGCTGAAAAAATGTGGAGTGGATTATTTTGATTATTATCTGCTTCATAATGTTTATGAAAATGACATACAGGTATATGAAGATCCGAAATGGGGCATCGTTGATTATTTTCTGGAACAAAAAAAACTTGGCCGCATAAAACATCTGGGCTTTTCGACGCATGGCGAAAGTGAATGTATTGAAAGTTTTTTAGACTGGTGTGATAAAAAATACGGAAAGCCAGACGGCAAGAGCATTATGGAATTCTGCCAGATTGAAATGAATTATTTAGACTGGACTTTGCAGCGGGCAAACAAAAAATATGCACTTTTAGAAAGCCGTAATATACCGGTTGTAGTTATGGAAAGTGTCCGGGGTGGAAAACTTGCTAATCTTTCGGAAATAAATACAGAAAAATTGAAAGCTCTCCGGCCGGATGAAAGTATTGCCAGCTGGGCTTTCAGATATTTGCAGAGCTTTTCTGATATTGCTGTTTCGCTTTCAGGAATGTCCAATATGGAACAGCTTATCGATAATGTTAAAACCTATTCAGGTGGAAAAGATTTATCTGAAAAAGAAATCCAGACACTGTATGATATTGCAGAAAGTATGAAAAATTCTTTGCCTTGCACTGCCTGTCGTTACTGTACAAAGGGTTGTCCTATGGGACTTGATATTCCGGGACTTCTTGCCAATTACAATGACTTAAGGTTCGATACAAGGGCAACTGTGGTGATGCGGCTTGATGCACTTCCAAAGGATAAACTTCCATCTGCCTGTATTGGCTGTAAAGCCTGTGAGCAGATTTGTCCACAAAAAATTAAAATTTCAGAGGCAATGAAGGATTTTACCGATCGACTTGGTAAAATGAAGAGCTGGGCACAAATTTGTAAAGAGCGTGATGAAATAGAAGCAAGGCAAAAAGCAAAAAGATAAGGACTGATAAAATGAAAATTGCTGTTTTAGTTTCCGGTGGAGGCACAAACCTTCAGGCTTTGATTGATGAACAGAAAAAAAATCCTGATTGCGGATATGAAATATCTGCCGTTATTTCTTCAAGTAAAGATGCGTATGCTCTGGAAAGGGCTAAAACCGCAGGGATAGATTCTGTGATTGCAAGTCCTTATGCTGTTATGGGTTCTGAAAAAGCAAAGACTGCAAGCCGTCAGGAAAAAAATGTTGCGGTTTCGGACCGTGTGCTTGAATTGTGCAGGGATGTGTATAAAGTTGATGCAATTGTGCTGGCCGGTTTTCTTACGGTTTTAACTGGAAGCATTGTTTCAGAATATTCTGGCAGAATTATAAATCTGCATCCTGCTCTTCTTCCAAAATTCGGTGGAGTAGGAATGTGGGGGCATAATGTTCACGAGGCAGTTTTAGCTAGCGGTGAAAAAGAATCCGGCTGTACAATTCATCTTGTGGATTCCGGTTGCGATACAGGAAAAATCCTGATACAAAAAAAAGTTCCGGTTTTGCCAGATGATACACCAGAAAGCCTTTACGCACGCATTGCTCCGCATGAACACGAAGCAATGGTTGAGGGAGTAAAACTTCTGGCAAAAATGCTTGCAAAATAGAGTGGCGCATTCGGATGGCGCGTCTGTCAGATAATTCCTATTCCTTTTAACAGAATAAAAAACAGCAGGACTGGTGCAACGAATTTAAGCATTATGATGTACAGACCTTTACGTGTAAATTTTTCACCATTTAAAGTAATTTCATCAATTGTAGTTTTTGGCTTACAAACCCAGCCAATCAGAATACATGAAAGCAGCGCAATTACCGGCATAAGAATGTTATTACTTGCATAATCCAGAATATCAAGTATTTGACCGACACTTCCATTTGGAAGCTTAAGATCAAAATAGAAAACATTATAGCCAAGGCATACAATGATGGAAATTACAAAAGTACTGGCTGCCATACAGATTGTTGCTTTTTTCCGGTTCCATTTGAATTTATCTATCATGCTGGATGTAATTGCTTCAAGAATTGAAACGGCAGAAGTAAGGGCTGCAAAAAGAATCATGACAAAAAAGATGAGGCCGATAAACTCTCCGAATTTTCCAAAAGAATTAAAGACTTTTGGAAGTGTGATGAACATAAGGCTTGGACCTGCGGACATTCCTTCTTTTCCAGAAAAAGTATATACAGCCGGGATAATCATCATTCCTGCAAGAAGTGCAATGCCTGTATCGAATATTTCAATCTGGTTTACAGTCTTATTTAAGTTTACGTCTTTTTTTATGTAGGAACCGTAAGCAATCATGATACCCATTGCAATGGAAAGAGAGTAGAAAAGCTGCCCCATTGCATCAAGAGCAATTGTTAAAAAGGATTTTACGGTAAGCCCAGTGAAATCCGGAATAAAGTAAATAGCCGCACCTTGAAGCCCTGTTCTTGTTATTCCATTTTCATCAGTGTGTGAAATAAAAAGCGTATAGACTGCAATAAAAATTATAATAACAACAAGTACAGGCATAAGTATTTTTGAATATCTTTCAATTCCTTTTTCTACGCCTTTATATACAATGAAGAAAGAAAGTATTACAAACAGAACAGTGTAAAAAAGCGGCTGCCAGATTGATGTTATAAAGCCTGTAAAAAATCCGTCAGCAACTGTAGAATTTCCCTGAAATGTCAGATAACTGACCATATATTTCATTACCCAGCCACCAATTACACAATAGTATGGATAAATAATAAAAGGAACTACAAAAGATAATATTCCTAAAAAGCCCCAGCCTTCGTGAAGGTTTTTGTAGGCGGTCAGCGGGCTTTCCTGTGTTTTTCTTCCAATTGCAACTTCTGTTATAAGAAGCGTAAAACCAAAAGTAAGAGCCAGACCCAGGTAAACCAGTAAAAAAATGCCGCCGCCATCTTTTGCGGCAAGATAAGGGAAACGCCAGATGTTTCCTAAGCCTACAGCACTACCTGCAGCAGCCAGTACAAAACCCAGTGAACCTGTGAACGAGTTGCGTTGTTTTGTTTGATTTTCCATTTTTTATCCCCTGAATTTTTTTCAAGTATCATTTTATCACAAAAATAATAAGAGGTCAGTAAAAATTTATGTTTTCCTTTTTCCTTGCGGATTGGAGAAACTAGAGTTATAATCAAAACTGGTTATGATAAGACAATTACAATATGACATTTGTGCCGTTGTTCTCTTGCTGGTTCTGCTTTACTCGCTTCTATTCAGAAAATTGACTCAGGGAAGATCAAATAAACTGCTTCTTGGGCTGATTTTTCTGTGTATTTTAAATACCATTACAGATTTTCTTGCAGAAATGTATGGAGTCTATCTGCCGGTTACACATGAAAATGTAATTTATCGTTATCTTGCGCAGTCTTTATATTTTGTTATCCGCAATGGAATGATTCCTTTTTATTTGTGCTATATTTTATCAGTCTGCGGAATCTGGCATATTTTTCAGAAAAGCTGGATACTCAGGATTTTATGGATTGTTCCTTATATAATCATGCTGGTAATAATTCTATCAAATCCTTTTACAGATTTACTGTTTTATTATGATTCAAATCTGATATATCATCGTGGAAAATTATTGTTTTTATTCTATGCATTCGCACTTTACTATACAGCTTTCAGCATCACTATACTGATAAAGTACAGAAATCTGATTCCGCTTTCAAAATGGGTAGCCATGCTGACAATGTTTCCGCTAAACATACTGGCGGTTATTATTCAGTTTAAATTTATGGATCTGCTTGTTGAAAATTTTTTCATGGCACTTGCCATCATGCTTTTAACAATAACAGTGCAGCGTCCGGAAGAAATTATGGAACCCTCGGTTGGCTGTCAGAATTTTTCATCGTTTTTATATGAAATTTCGACAGGCATGAAAACCAAAAGACGAAATATCATCTATTTTATTAAGATTTTGAATTTTGATTCATTGATGATCCAGCTTGGGCGAAATGGGATTGATAAAGTAAACTTTCAGGTTGCTTCTTATTTGAAAGAGTTTTTCAGCAAAACAGATACCAACTCTATGCTTTTTTATCTGACTTCGGGTTTATTTTCGGTTTTACTTGAAGAAAAGCATAAAACACGCTGTAAAGATTTCTCTTCTGACATTGATGACGGAATGGCAATGTTTTTGAATATTGATAATAACATTGCATATCTCGAACGCATAATTTCTATGGGGTACATTCCTGATGATTTATCAACTTATGATGAAGTCATTAATTTTTCAAATTATTTTGGTATGAATCCTTTAAAGAATTTTGATTCAAAAAGAAATGTTTATACCTGCAAAGAAATTATCGAGAAACCCGAGTTCATCCTCCATAATAATATTAAGGATATTGTAAAACGAGGGTTTGTTAATAATTCAATTAGTCTGGTCTACCAGCCTATTTATGATATTAATGCAAATAAATTTGTATCAGGCGAAGCTCTTATCCGGTTGAATGATGTTGAATTTGGACTTATTTCTGATGAAGTTTTTATTAGTGCCTGTGAAAGATCCGGTGTTATTCATCAGGTTGGTGATTTTGTAATGGACAGTATCTGTAAATTTGCAGCCAGTTTAGATTTCCGTGCATTAGGCTTGAAAAATATCGGGATGAATCTTTCTTTGCCGCAAATCCTGAAAAAGGATATTGCTGCCAAATTTAACCGCTATCTGTACGATAATAAAATTCTCCCGCAGCAAATCAGTCTTGATATATCTGAGAAAACAGCTGTTTCTGATATTTCACTGATAAAAGAAAACATAAATGCCCTTTCAAATATGGGCTTTAGTTTTGCCCTGGATGATTTTGGAACAGGCAGTTCGGATATCAATATAATATTTCTTTTGCCTTTGAATATCATTAAACTGGGAAGTGTTTTTGTTAAAACTATAGAAGATGAAAAAAGCAAAGAACTTCTGAAAGATTTAATTGCTCTTTTGAAGAAACACGGAAAGAAAATTCTGATTGAAGGTGTTGAAACAGAAAAACAGGCTCGTGAGTTCATCAGTTTAGGCTGTGATTATATACAGGGCTTTTTTTACAGCAAACCACTTACAGAAACAGACTTCGTAGAATTTATAAAACGACATAATGTATAAAGGTGGTTTTGTCTGTAAAAACCCTTATTGTGTTATTCAAGGCGCTGTATGTAAGTCTGCTGAGGTACTACATTTATTACAACGCGCCGGTTTTTTGCCCTGCCTTCAGATGTGGAATTGTCGGCAACAGGGGCACTTCCTCCAAAACCACGATAACTGAAAAGATTTTGCTGGACACCGCGGCTAACCATCTGCGAAATAATGGTACGAGCTCTTTCTATAGAAAGATTCATTTCTCCCTGTGGCTTTCCGACACTGGCAGTGTGTCCTTCGACGAGTATTGTAAATCCGCCGTCTTTTGTTGCTTCTTTGAGGCTTTCGGCAATTGCATCCAGACGGGCTTCTTCGCCTGATATTAATTCAGAAGAATCTGCCATAAAGTTTAAGTTTTCTATATTAATTTCCATTCCGGTTGGGCCGTCAACCACATGAATATCAGGAATCTTCTTTTCATAATAGAAGTTTTCAACATCATGATATTTTACATAATAGTTTTCATCTTTTAACGGAGAAAGAACATCGTAGTTTAAGTTTTCTTTATCAAGAAGTATCACTACTTTTCCCTGCTTTAGCAGTTCCCGGTTTTCTGGTATTGAAAGAATCTTTAAAGCATCTTTTCTTGATATAACCGGGTCAGTTCTGTAAACCCCATATATTTTTCGTGCAGAAATGCGTAAAGGATCATGCCCTGCAATATTGATTGATTCAAGTTCCTTTTCACCTGAAGCGTAGGTTACAATTCCGTTTTTACGGGCAATCTGTGAGTCAACCATGTTGCGTTCGTAAAGCAAATCCATTTTTTCATCATAGATTTTTGGAAAAAAACAAGGAATTGCTTTGTCGGTAGAAAATTCTCCGTGTACATTCAGAAGCCCGCGTGCATCAATTATTATTCCTGTATATTTTCTGGATGAAACGCGTTCAATGGGTGTTACTGGTGAGTATGAAGAATTGTGAAAAATCATCAGGGAAGAAAGGTCTTTTATGGAAATTGAATGTTTTACTTTCAGTTCACTGATGCCTCTGGAAAAATATGAGGGAGTTTTTTTTCCGGAATTGATAATGTCAGTAATCTGTTCAAGTGATATTACATCGCGAACAACCAGATCTCCAAGCAGTGTAGAGGAATCAACGCGCAGAGTCAGAAGCGGATCTTTTACCAGTTGCGGCAGATTTGTTGAAATGGAAGAATCTGCAAAACTCCGTCCAGAAGGAAATGCGATTCCGGCTTTATCAATATCAAAAGAAATATCTGAATAAAAACAGTCATTAGCCCAGTCTACATGACTTTTTGAATACATTACGGAGTTTGAATTTTCTTCACCATAAAGATAAAGGCACAGTGAGATTAAAAATGTAAAAATAAAAACATATTTCTTTAATTTCATATCATTTATATATCGGCATTTTTAGTACAGTTCCAATAGATAAAATGCCATTTTGACTGATATTATTTACTTTACATAATTCATCCAGACTGACATTGAATCTTCTTGAAATGCCCCAGAGCGTGTCGCCTTTTTGTACAGTGTACATTTTTGGAGCATTTGGTTTAGTCTGTGAAAGTGCCTCTAAAAAGTTTTCGGCTTTTTCTTTCGGGTATCGCAGTCTGTATTTTGTCTGAGGTGGAGTTACAGAAAATTTTAATGCCGGATTCAGATATTTTAGTAATTTACCATCTATGCCGGATTTTTCAGAAAGCAAAGCAATGTCGTAAGCGTCCTGCACAATTGTTTCTTCGAACTGTATTTCTTTTGTGTCATCATAGGGAACAATATCCAGTCCATAAAAATCAGCATTCATAACCAGATCTGAGATGACAAGAAAGCGGGGAACATAGTTTTTTGTTTCTGCACGGAATTTTCCCAGCTCACATAACTGCCAGTAATCCTTATCCGGGTTTTGTTTCAGGATTTTTTTAACACCGCCAAGCCCAAAATTGTAGGCTGCAAGGGCAAGTTCCCAGGAACCTAAGGCATTGTAGTTTTCTTTCAGTTTTTTTAAGGCACTTTCGGTTGCAATCCATGGATCCAGTCTTTCATCGAACCAGCTGGATTTTTTCATATAAGGCGACATGGAGTTTTCCATAAATTGCCAGAGCCCTACAGCACCGGATTTAGATACCGCATAGGTGACAAAACTGGATTCAACGCAGGGCAGATATTCCAGACAAAGCGGCATGGAATATTCTTCCAGTTTTCTGCGGATAAAAGGCCGGTAGCTTTCTGCATTTTTCATTACTTCGGAAAGCCATTTCTGACCAAATTTAGACTGATATTCTGTGTAATATTTTTTTATAACTGCTTTTTCCCGCGGAATAGATATTTCGGGTTCGATGTAAGCAATAATCTGTTTATCTGGGTCTGTTTTTTGCTTTGAATATCCGCCGGATAAATGTGAATCCTGCAAATCATTATTCTGGTTATCCTTGTTGTCTTGATTTCCAAAAACAGCTTCGTTCAAAGCGGCTTCAATATCCGGAAGAATTACAGGTTCATAAAAGTCGGGCTCGCTTATCAGTTCAAGAATAGTTTCAACATCAGCACAAAATGCACATGGACAGATGCAAAGCCACAGAAAAACAAGAACAGTTTTCGGATGCAATGTCATATTTTTTCACCGTAGTAAATGCCTGCCCATTCCCAGTTTCCATGAATTTCCGGGTTTGCAGGAAAGTTTACCTTGCGAAAATACAGGTACCAGACATTAATGTAAGTACTCCAGCCCCAGGTTCGTAAGTAGGCTTCGGTAGGGGTAGAAGATTCATCCAGTTCTTCTGCAAAACGGATACGCTGCCCGCGCATATATTCTTTCATAGACGAAGTAAACTGACTGTTTGTATCGGTTTCGTCCTGCTTCCATGACATTCCGAAAAAGTTAACCTGCGAGCGATATTTGTCAAGTTTCCGTGCATCATATTTTTTGATGGCAGCAGTTATGGCGTCCTGCAGTTCTTCTAGAGTCTGGAAAGTCCAGTTTTGATCTGAATTATTAAAGTCTATTGTTTTTCTTGCTTTTAGATAGGCATCCGGAAGTCCTGCAATCTGAATTGTGGTTGCATCCGGCTGACCAAGGAAAAGTGAATATGAAAGAAGCGCATTATCCCAGTCTCCGATTGTTTCATATTCAGAGGCAATTCTGGCATATAATTCTGTTGTTGAAACCTGATCCTGAAAGCCTGAAATAAGTTTGTTGAAATAGTAAATCCGGTTTTCCGGCTGGGTGCTGATCTGGATCAGATGCTGCAGGCAGATGATGTGAACTGATTTTCCTTTTACCAGAAGGTCATCATAATTCTGAATGATTTTATCAAAATAGTATTCAGCAAAGGGTTCTGCTTCATTATCAAGATAAGCGGATGCAACCATTAAAAGCCAGTACGGATTGTATATATCTTCGGGATTTTTTTCGACGTAATCTGTAAGAAAAAGAATAAGATCATCGGTTTCGCCGTTATTCATGTAATTTGTTGATATCTGGTTTATAATGGCGTAACGGCTTTCTTTTGAAAGTGTTTCATCTTTGAGTAAAGAAAAAAGTTTAGTTTGTCGGTTTTCCATGTTTTTTGAACAGGAAAAACTGCCGAAAATAAGGTATACAAGAAGGATAAAAAATGGTATTTTTAATTTAATGGACATATATACATTGTACCATAGTGTAATTATTGATTTCAAGGTGATATAAAATGAAAGCAAGACTTAGATTTTTAATTTTTCTGGGATTTGAAACTTTATTTTGCGGAATCGTTTATCTGATGATTCGCACAAATATCATTGCTTATTCGCAGTGGAGAGAAACCTGGCCGATCTTTGCAGCTTTTTCAGGAATTGCACTTTTAGTATCAGGTCTTGTGTGTTCAAAAAAAATATCCCTTTCTTTTTTAGTCCCGTCAATTGCACTTATTGTACTTGGACTGATTTTTATGCTTTTTTCAACTGATGTTTTTACTATCCCGATTGGAGAACTTTTCCGCAAGTGGTGGTGGGTTTTACTGATTCTTGCAGTTTTAATTCTTGCAGTAATTTATGCTTATAAAAAGCTTGGTAAGAAAAATCATTAACGGAGTATCACAGGATGTTAAAGCGGTGGATGATACAAGCCGCAGTTATAATAATTCTTCTCTTCGCTTCTTGTGCATCAAAGCCTGTTGAACAACCGCCTGTATCCTCAGATGAAACTGATACAGTTTTAGTTCAGGAAGGACAGTCTGCTGATGAAACAGAAACTTCAGAAAATGATACAGAGAAAATACAAAGTGAAACAGCTGTAAGTTCAGAAACTGAAGAAATAGAGAGTGAAATACCTGTAAGTACAGAACCTGAAGTGACAGAAGAGGAAACTGTTCAGGAAGAAATTAAAGCTGAAACAGATAATCTACGGATGATTTCTTTGCCCGTTATTGAAAAAAAACCATTTCAGGATATCGATAAAGAAATAATCCTTAATATGGAAACCGGCACTTATAATTCACTGAAAAATGCGGTTACAAAACTTAGAAAAGCAGATATGGAATATACAGAGGATGAAGCTGTACTTCTTTATACAGCATCCTCAATGATGGAAATACTTTTTCCGGAACAAAAAATTAACTGGCAGGTGCCACAGGCTTCCGCAGAGCATTCTTATGTTGCATCAGTTTTGTCGGCAAAAAAAGGTGTCTATGATTTTTCAAGTCCTCTGGAAGACTGTCTTTCGTGTATACTTCCTTCGCTGCTTTTAGTTACAGTACCCTCCGTTCAAAACTATTATCAGGATGCAGAAACGGCATTAAAAAAAGCCCTGAACTTTAATTCAGAATCCGTTTTAGCCCGATATTTTCTGGGTCTTCTTTATAACCGGCAGAAGCGTTATGAAGAAGCTGTCATGTATCTGGAAAAAGCCTATGAAGCCGAAAAGAACCTTTCAGTAACTGTTGCCTATGCAGAATCTTTGCTGTATTCAGGGAATACTCAGAAAGCTTATGAATTGACAAAGTCTGATGCCGGAATACAGGCAAACTCTGTTGAACTTTTGTATCTGGCTGCTGTTGCTGCTTTTAATGAAGGTGATTTTGAGGCTGCGGATTCTTACATTATCCAGGTTTTGCAGAGGGAACCGGATAATGGTGATTACCTGCTTTTTCGCGGAAGAATCCTTATGGCAAAAGGTGAATACATCAAAGTATCATCGCTGCTTGATGCTTACGAGCGGGTTAAAAAAAACAACAAAAATTATCTTTTGCTGCGTTCTCAGTTACTGCTGGTGTGGAACAAAAATACAGCGGCTGCAGCATCAGTCCTGACAGAAGCCATGAATAATTACGGAACTGATACAGAAGTCCTGCTTGCATCCGCTTCTTTAGCTTCAGCCTCCAGTGTGAAAATTGCAGGATTTTCTGCAGAAGAACTGGTTTCGCTTGTGCTTGCTTCTAATCCGGATAATACCGATGCAATGAAAATTCATGTTGCAGAAGCTGTAAAAAAAGAACAATGGACAGAAGCCTATAAAACAAGTTCCAGACTGGTCTATGAATTTAAAATATCTGATGCATTGATTCCGCATATAAAAATCTGTATAGCTGACAAAAAACTTGAAGAAGCCCGTACTTCAATAAAACAGCTTTCTGCTTTGAAAGGTGCAGAAAATGAAGATGTAATCGAGAGCATGATAAAACTGTATATCGCAGAAGGCAAAAAGGCCGAAGCTCATGCCCTTATTACAAAACAGCTGGCAAATGCTGCTCCAAAAGCAAAAAGCATTCTGTATTATGAAAGAAGCAGAATTTCCCCGACAGAAGAACAGCAGCTTTCTGATTTACGTTCAAGCCTTACTGCAAATCCAAGAAATCAGGAGGCTTTGTATGATCTGTATCTGCTTTACTATAATAGAAAAGATTATAGAAAAGCTCAGTATTATTTGAATCAGGTGGTTGCACTTTCGCCAAACGATTCTAAACTTTTAGAAAAACAGGAAGAACTCAAGACATTAATTTGGCGGTAGGAAAAAAAGTTTTTATAAAACTAGGAAGGCCAATGATTCTGGCTTTATGCGGATTACGAAAATTGGCGGTAAATAAAAAAGCTAATAAAAAAATTGTGTGTAAGAAAATGTGGAATAAAACTTGACAGGATAAAAACAATGAATTAATCTATACTTGTTCTTAATTGTTATATATATATATATATATTACGTTTTACCACAACGTTTTGTATAATACATAAATAATAGAGAGGTATAATCAATGAAGAAAAAAGTATGTAGCATTTTTCTATTTGGCATCAGCATGTTTTTTGCTGCATGTAACATCGGAAATCCTTTAAAACCAGAAGAAAAGATTTTTAAAGAAAATTCAGTAACAATTAAATGGTCTGATAAGTCAAAAAATATTGACAGTATCTCTGCAAATGTTAAAGTGTTTTCCATGAATAATCGGAAACTTACACCGATGGAACAGACAAATCAGTATCGGCTTGTTATTAAAACTGAAAATGATAAAATAATGACACGAATTGATACAGACAGTGATTTTGCAGGTGGTCTTACAAGAAGCGTTGTAAGTGACGGAAATGAACTTGTTATATTTAACACAGCCTCAAACGAAGTTTTAAGCCGAGGAATCCTTCCAGAAAAAGAAAAATCTAAATATGATTTTTTAACAGCTTCTCCTATAACAGGAAGAATTAATCTTGATGTAATAAAAGAAGAAACTAAAAGACTTGCTCTTGATGTAATTGATGAAACAGCAGAAAAAGGAACAATGGCGATAAATCTTCCAGGAGGCTTTATGAAAGCACCAAATGGAGAAAAAGTTTTAAAAGCAAAAATTGTCTTTGATACAGTTAATGAAGTTCTTGATGAAGTAGAAATAACAACAATACCAGAAGAAGGAAAAACTGTAACAACGACACAGGTGTCAGTTTACGAAGAAACAAATGGAGAACTGATTAAAATAGGTTGTGTTACAACAATCGATACAAAAAATGAAAATTTAATTGAAGGATTTCCGGAAGATTACAAGTATTATAATTCAATAGATGAGATACCAGAGATATCACAAAAAAAATATGAAGAATTAAAAAAGAATGGAAATATTTATGAAGATGTGGGTATGACTTTAGGAAATCCTGCAGATTTAAGTAATATTCAGACTATAGTTGAAATTTATGATTATATAGACATAAACAATGTTGGAAATGAAGAATTCAGATTATTAAGTGGAGAGCAGGAGAGATAAAATGAAAAAGATAATTATAGGTTTATTAATACTAAGTTTTGCATATTTTGTATTTGCTCAAAATACGGGAGTAAATACGGCTCGTGGAAGTTATGACAAGGACTGTAAGATTCAAGATAAAGGTGATTTCTGGCTGATACATGGATTTGATTTTGAAAATTATAATCCAGATACCGATTTAGGTTTAGATATGCTTGTAAATAATGAAGTTGAAAAGGTTCATAAATATGAGAAGGACTATGAAGAGGGATTTTATGTTGTAGGACATTCGCAGGGTGGACCATCAGCTTTGGCTTTTGGAACAAAGTATACAAAAAAATATGGCAGCGATAAATTAAAGGGAGTAGTTACAGTTTCTGGAATTGATAAAGGATTAAAAGCACTCGAAGGAGGTTTTGCACCATTAAAAGCAAGAGTAATGGAAGATGTAGATATTTTAAATAGTGGTTTAATAGCTAAAGTAGGTGAGTTATCAGCAATTTTAGCTTTAGCTGGTAATATTGAGAAGGTCGATAATAATAATTTGATTGTAAATAAATTATTTAAAAATTGTTTACCAGAAGAAATATATTATTATGTAAAAAGAGCATGGAATTCGAAATCTGACGATAACTGCCAGCAGCTTTATGACATGATGCCAAAAAGTGATTTTATTAAAGAAAATGTAGTCGATAGCCAAAAAGAGAATTATAAAGTGATTGTTGGAAAAAAACTTGAGTGGTATTGGAAAAAAGTAGGTTTTATAAAAGTATTATTATGTAAAAAAGTGGATGACATAAAATATTGTAGTACTTATATTGATAAAGCAAAATTTCCAAGTGCTCTTCCTGTTGCATATATAGTTGGTTTAGATAGTAATACACTTGGAATGATTGAAGAAACCGATGACATGTCAGAAGATATTGCTAGAACCATAATAAAAGGATTAGAAATTGAGTTTTCAACGGGTTATATAGTAAATGCAGCAGAAGCAGTACTGTATTCAGCAACTCTAAATCCTGTGTTGGGTGTTTTGCATGGAGTTTATGCAGTTCAAAGCTTAAGGGCATTTCAATGGTGCAATAACATTGATGATGAAATAAAAGAACTGTTAAATGCAAAAGAAAATGACGGACTTGTCGCTAAAGAAAGTCAGTATATACC
>JAEEGL011392109.1_pt1 | contig 18729 bp, 17 predicted proteins | sample 9134231 | NCBI WGS metagenome assembly JAEEGL01 (sample SAMN16246548, study PRJNA631951) | gut metagenome | biome: gut microbiome; feature: rumen; material: fiber-attached | host: Bos | place: Iran: Karaj | collected 2018-10 | reverse complement strand
TACGGACATACATGCTACAAGGCAGAAGCTGTTGAAGAAATGCATGAAGGAGTGGTTGAACGGGAAGATGACGCCTGCGGTCTTGAATACTATCCAGAGTACGCGGACCAGTGCAGCGAATACAACTACTGTGATAAGGTCAACAGCGTTGAATTTCTTGCTTCCCACATTAACTTTCTTTTCCATTTCAAACCTCCAAGATTCATAAATCGATACGAAAGTTGCCCGGTTGTAAGATGTATAAACAATCAGTCATAAACTGTTTGTTCCTGAAGATTATTCGAAGTCCTCCCTGCGGAATTCGATGCCGCCGCCCACCAGCTCTTCTCCGAAAACCGCAAGGCAGAAGGCCATGACGGCGTCGGTATAGGGGGTGGGGATGCCAAAGAGCCGGCCGATCCTGGCGATGGGTGCTATGCCAAAGGGCACGTCCTCGGTCAAGTAGCGGTGATCCAGAAGCTGGGGCCCCGCGGCCTTTATATAGGCGGGATTTTTGGTGAGGGCGTCGAAGAGATTGTCGTACTTGTCCGGCCAGAAGCTGTTGATGCCTGTGAGGACGTCGTCGATGTCGCAGCCAAGAGCCTTGGCCACCTGAATGCGTTCCTTGTCCAGATTTACCACAAGGTCCACGCCCTTTTGGGATGCGCCCTCTGCGTAGAACTTGAAGGACTGAGCGTTTTCGGCTCTTGCAGCGTTCAGTATGGTGAGGGGCACGTGTATTACTGGATTTGTGGTGGACATGGTGGTCTCTATGATGGATTCCGCCGGTGCGAACTGGGGGAATACCTCCTTCAGTTCATCGATGAGCTGTGCCGTTTTTGAGTTGTCAGTTGCGCAGACGGAGGTCCTGGCCTTGATGGTCATGCTCACGTGGTTTTCTGCCTTTGCGGAGGCCACGAAGAGCTGGGCGCCGGTCTCTGCAACAATAAGCTCCAGTTCGTCTATGAGGCTTCCCAGCACCTGTTTGAACTCCAAAGCGCCCCAATTGCTGTTGAAGACAACTATGCGCTGGCCTTTTCTTAAGAAGGGCTTCAGCTGCTCCGCCACCTCTCTGTGTGCGTTGGCCACGGTCATGATTATTATCACGTCGCCGAAGGCTGCTGCCTCCTCCATTGAGGTGGTGATGGGGGCCTTAAAGCAGCCGCTTAAGGCTCCTTCGGCCTCGATGCCATTTTCGTTTATCAGGGCTGCCTTGGCCGCATCCCTGGTCTTTATAAGACATTTTTCGTTTTTAGAAGTAAGGTAGACCGCCAGAGCCCGGCCGGTCTTGCCGCCGCCGATTATGGTGAAGTTCATTGTCTCCTCCGTATAATATATATAATTATATCGAATAAATAACTGGTTGTGAATATTATTCAGTTTAAATACTACTATATAATGATATCAGTGTGATTATGCGTTGTCAAATAAATGCAGTAAAAATTGTAAAAATTAGCCTGTACTAACTTGGATATACTGTGATATAGTAAATACAAAGATAAACAACTCGATACAAATCTGAACAGGCCACGGATCATCGCGTCCGGGAGCCGGGTCGCTTTTGTGACAGTGGAGTTATCCGCGGGACAGGTAAGTGCTCCGCTTTTTTATTTGTTTAAAAGGTGCAGGTTATGAGTCAGCAGGTAACATCGAAGGCATACGATGCAGAATATTATAAGAAGGTGACGGACCGGGTGTCCATGGTGGGTGTGGCAGGGAATCTTATGCTGTCTCTGTTCAAGATGACAGCAGGCATAGTGGCTCACTCAGGCGCCATGATAAGCGACGCCGTCCACTCGGCTTCGGACGTATTTGGCAGCTTTATAGTGATCCTCGGAGTCCGCATTTCCTCCAAGGCCTCGGACGACGACCACAATTACGGGCACGAGAGGCTGGAGTGCATAGTGGCCATAGTCCTATCCGTGATCCTGCTCATAACAGGCCTTTTCATAGGCTACAAGGCTGTGCTTGCTATTTTGTCCCCTGAGGGGGAGATCACTGTGCCAGGAGTTCTGGCACTGGTCGCTGCCGCTGTTTCCATTGTGACCAAGGAGCTGATGTTCCATTACACCAGGATCAACGCTAAAAGGATAGATTCCACAGCCCTTTACGCCAGCGCCTGGCATCACAGATCCGACGCCCTGTCCTCTGTGGGCGCGCTGATAGGCATCGGCGCGGCCAGGATGGGTCACCCGGTGTTTGAGCCCATAGCAAGCCTTGTGATCTGCCTCTTCATAGCAAAGGCCGCCTGGGATATCTTCAAGGACGCGGCGGACAAGATGGTGGATAAGGCGGCTGACAAGGATACCGTGGAGGCCATCGAAAAGACCGCCCTGTCGGCGCCCGGGGTCATGTCCATAGACAGACTGCGCACCAGGGTCTTCGGCAACAGGATCTACGTGGACATAGAGATCGGCTGCGACGGCACCCTCAGCCTGAACGACGCCCACGCCATAGCCCAGAACGTCCACGACAGGGTAGAGACCGGCTTCCCGGTGATAAAGCACATAATGGTGCACGTGAACCCGCATAAAGTGGAGCAGGGACAGGCCAGAGGCAATAATTGATTTGACATCGGGGCTTTGTGTGTGCTACCTTTGTTAAAGCCGCAGCGGCGTCCCTTAAGGCCGCCGGTCACGCGGAAATGCAGCTGCAAAGGATAGATATGTCTGAGAAAAACAAACTTGCTTTAATAGATTTTGACGGGACCCTCTGCGACACTGTGGAGGCGGATTACGCGGCCTACGAGAGCGCTCTGGAGCACTTTGGCCACAGCATGAGCTGGGAGTTCTTCAGGGATGAGTGCTTCGGGGGTTACTACAAGGACTTTCTCCGCAGGCCCTTGGGGGAGGATTACGACAGGCTCATCGAGCCGGTCCACGACCTTAAAATGGAGCTCTACCCGAAGTTCTTCGGGCTTATTAAGGAAAACGCCGGGCTAATAAAGCTTCTTGAGTCCATTAAAAGCGATTATTATCTTGTGATAGTCTCCACTGGAAACCGAAAGAGCATGGAGGAGATCCTGGCTTATCTGGGCCGGAGGGAGCTTTTCGACGACATAATAGATCAGACACGTATCGTCAGAAAGAAGCCGGAGCCGGATGCTTTCCTTGCCGCGATGGAGCAGTACGGGGTCTCTCCGGAGAACACCATAGTTTTTGAGGATGCGGAGCCCGGTGTGCAGGCTGCAAAGGCGGCGGGACTTCAGTATTTCAGGGTGGAAGAGATCTGCCCTTTGTGATAAACTAAATAAGTTATGGAAAGGCAATACAGCCCAGACAATTCAAAAAGGCGGATCATCACGCCTTTTTCTGTATCGGCAGCTCTGTGCTACTGGCTGCTGAGCTTTTGGCTGGAGAAAAGGATACTGGAAGTTCCCGCTTCGGCAAATCTGTTCAATTATATATGCTGCAAAGGCATACTGCTGTTTGCTCTCTATGCTTTCTGGAGCTTCTCAGAGGCCGTTATTTGCCCTTCTGACGCGCGAAAGAGGGCGAGGTGGACATTTATCTATGCTCTGCCTTATCTGGCCTTTCTGGTCTTCTGGCTGTTCAGATACCACCCCTTTGTGCTGACGTCCGACGAGCTCAATATCTTTCTTGATGCGGTGAAGCTGGAGAGCTATGCCTACTGGTTCAATTACTTTACAGGCTTCTACTGGATAGTGTGTCTTATGATGGTTCCCACAGCCATGGGGCCGGTCTTCGTCAAAGTGCTGATACAGGCTCTGGTCTGCGGTTACTGCATGGCCAGGGAAAGGGAGCGGGGCAGCTTTTTCAGCGCTCTGCCCATATATCTGCTGTTCTGCCTTCCATTTGTTATGGATCAGGGCATCTCAGCCCACAGGCTTCCGACTTACGGCATGGTATATACTGCGGTCGCTGCTAAGCTTATCTATGACAGCGAAGCGCTCAGAAAGGATGATGGCAGCCCTTCCGGGGCTTTCGGGAGCCTGCCTTTGAAGGATCTTCTGCTTCTTTCCGCCGGCTTTTCCATTCTGGCTATCTGGCGCAGCGAGGGCATGTATTTTGTGCCTCTTGGGCTGATCCTTCTGCTCTGCGCATACAGCATAAAGGATAAAAAGGCTGTCCTTAAAACTGCCGCAGTATATTTTCTTGTGCTTGCAATAGCTGCTATCCCGCAGGTCAAGAGCTATTTCTTCGAGGAGAACCCTTCTGTCGCGCTCAGGACCAAACCCTTCATGGCGTATGCTGTTACGATAATGATGCGAAACGGCCTCACGGAGGAAATGATAGGGGATGAAGCTGCAGAAATGGAAGCCTTCGTGCCGGTCGAAACCATAAAAATGGCTAACGAAAAGTACGGAGAGAGCATCTACGGCGGGGCTTTTGTGCTGCGTCACGCGGAAAAAGCCTCTTATCCGGACCAGGAACGCTTCTGCGATGCGGTCAAACGTCTGATACTTAAGTATCCGCTGCTCTATCTGCGTTCCCAGCTCACTGCTTATGTGCATGTGGACGGAAATACGCCCTACAGGGAGGGCATGAGCCTCTGGCAGAGGATCACAGCCTTCTCCTGGCATGTGACCCCTGCGGCAGTGCTGTCGCTGCTGTATACAATTGCTTTTCTAATAAAAAAGCGCTGGCTGGGTTTCTGGTTGGGACTGGGGTCCCTTGGGAATCTGGCGCTGGTGGTTGCGCTTATGCCTGCCACCTTCCCTAAGTACTTCTATCTGACCTATCTTTACGCATATCTGATGACAGTCTTCCTGCTCTGCAGGCTGCTGAGGCGTATAGCAGGCGGTAAATCTGAAAAGGAGGCATCATGAAGATAAAAAACAAGTTTCTCCGCTTCCTTGTAATATCCGGAGGCGGCTGGCTTCTGGACTTTGGCATCTACAGCCTTCTGACCATGGCGGCCGGCCTTCCTGTGTGGCTTTCCAATGTGATCAGTTCCTTCTGCGCTATCACATTCGTGTTCTTCACCGCCACCAGGCATGCCTTTGTGCTTCATGAAGGCGGCCTGAGCCTCAGGAAGAAGTATCTGGCCTATCTGCTCTATCAGCTGGCGCTGGTGAGCGCTGTCTCTTTCCTCGCCCAGTGGCTGGCCTGGGAGCTCTTCCCGGATCTGGCGCTCTGGCTCAGCGGGAACCCGGTGCTTACGGACAGCGGCGCCTCGATGCCTCCGCTTTACCGCTTCGCTCTGGACTACGGCAAGCTGCTTGCAAAGATAGTGATCACCCCAATAACCATGATCTGCAATTTCTTCGTGCTCGGCTGGATAACCGAGAAGCTTTAAACCATGGAAAAAATACTCATTTTCATACCCATGTACAATTGCGGGGCTCAGATACCCCGCACAATAGAAAAAATAGTCTCGCTGGGAGATAAACAAGCGCTCTTCAGCAGGGTAATAGTCATGGATAATGGCAGCAGGGACGATGGCCTTAATGCCGCAGCTGAGGCAATAAAAAGACTCAGCATTCCTGCTATGGTCGTGGAGAATCACGACAACTACGGCCTTGGGGGCTCTCACAAGACCGCTTTTAACTATGCTCTTGAACAGGGCTATGACTACGTTGCAGTGCTTCACGGAGACGACCAGGGGGACATAAGAGACCTGGTGCCGCTGCTGGAGGAGGGCAGGCACAGAAAGCTGGACAGTCTGCTCGGCGCCCGCTTTGCAAAGGGCTCCAGGCTTGTTAATTACAGCGCCTTCAGGATATTCGGCAATCATGTGTTCAATACCTTCATGAGCCTTGTAAGCGGCCGCAGGATACAAGATCTTGGGGCTGGGCTCAATATTTACAGCTGCGATTATCTTATGAACCGCTTCTACCTGTATTTTCCCAACGATCTGAGCTACAACGTTTTTCTGCTGCTCTACGGCATCTACAGCAAAAGCCGTTTTGAATTCTTCCCTTTGAGCTGGCGGGAGGAGGACCAGATAAGCAACGCGAAGCTCTTCAAGCAGAGCCGAACAATGCTGAAGCTGGCGGGGCAGTATCTGACTGCCCGCAAAAAGCTCTTCTCAGGAACGCCTAACCAGTGGTCGGAGATAGACTACGGCTTCGACGTGGTCGCTGAAAACGACGCGGCAAAAGCCGCCTGCGGAGAGACGGCCGGCTCATTCACATCCGGCGCTTCTGCCCGGAAAGGCGGGGTGATGCAATGAAGATACATCTTGTAATGCCTATGGCAGGAGCGGGAGCGCGCTTCCGTCAGGGGGGCTATACGCTGCCCAAGCCGCTTATAGAGCTGGATGGCAAGCCATTTTTCTGGCATTCCGCCCAGTCTGCGCTGCACTGCTTTGAGCCCGCCGGAATGACATTTGTTGTGCTTAAGGATCACGTGGAGGAGTTTGAAATAGACAGGCGGATAAGAGAGTATTTCCCCGAGGCGGGGATAGTTGTGCTGGACCACGTATTGAAGGGTGCTGTGCTCAGCTGCCTTGCCGGAGTCCGGGGCAGCCAGGCTGCCGGAGAGGGTGAGGACTTTTTTTTAGGCGAGGCTGCCGGAGATGGTGCTGACCTTGCTTCGTATAAGACTGCAGGCTCCGGCAATGCCATTGACCCGGATACAGCCCTGCTTTTCAACGACTGTGACCACAGTTTTGAGTCCCGGGAGCTGAAGAGCTTTGCGTCAGGGAACTGGCGGCTGCAGGGCGAAGACAGCGCCTGCGGCATTACTGCGGAAAGCATGGATGGAGCTTTGCTCTGCTTCGAGTCGGATCTGCCTAAGTTCAGCTACGTCAGAACCGATGAAAACGGTTTCGCTGCTGAGACCCGCGAAAAGGAAGTCATCAGCAGCCACGCCATATGCGGCGCTTATTATTTTAAAAATACCGTGACCTTTGAAAAATATGCCGCGAAATATCTTGAAAACTGCAGCTACAGCGAGTATTTTATGAGCGGCGTCTACAACGAAATGATAAAAGACGGCTGCAGAGTAGCTGTTCTGAAAACCGATTCACACACTTCCTTCGGTACTCCGGAGGAACTTAAAGCTTTAGCATGATCCCAGCGGCCTGGCCGATCAAGACTTCAGAAATGGATATCATACTTCGAGATTTTTCTTCCGGCTCCAACGCCAGCACCTATCTGTGCGCCAGAGACCAGAAGCTGTATTATAAAAAGACCGCGGAGGAGCCTGAGGCTCAGAAGCTGCGGGTCCAGTGCGACTGGCTGCTGTCCTGCAGAAGGAAGCTGCCTGTGGCTGAGCCTGTCATAAGGGAGGAGAGCGAAAACCGCTTCTCCTATTACATGCCTGCGGAGCCTGACTGCATCAACTTCTTCGAATTCATACACAGAAGCAGCGAGGATGAAAGCTGGGCGGTGATGGCCTCCCTGCTTAAGGACCTCAGGGAGAAGCTCTATCAGCCGGAGGGGGATCCTCTTTCGGACGATGCGCTGGAACGCTATCTTGACGAAAAGTTCTGCGACAATCTAAAGCTGATCGAGGCGTGCGGGGATCTCAAGGACCTGCTGGCTCCGGAAAGACTGACCATAAATGGCCGTAGCTACAGAAATCTGGAGGCGCTGAAGCCATTCTTCAGAAAAGATATGCTGAAGGAGCTGTTCCGCGGCGAAGTATTCACACTTATGCACGGCGATCTCACCATAGAGAACATCATCTGCAGGGGTGATGGCAGCTATTATCTTATCGATCCTAACCCTGTCTGCCCCATAAGCTGTCCCGACCTGGACTACAGCAAGCTGCTTCAGTCTCTCCACGGGCTCTATGAGTTCCTCGGCGGCAATCTCCACTTCCGCCGCAGCGGAAATGTCATCGAATTCGGACCCAGCTACTCAGCCCAGTACGCTCTGCTCTATGGCAATTACAGGCTGTGGATGCGGAAGAATCTCGATGAAACAGCCATCAGGCGCATATATTATCACGAGATAATACACTGGCTGAGGCTGATGCCTTACCGCATAAAGAAAGGCGAAGCAGCCCAGTATTACACCAGACTGATAATGCTCATGAATGAGCTGACGGATCAGTACGGAAGCCTGAATACAGCGGTAAAATAGACGAAACAGGAATTGGTCAAACTCCCTTCGTTACTGAGGGGAGTTTTTATTTTGCCATTAAAGTATAAAACTGGTAAAATTATGCTTGTAAAATATGGAAATACATGGTAAGATTTCACCAAAAGGCGGTAAAGGAAATGGAGAAAAAGAATAAAACTTCTAATCTGACCAGAGGCAGGTGGGGAGAAGACAAGGCTGCAGACTATCTGTCATCAAAGGGTCTTACCATAATAGACCGAAACTACAGCACCAAAATCGGGGAACTGGATATAGTGGCATCTGATGGTACCTGCCTTATATTCGCGGAGGTCAAGACACGCACCAGAACTGACAAGGGTCTGCCTGCACAGTTCGTCAGCAAGGCTAAGATGCGCCGCATAGCGCTTACCGCGGAGATCTTCAGAAAGGCTCATCCGGAGCTGTATAAATATCAGCCGCGCTTCGACATAGTGGAGGTCCTGGGGCTGGACAGCGGCGTATACATCAGGCATATCGAAAACGCCTTCAGTTGGTAAAGGATGGGACGCAGAATGTATTCAAGACTTGAAACAGCTAGTCTTTACGGGCTGGAGGCAGAGCAGACTACTGTTGAGGTGGACAGCGAAAACGGACTGCCCAATTTTGTGATAGTAGGACTTGCAAATCAGGCCGTGAAGGAGGCCAAGGAGCGCATCCATTCGGCTATACTGAACTGCGGCTGCAGGTTTCCGGTGAGCCGGATAACGGTGAATCTGACTCCGGCAAACAAGAAGAAGGAGGGGAGTCATTACGACCTGGCTATAGCTTTGGGTGTACTTCTGGCAAGCAGGCAGCTTCCGGCACTGGAAGGAACGCTGCTGGAGAAGGCGGTATTTCTTGGCGAACTGAATCTGGACGGACGGGTGACGTCCATAGAAGGCGCTCTTCCCATGATCATCTCCATGCAGAAACGCGGCGTTGAGCTGGTGGTGCTTCCAAGGGCAAATCTGGCTGAGGCAGAGCTTGTAAAGGGAATGAAGCTGGCTCCTGTGGAGAGTCTGATGGAGCTGATAGAGTATCTTAGGGATGGAAAGCCTCTGAAAATACTCGATGCGGCAGGCTATATACCGGCAGATGGATGCCGGATATCTATGCCGGATTTCAGCGATGTGAAGGGGCAGGAGGCTGTAAAACGGGCGGCCCAGATAGCTGCGGCGGGCTTTCACGGCATGCTTATGATAGGCGCTCCCGGTGTCGGAAAGTCCATGATAGCCAAGCGCATCCCGGGCATCATGCCGCCCTTAAGCTACGGCGAACAGCTGGAGGTGACGCAGGTCTACAGCGCAGCGGGGCTTTTGGGAGGCAGGCTTGCCTGGAGCTCGGATACAGGAACAGGGCTGGTCACCGACAGGCCTTTCAGATCTCCTCATCACTCCATATCTTCGGCAGCGCTGGTGGGAGGCGGGCCAAAACCAAGACCGGGGGAGATATCTCTGGCTCATTTCGGCGTGCTTTTCTTAGATGAGCTTCCCGAATTCAGCAGCAGAACTCTGGAGGTGCTGAGGCAGCCCATGGAGGATGGCATGGTGAATATAAACCGGGTGGCAGGGGCGGTCAGCTACCCAAGCCGTTTCATGCTGGTGGCGGCCATGAATCCCTGCAAATGCGGTTATTACGGGGATCCGGTAAGGCAGTGTACGTGCACGGAAACGCAGCGCAGGCAATATATTTCAAGAATATCAGGTCCCCTGCTGGACCGCATAGATCTGCACATAGCGATGGAGCGCATAGCTTACAAAGATCTGGAGAAGGAAGCTCTTGAGAGGATGCGATGCACCGGGACCGAGGAGCTCAGGGCTGCAGTTATCGAGGCTTACAGAGTTCAGCAGGAGCGCTACAAAGGGCTGGATATAAGCTGCAATTCACAGCTGACTCCGGCTCATATTGCAAAGTTCTGCGCGCTTGACAAAAGCGGCAGAGACATAATGGAGGCCGCGTATGCTTCGATGGATCTGTCAGCCAGGGCTTATCACAAGGTGCTGAAGCTGGCAAGGACTATAGCGGATATCTCAGGCAGCTCTATAATTCAGGATGTGCATCTGCTGGAAGCTTTAAGTTACCGGCTTCCGGAACAGTATTTCAGCTGATGAGCTCTCCGGTCAGCCTGCCATTTCCGCTCGGCCGGGTCAGCAGATAAGGAAAAAGCCATGTACAAGATAATACGGATTTCAATAGACGACCCAGGATATCCTGAACACCTGCGGAAGATACCGGATCCGCCTGAGCAGCTTTACTGCATAGGAAACGTAAGTCTTCTGCGGATCCCGGGCATTGCAGTGGTGGGCACCAGGCGCTGCTCGCCTTACGGAAGATGGGCGGCGGGCGAGATTGCCAAAAGGATATCTTCAGCAGGGGTCACAGTGATAAGCGGCATGGCTGAAGGCATAGATTCAGCCGGGCACTGGGGCTGCCTTTCCATGGACAGGGACGACGGAGAGGAAAGTCCTGTGGCTAAAACCATTGCGGTTCTTGGCACAGGCATAGATGTGTGCTTTCCCAAGTCCAATGCAAAGCTCTATAAAACAATAGCGGAAAAAGGCCTCGTCATATCCGAATATGAGCCCGGGACGATCGGCCTTCCGCAGAATTTCCCTCGCAGAAACAGGATAATAAGCGGGCTTTCCAAGGCGGTTGTCGTGGTGGAAGGCCAGCTGAAGAGCGGCTCCATGATAACCGCCCGCCTGGCGCTCGAGCAGGGCAGGGATGTGTTTGCCGTGCCCGGGAATATAAACCAGCCCGGCAGTATGGGTGTTAACAAGCTCATTGCCGACGGAGCCTTCCCCATAATGGATCTGGATAAAGTTGAGGAAACTCTTGGTATCGCAAAGCTCAAAGTGAGCCGGCTTCAGGTCTCCATGAGTTCAGAGGAGCGTATGATGTACGATGCCATAAGGCTGAACCCGGGCATCACTGCGGAATACATGGCTATGGTATGCGGTTTCCCTATGACAGACATCCTTCCATTGCTTACTGCGATGGAACTGAAAGGCCTGGTGATAAAAAACGGAAGTCGGTACAGCGTGAAATAAAAAAGCCCCGCAAAAGGCGAGGCAATGAAGTCTTTTAAGGTTTTCCGGTACTATTATGCATCCTTTGGGATGCGGCGTCCGAGAAGATTGAAAATCACAGCGCAGCAGGCGGAGGCAGCGATGGCGATGATAAGGCAGGGCAGATAATTTCCTGCTTTATCACTTATGCTGCCATATGCCCAGGTGAAGAAGGCATAGCCCAGAGTCTGTACCAGATTCATGGTGGCGTAAACTTCAGCATAACGCTCCTTGGCGATCTTCTGCAGCATTATGGTGCAGCCTACGGTGCTTATTCCAAATGCGGTGGCATACATGGAAACGCCGGCAAGGAAAGCGGCGGGCACATTATTGAGCCCGAGGATCAGAGCGCTGCCTGCCATGTTTATGCCAAGATAAAGAACCGTACTCTTGACAAGTCCGATCTTGTCGATGAAGAAGCCGTAGAGCAGCTTCCATACAGAGTTGAAGATGTTCTGGAAAGATGCCACTGTGGCGCTGAATGCCAGCGTGTAACCAAAGCTGATGGCTGCGGAGGAGAAGTGGCTGTTCATGCCGGTCTCGGTGGATACAGAAGCGGCATTGATTACCAGAAGGAGCATGGTGGAAGCCGCAATAACAGTCCCGGTAACAGTCTTACTATCCTTGCCGGAAGCAGAGCTTTCCCCTTTGGATTCTTCCTCCTTAAGCTTCATTGTAAAGGTAGCAGGGAGTGAAAGTACCACAAGTATGATGGCCATCACTCTGAAACCGCTCTGGTAGCCGCCGGAGCTTATAAATCTGCCCATTATGGGGTTTGCTATCGCAGCGCAGAGGCCGGAGAAGGCCATGGCTATGCCAAGCTTGGATGCGTTCTTTTCACCGTACCAGCTGCGGAGCAGGATGGATACGGGCAGATTGGCATAGCAGCTGTAGCCTATGCCAAGAAGCGCGCCGCAGACATAGAAGACCATGATGCTTTTTGCTATGCTCATAACAAACACGCTGGCTATGGCAAGAATCGCGCCGGCTCCCATCAAGATGTTGATCGGGAACTTGCGGTTGAGCATCCTTGCGATTATCTGGATCGCAGCTGCTGATGACAGGCTCATGATAGTTGACATCAGAGCCACATCGCCTCTCCCCACACCCAGCTGAGTCGCGATGGGAGTAAAGAAGATCCCCAGACAATTAGTGATGACACCAAAGCTGCAGCCCATGCAGATGCAGCACTTGATGAGTATGATCAGTTGTTTTTTTTTGTTATCCATGTGCAATACCTCGTAAAGCTTTCGCGAAATTATACACCATGCAGAAAAAAAAGTGTACTTAAATCGTATAATATTATAGAAAAAAAGACTTGATTTATTCGCACTTTCTTCACCAATACTTAACTTGACATTTCTTTCACTATATATATAGTATGTAGATAAATTCACTGATAAAGGAGAAGTCATGGCAGCAAAGAATCTTGTTATAGTGGAGTCTCCCTCCAAAGCCAAGACCATAGAAAAGTTTCTTGGCAGCAAATACAAAGTAATAGCTACAAAAGGCCACCTGCGGGATCTTCCCAAAAGCCGCATAGGCGTGAATATCGAAAACGGCTTCAGCCCGGATTATATCAATGTCCGCGGCAAAGGCGACACCATCAAGGAAATAAGGGAAGCTGCAAAGGAAGCTTCTAAAATATATCTGGCAACGGACCCTGACCGGGAAGGCGAAGCCATTTCATGGCACATCTGCAGCATACTCGGCATAGACCCTGCCAAGGCAAACCGCATCGCTTTCCATGAGATAACAAAGCCTGCGGTGCTGGAGGCTGTAAAGAACCCCAGGCCGGTTGACATGGCGCTGGTGGATGCCCAGCAGGGCAGAAGAGTGCTGGACAGAGTGGTGGGCTATAAGCTGAGCCCTCTGCTCTGGGCTAAGGTCGCAAAAGGGCTTTCCGCAGGACGCGTGCAGTCTGCTGCGCTTAAGCTCATCTGCGACAGGGAAAGGGAGATAGCGGACTTCATTCCAAAAGAATACTGGTCCATACGCCCCGAGCTCTGCAAACAGGGGCTAAGCAGATCCAAGGAAGCGAAGGAAAGCTTCCAGGCAAGGCTGGAAACATATAAGGGGAAGAAGCTCACCGTCAACAACAAAGAAGAAAACGACAAGGTGGTCGCTGCCCTCAACGCGGGAAAGTATATTGTCACCGATATAGACAGGAAAAAGACGAAGAAAAATCCTTTTGCGCCCTATACCACTTCAGTGCTGCAGCAGGATGCTTCCATAAGGCTGAATTTCACGCCGAAGAAGACCATGATGATAGCCCAGGAGCTGTACGAAGGCGTAAGTGTCAAAGGGCATGGCACCATAGGTCTTGTCACTTATATACGTACCGACTCTGTCAGGGTTTCGGATATTGCAGACGCGGCGTGCAAGTCCTTCGTGGAGGAGCATTACGGCAAGAACTACGTGGGTAAGAACTTCTACAGCAACAAGCGCGGCAGCGCTCAGGATGCCCACGAAGCCATACGTCCCAGCTATGTGGAGCTGACTCCGGAGGAGATACAAGGCTCACTCAGCTCCGACCAGTTCAGACTCTACAGGCTCATCTGGTCCAGATTCGTGGCGAGCCGCATGAAATCCGCTGAATACGATTCCGTAAGCGTGGATATCGACAACAGCGGTTACGGATTCAAGGCAAGCGGAAAAAGGCTAACCTTCGATGGTTTTCTGAAGGTCTATTCTGACAACGATGAAAAGGACAAGATGCTGCCGGAGCTGGAAAAGGGCGAGGAACTCAAGCTTCTGAAGCTGGAGGATGAACAGAAATTCACAGAGCCACCCTCAAGATATACCGAAGCCAGCCTGATAAAGGAGCTGGAGGACAAGGGCATAGGCCGTCCCAGCACCTATGCTCCGATCGTGTCCAATCTGGTGGATCGCCGCTACATCTTCAAGGAAAAGAAGAGTCTTGGAGCTACCGATCTGGGTATGAAAGTGACCGAAGAGATCATGGAGGTCTACTTTAAGGAACTCGTGGATGCGGGCTTCACTGCCGGTATGGAGGAAAAGCTGGATGGTGTAGAAGAAGGCACCGAAAGCTGGCAGAATGTGGTATCCGATTATTACAACGGTTACATAGAAAAGCAGCTGAACGCAGCTGAGGCTGAACTCAAAAAGATAGAGCTCAAGCCTGAGCTCACTGATGAGCTTTGCCCCGAGTGCGGAAAACCGCTTGCCATAAAGCATGGCAAGTTCGGTGATTTCCTGGCCTGCACCGGTTTCCCGGCCTGCAGATACACCAGATCCATAATCACCGGAACCGGTGTGAGCTGTCCCAAATGCGGCGGAGAGATAGTCATCAAGAGGAGCCGCAAGGGCAAGACCTTCTACGGCTGCTCCAACTATCCTGACTGCGACCAGGTTTTCTGGTACAAGCCGGTCAATAAAAAATGCCCGAAATGCGGCAGTCTGCTGATGGAAAGAGGCAGAAATCTGGCCTGCTCCAACCCCGAATGCGGGTACACCGAAAAGCGGGAGAAGGGACAGTCTCAGGACTAGACTAAATCAAGTCAAAAAACGTAAGGGAGTATATAAATGGAAAAATTTCATGCAACGACTATTTGCCTCGTAAAGAGAGGTGAAAATGACATCGCCATAGGAGGCGATGGTCAGGTGACCATGGGGGAGCACTCCATCATGAAGAACAACGCAAAAAAGGTGCGTAAGATCTATAAGGATCAGGTGCTTTCGGGCTTTGCGGGTTCTGTGGCGGATGCTTTTTCCCTGACCGAGCGCTTCGAAAAGAAGCTTGAGGAGCACGGGGGCAATCTCAAGAGAGCTGCTGTGGCTCTGGCTCAGGTATGGAGGAGCGAGCAGGGCGCAAGAAATCTTGAAGCCATGATGCTTGTGGCTGACAAGGAGAGCATACTGCTTATCTCCGGTACCGGAGAAGTTATCGAGCCGGATGCGGACTACGTAGCCATAGGCTCAGGCGGCAATTTTGCCTACGCAGCGGCTCATGCCCTTTATGATCACACGGACATGGATGCGGAATCAATAGTAAGGGAAGCACTTAAGATCGCTTCCGACATCTGCGTCTACACCAACAGTCACATCAGTGTGGAGAAGCTTTAGGAGGCAGACATGGCAAAAAAACTGCAGGACATGACTCCGAAGGAAATAGTTGCGGAGCTGGACAAATACATTATCGGCCAGGACGAGGCCAAGAAAAGCGTGGCGGTGGCGCTCAGAAACCGCTATAGAAGAAACAAGCTCTCCGATGAGATGAGAGATGAGATCACCCCCAAGAATATCCTGATGATGGGTCCCACAGGCGTTGGTAAGACTGAGATCGCAAGACGTCTTGCCAGGCTCATGGATGCGCCCTTCGTAAAGGTGGAGGCCACAAAGTACACAGAAGTCGGCTATGTGGGCCGCGATGTGGAATCCATGGTCAGAGACCTGATGGAGGCATCTCTTAGGGTGACCAAACAGAAGCACATAGACGAGAAGTACGAGGCTGCAAAGGAACTGGCGGAGGAAAAGATAATCGAAGCCATAATCCCCGGCAAAAAGCAGGCTGCGCCTCAGAACAACGCTCAGCCTATGAATCCCTATCAGCTTCTGATGGGCGGCGCAAGAGCTACCTATAACCAGGCCTCCGAGAAGGTGGAGGACAGAAAGACCGGAAATGAAAGCGAAGTAGAGCTGGCCCGCGAACAGGTGCGCCAGCAGCTTAAGGCCGGGCTTTTAGAGGATCAGTACATCGAGATCTCCGTGGAGGAGGCTCCCAAGGACCAGACCATAGACGTAAATGGCGGCGGTTCCATCAGCATCGGAAACATTTTCGATATCATGGGAGGCAAGAAGAAGTACAAGAGAAAGAACATGAAGGTGAAGGACGCCCGCAAGATCCTGATCGAGCAGGAAGCGGCCAACATGATCGACATGGATCAGGTGACCTCCGAGGCGGTGGAGAACTGCGAGCAGAACGGCATCATCTTCATCGACGAGATCGACAAGATCGCCAGCGGAAGCGGATATAAGGCGGGAGCCGATGTATCCAGAGAAGGCGTTCAGCGAGACATTCTGCCCATAGTCGAAGGCAGCGTGGTGAACACCAAGTACGGTCCCGTAAAGACTGACCACGTGCTCTTTATAGGCGCAGGCGCTTTCCACGTATCCAAGCCCACGGATCTCATCCCCGAGCTTCAGGGCCGTTTCCCTATACGCGTGGAGCTGGAAAGCCTTACAAAGGCTGACTTCAAGCGCATACTTGTGGAACCTGACAATGCTCTTTTAAAGCAGCACAAGGCTCTGCTGGAGACTGAAGGCATAGAGCTGGAATTCACTGATGATGCCATCGACACCATCGCTGATATGGCCGCGCTGGTTAATGATCAGACCGAAAACATAGGAGCCAGAAGGCTTCACACCATCATGGAGAAGCTGCTGGAGGATATCTCCTACAATCTGCCCGATCCCGAGCTCACCAAAGTCACCATCGATGCAGCCTATGTGCACAGCAAATTCGACGCCAAAGTAAGAGCCGAAGATATCGACAGGTATATTTTGTAATATGCTTTTGCCGGGTGCCTTGCGGCACGGCCCGGCAGGATAAATAAGAAGCATGATAAGAATCGACGAACAAGGAAACGTAATAGAGCGGGAAAGCTACCGCGCCATACTGGTAGGCCTCAGCTTAGGCGAGGATATCGATTACTCCATGGCTGAGCTCAAAGGCCTGGCTGAGGCCGCCGGCGCGGAAGTCCAGGGGATGATGATTCAGAACGCGGAGAAGATAAACTCTGCCAGCTATATAGGCAGCGGCAAGCTGCGGGAACTGGCTGATTTTGTGGTTGAGATGGAAGCAGATCTGGTTATCTTCAACGATGAGCTCACCGGCATGCAGCTGAGAAACATCGAAGATGCTGTAGGCACACGCGTGATAGACCGCACCATACTCATACTGGACATCTTTGCAGACCGTGCTCAGACCCGGGAAGGTAAGCTGCAGGTCGAAATGGCGCAGCTTCAGTACCGCATGCCCAGGCTGCTGGGCTTTGGAAAAGCTCTGTCGCGTCTGGGCGGCGGCATAGGTACCAGAGGCCCCGGCGAAAAGAAGCTGGAGACCGACAGACGTCACATTCAGAAGCGGCTGGATGACATCCGTGCAGAGCTTGCTGACGTAAAGGCCGTGCGCAGCACGCAGAGGGCTAAAAGGGAGAAGTCCGAGATCCCTGTGGTAGCCCTGGTTGGCTATACCAATGCAGGCAAGTCTTCGATAATGAACCGCCTGCTGGCTGCGGAGGAAAGGGAGGACAAGCAGGTCTTTGAAAAAGATATGCTGTTCGCCACTCTGGATACCTCTCAGAGGCTGATAAGCCTTGACGATAAGCACCAGTTTATACTGATAGACACTGTAGGCTTCGTAAGCAAGCTTCCCCACGCCCTGGTGCAGGCTTTTAAGGCTACGCTGGAGGAGGTAAGCTTTGCGGATCTTCTGATCCATGTGGTTGACGCCAGCTTCGATCAGCACGATTTCCAGATAGAAGTGACTCAGCGGGTATTGGGAGAACTTGGAGCTGCTGGCAAGGAGCAGCTGCTGGTCTTCAACAAGATCGACAAAGTGCCTGAATTCGACCCCATAGGCTACGGCAAGGACGCCATGACTCTGTCCTGCAAGACCGGGGAAGGAATGGATGCGCTGCTCGAGGCAATAAAGTCCCGAATATTTACAGACCTTCAGATGACTGAGCTGCTGATTCCTTACAGCAAAGGCGCTGTGGTATCAGCTATATTGGAAAAATCCAGCCCGGAATTCACGGAATACAAAGACGAGGGGACCTTCCTTCGCGTGGAGCTGGGCGAAGCCGACAGAAACAGATACAAGGAGTTCATCATTCAGTAGCAGCGGAGTCACAGCTCTGCAGGGGCATTGATCAGGCACCCTATTGATATTCATGGCAGTACTTTACAAGAGCATCGCAAAAGAAGCTCATGCTGAGCAGATCATAGAAAGGAGCAGATTCATAGCCCACGCATACCCGGTGGATACCAGGGAAGAGGCGGAGGCTGTGCTTGCTGCGGTCCGCGCTCAGTACAAGGACGCCACCCACAACGTCCCTGCCATGGTTATTGGCGACAAGCAGCAGCTCCAGTGGGCATCGGATGACGGAGAACCCTCTGGCACCAGCGGTGCCCCCATGCTTCAGATACTGGTCAAGGAGGAACTCACAAACCTTATCGTGGTGGTCACCCGCTACTTTGGAGGCATCAAGCTTGGCACCGGCGGACTGGTCAGGGCGTATAGCTCATCCTGCAAAATGGTCATAGAGGCAGCCGGAATAAAGGAATACCGGGAGATAATAAAAAAAGAGATAAAGCTGCCATACAATTTACTTGACAGAATTCAATACAATGCTATAATTTTAGGGTACGCGATCGAGAATATCAGCTACGCCGAAAGCGTCAGTATGGAGATCAGTTACGAACCCGAACAAGCGGAAGCCATAAGATTATTTTTTAAAAATTACGGAATCGACGCTTGACAAAACAGGTTCTGTACTGTATTATTCTTGAGTACGTCAGAGGAATACCTCGGAAGTGTGGGAGTTTAGCTCAGCTGGGAGAGCATCTGCCTTACAAGCAGGGGGTCATAGGTTCGAGCCCTATAACTCCCACCACATTTGCGGCCCGGTAGTTCAGATGGTTAGAATGCCAGCCTGTCACGCTGGAGGT
>JAEEGL016570978.1_pt1 | contig 18730 bp, 16 predicted proteins | sample 9134231 | NCBI WGS metagenome assembly JAEEGL01 (sample SAMN16246548, study PRJNA631951) | gut metagenome | biome: gut microbiome; feature: rumen; material: fiber-attached | host: Bos | place: Iran: Karaj | collected 2018-10 | reverse complement strand
TTCTCCGGCTGCGAGCAGGCGGGCCCATTTACTCTCCTGGACTATCCGGAGTTTCTTTTTTCTCCTCTTAATTCCTGCAACAAAATCTGGAGGCGGTCGCTGTTCCCGGACAATGGGATCTCCTTTCCGACCCATCTTTGGTTTGAGGATCTGGCGACCTCCCCAAAGCTGTATCTGCATGCGGACAGGATTATCCATGTGCCGAAGTCCTGGTACTGCTACCTGCAGAGAAAGGGCTCCATTACAAACTCAACGTCTGCAGAGCGTAACCGGGAGATGATCACCGCGTTCCACTCGGTACTGGATTATTACCGCGCACAGGACTGCTTCGGGCGCTTCCGGCCGCAGCTGGAGTACATGGGCTTCTACCATGAATTTCTCACATCGGTTACAAGGGTCAACCTGATTGATCCGAAAAGCAGCGTGCAGAACGAACTGCGGCAGGATTACCTGAAAAGCTTTCCTGACTATTCGAAAAACCCGTATTTTCGAAATGCGCCTGCAAAATACCGGCTGCTTGCAGCCCTGATCCAAAACAGGCAGTGGCGGGCAGTACACCTTTTGATTAAAGCAAACAACAGAATGAAGGGACGTTGACAACGTGAAGAAAACAAAGAAAACGGAGCCTGAAAAAGAAAACGGTAAGGAAGAGGCACTCTCCAAAGATCAGCAGATGAGACTCGATCTCTATGACTGGATCCAGTCGCTGATGGTCGCCCTGGTAATCTGCATTACCATCTTCATCTTTGCAATCCGCGTGGTGGATGTCAGCGGCTCTTCCATGTGGCCGACGCTCCTGGACGGGGACAAAATGCTTGTTTCCAACCTGTTTTTCACTCCTCAGCGCGGCGACATTGTTGTGTTTAAGACTGACAACTACGACCCGGAGAAGGCGCTGGTCAAACGTGTCATCGCAACCGAAGGTCAGGAGGTCAGCATAGACTTTGAGCGCGGTGTCGTTTATATTGACGGCTCTCCAATCGAGGAGGATTATATCGCAGAGCTCACCAAGACCAAACTGGACTTTATCGGCCCGCAGACTGTGCCGGAAGGCTGTCTGTTTGTCATGGGAGACAACCGAAACGCCTCAACCGACAGCCGCAAGAAGGAGATCGGCATGGTGGATACGCGAATGATCCTTGGCAGGGCTTATTACGTCATCTTCCCGCTCTCGGAGACAGGTTGGATTTCATGAACACGGAAAAAATGAACATCCAGTGGTTCCCCGGGCACATGACCAAGGCGCGCCGAATGATGCAGGAAAGCCTTGGAAGCGTGGATGCACTGTGCGAAATCCTGGACGCGAGGATCCCCAATGCCTGCCGCAACCCGGAGATCGACGCACTCGCGGAGGGCAAACCACGCCTGATTGTCCTGAATCGTACGGATCTGGCAGACCCAAGGCTGACTGAAAAGTGGAGAAACTACTATGAACGGCAGGGATTTGCCGTCATTGAGACAGACGCCAGAACCGGCAGGGGAACCGCTGCCTTTGCGCCTGCGGTTCGCCTGCTTATGAAAGACAAACTGGAGAGCTGGCAGGAAAAAGGTCAAGGTGGGAGAAAAATCCGCATTATGGTGGCCGGGATCCCCAACGTCGGGAAATCTACGCTTATCAACCGACTCGCCGGCAGGAAGGCTGCCGCAGTCGGGGACAAGCCCGGCCTCACACGGGGAAAGCAGTGGATCAGCGTGGATGCCGGTCTGGAACTTCTGGACACTCCCGGCATTCTCTGGCCAAAGTTCGAAGAAGCAGAGGCCGGGGAACTGCTTGCAGTGACCAACGCCATCAAGGCAGAGGTTGTCGATCGCGAGATGCTTGCTGCGAACTTCATGCTCCGCCTCTGTGCAATGTATCCGGACGCAGTCCGGGAACGATACAGGATTGAGCCGGATACGGAGAAAAACGGTTATGAGCTGCTGGAAGAAGCGGCAAAAAAAAGAGGGTTTCTGGTCTCCCGAGGAGAATACGATATCGAACGGATGGCAAATACGCTGTTGACCGAATACCACAGCGGAAAACTCGGCAGGCTGACGCTGGAACTGCCGCCGGACTGAGTACACGGTAAAGCCGTTAACGAGGAGAGTAAGACGGTGAACACAACGGATCTCTGGGAAATAGAAAACGAGTATCGAAGTCAGGGCATTGAGCTGATCTGCGGAGTGGATGAAGCCGGCCGCGGCCCACTTGCCGGTCCGGTCTGTGCCGCTGCGGTAATCCTGCCCCAGGGGCTGCAGCTGGATGGATTGAACGATTCCAAAAAACTCACAGAGAAGAAAAGGGAATTGCTCTTCCCGCAGATTCGGGAGAGAGCACTCTCTTTCAGCGTAGCCTTTGCCGATGTGGAGGAAATAGAGCGGCTGAATATCCTTAATGCGACCTTCCTTGCCATGAACCGGGCCATAGAAGGACTTGCGCTGAGGCCGCAGCTTGCTCTGATCGACGGAAACAGAAATCGGGGAATCGAGATCGAGAGCCGCTGCATTATCGGCGGAGATGGAAAATGCGCGTCCATTGCGGCAGCATCTATTCTTGCAAAGGTCAGCAGGGACCACCTGATGCTGAAACTGGCAAAGGAATACCCGCAATACGGATTTGAGAAGCACAAAGGGTACGGTACCAAAGCGCACTATGAAGCGCTCAGAAAATACGGTCCGAGCCCGGTTCACAGGTTGAGCTTCCTGAAATCGCTGAAGGGATGAAGAAAACGGAATTGGGAGCCTGGGGTGAGAAACAGGCAGCAAAGGCGCTGGAACGGACTGGGTTTCACATTGTCGAGCGGAACTTCAGAACCCGCTTTGGCGAGATTGACCTGATTGCGCGGAAAGAAGGTATCCTGGCCTTTGTGGAGGTCAAGCTCCGAAAAAATAAGGAGTACGGGAGTGCGCGCGAATTTGTGACAAGCTCAAAACAGAGGAAAATCAGGCTGGCCGCCGAGAGTTATCTCTGCTGCCGTGCCTGGACACAGGAACTGCAGCCGCGCTTTGACGTGATTGAAGTATATGCCCCGCTTGGCGCAGAGGGCAAAGCGGAGATCATACATTTGGAAGACGCGTTTGAGTAGAGAATAATATGAGTTTATATGCAATCGGAGACCTGCATCTCTCTCTGGACGGTAAAAAGCCCATGGACAAGTTCGGCCCTGTCTGGGAAAACCACGCGGAGAAGCTGAAAGAGGGCTTTGGCAAGGTTCAGGAGGGTGATCTGACGGTTCTCTGCGGCGATCTAAGCTGGGGGATGAGCCTGGAAGGTGCAAAGGATGATTTCGCTTTCATCCATCGGCTCCCCGGGAAGAAGCTGCTTTTAAAAGGAAATCACGACTTCTGGTGGAGCACGGCGGCCAAGGCATATCGGTTCTTTGAAGAGAACGGTTTTGACAGTCTGAACATCCTGCACAACAACGCGTGGATTTACGGGGATTTCGCTCTTTGCGGGACGCGCGGCTGGTTTTACGAAGAGGAGAGCGGAACCGACCACGACAGAAAAATGATGCTCCGGGAGCTTCTGCGCCTTGAAGCATCACTCCAAGCGGGCGGGGATCGGGAAAAGATCGTGTTTCTCCACTATCCGCCTGTCTTCCAGAATTATCACTGTGATGAGATTCTGGAGCTTCTCCAGAAGTATCAGGTAAAGCGCTGCTATTATGGACATATCCACGGCCGCGGATGCCCGCTTGCGTTTAACGGCTGGTTCGGCTGCACGGAGTTCCGGCTTGTCAGTGCGGATCATCTCCGGTTTGAGCCGATTGAAGTGCTGCTCCCGGGCTGAGCGATTTCGTTTCAACTGATTATTCAGATTTATTAAGTTGTAATTCAATGGCAACAAGTATAAAATCAAAAGCCGGGGACATCCTGTCCCCGATTTTTTGAGATTCAGGAGAAAGAGCGATGAAAAAGACAGCCGTTATTCTTGGTACGGTTTTGATGATTGCCGTATTGACAGTGCTGATACTGGCATCCTGCGGTTCAAAAAAGGCAGAGCCCGTTACGGTGAAGCCCGCGGGCAGTCCGTCCCCTGCTTTGAAAGTGAGCCCGACTCCAACGCCGACGGAGATCCCGCTTGTCATCTCTACGCCGACACCGCAGCCAAGCGAAACGCCAGCCCCAAAGCCTGCTGTGACGCCTGCACCGACACCGACACCCACGGCAAAACCGACGCCGACACCTACTCCTCAGCTGCCGGTGATTACGAAGAGCCCCACAGATGAAACGGTGGATGAAGGAGGCTCCTGCTATTTCGTGGCGAAATACGAGAACGCACTGATCGCCGTATGGCATTTTGTGAGCCCGGACGGTCAGACGGACCTGACCTATGAGGCAGCCCAGAAACAGTTCGAAAACATGGAGATCATCAACGGCATGTACAGCACTATGCAGCTGAAGAATATCCCCTATGCTGCCAACGGCTGGAGAGTCTATTGCAGATACTCCAACAACAACGGGTATTCCGACACGAAAACCGCACTGATCACCGTCAGGGCAAAGCCCAACCCCACGCCGACACCCAGCCCGGATCCCACGGACGTTCCGGTTCCCGTAGTAACAGGTTTCAGCGGAACCTGGGCGGAAGAAGTCGCAAAGAAAGGTACAATCACGATCTCGCAGACTGCATCAGGCGTCTATGCCATTACAGCCGAGTGGCCGGAGAGCGCTGCTGCCAGAGACTTCTGGACCATGGAAGCCACGGACAACGGTAATGGGACACTTACCTATACAAATGCTGTTCTTGAGGTCCGAACTTACAGCGAGGACGGAAGTTACACGACAGAGACCAGATACACAGATGGCTCAGGCTTTTTCCAGCTGGACAGCAATGCAAAATTGGTCTGGACGGATATGAAGGGTGATATTAGTACGGAATACAGATTCATCCTTGTAGGGTGAGTTATGCTATGCTGAACATGGATTGAAATAATAAAGCGGCATGCCGCCGGAAGAACAGTGTCAGACTGTCAGCTCCGGCGGCATGATTTCTATAGAATGCAATATTTAAATTTTCCGATTGTCAACTTGCAGTGGTTGTGGTAAACTGTTTTTTCGGAAAGGGAGAGGATGACAGTGAAGAGAATTTTAATTAAAATCAGCGGTGAAGCACTCGCGGGTGAAAAAGGAACCGGATATGATTTTGCCTTTGTAACCTCCGTATGTGAGAGTGTAAAAAAGTGCCTTGCGTTAGGCGCAGAGGTAGGGATCGTCATTGGCGGCGGAAATTTCTGGCGCGGTGTAAAAGATGGTGCTGGAAAAGTTGAGCGCGTGAGTGCGGATCGTATGGGAATGCTTGCAACGGCGATGAACTGTCTTGCGGTTGCAGATGTGTTCCGGCAGATTGGCGTGGAAGCGAAGGTAATGACCGCGGTGGACATCCAGGGTGTAGGGGAGCGGCATGACGCACGAAAAGCGATTGAATACCTGCAGCGCGGTGCTGTCGTGCTGTTCGGATGTGGGACCGGCCACCCGTTCTTCTCCACAGATACGGCTGCGGCGCTGCGCGCGGCCGAGATCGGCGCTGACGCTATTCTGCTCGCAAAGAATATCGACGGTGTCTATTCTGCTGACCCGCGGAAGGATCCTGCAGCGGTGAAGTTTGACGATATCAGCTATGAAGAAGTCCTTGCCCGTCGGCTGCAGGTCATGGATTCGACAGCAACCGGTCTTGCTATGGACAACGGTCTGCCTGTCATTGTCTTTGCACTGGCAGATCCGGAGAATATTCCCCGCGTATTTTCCGGTGAAAAGATCGGAACAATTGTCCATTAATAACAATTTGAACATAATATACATCACAGATTGAGGAGGAAATGAATATGTCGGACTACATGGAATTTGAAACCAAGATGGAAAAAACCTGCAGCGCGCTCTCTTCTCAGCTGGCGACAATCCGCGCGGGCAGAGCGAACGCAGCTGTCCTTGACCAGATCCAGGTGGACTATTACGGTGTACCAACACCGATTCAGCAGCTAGCCACCATTGCGACACCGGATCCCCGGTCCCTGCTGATTCAGCCCTGGGACAGCTCCGTGCTGAAGGGTGTGGAACGGGCCATTCTGGCCTCAGACCTCGGAATCAATCCCCAGAATGATGGCCGCGCGATCCGACTGGTTTTCCCGCCGCTCACGGAGGAGAGACGTAAGGACCTCGCAAAGCAGACCCGTAAATACGGTGAAGAGAGCAAGGTTGCGATCCGCAACATCCGCCGGGATGCGATTGAAAAGTTCAAGAAACAGCAAAAGGCCTCGGAAATCACGGAAGATGACTACAAGATTGCCGAAAAGGATATCCAGAAGCTGACGGATGATTATATCAAGGAAATTGATAAGATCATCGAGAAGAAAGAAAAGGAACTGACTGAAATCTGATGGCGGATAAACAGAACACAAGGGCGGGGGAGAGCATGCTTCCCCGCCATATTGCCATCATCCTTGACGGCAACGGCCGATGGGCAAAGAAACGCGGGCTTCCGCGTACGGCCGGCCATGCGGTTGGATCCGAAAACTTCAGGAAAATTGCCCTCTACTGCCGTGACATCGGTGTAGACTTTCTGACCGTGTATGCTTTCTCCACAGAGAATTGGAAGCGTCCCGAGGACGAGGTTAAGACCATCATGCGTCTGCTCGGAAGATATCTCCATGAGGCGATCGACACGATGGAGCGGGACAAAATGAAAATGCGGGTGTTCGGGGATGTTTCCGGCCTCCCGGCAGAGCTGCAGAAACTGGTAGCAGAAACGAATGAGATTTCCAGACGTTATGAAGGCTTTCAGGCAAATATCTGCTTGAACTACGGCGGCCGGGCAGAGATCCTGCAGGCTGCTGAGCGCTACGCCCGTGATCGCCTCGAGGGCCGGGCAGAGGAGAAGCTGACAGAAGAGAGCTTTTCTCAGTACCTGTATTCCTCAGGAATCCCAGACCCGGATCTTTTGATCCGGCCTGGCGGAGAGCAGCGTATATCCAACTTTCTGCTCTGGCAATGCGCCTATTCGGAATTCTACTTTACGGATGTTCTCTGGCCGGACTTTTCTACTGCAGAGCTGGATAAGGCTATTGAGATATTCCGGAAGCGTGACCGCCGCTACGGCGGAGTGAAGGCTTAAGGAGAAAAAAGTATCATGGTAAACGGTATTTCTATCCTGGGCTGCACCGGCTCTATTGGACGCCAGACTGCAGCCGTCGCAGAGTACACAGGCATCCGCGTTGCAGCTCTGACAGCCAACCGACAGATTGACCGGTTGGAGGAAGAGGCACGACGCTTTCATCCGGAGTTTGTAGCGGTTTTTGATGAGAGTGCGGCAAAGCAGGCAAGAATTGCCCTTGCGGACACAGACATCCGGGTAGGAAGCGGTATGGAGGGACTGTTGGAGGCGGCGACGCTGCCATCTGTTGACTGTGTCGTCACTGCTGTTTCCGGTGCGGTTGGACTGAAACCAACACTTGCGGCCATTGAAGAGAAGAAACGGATTGCACTCGCCAACAAAGAAACACTGGTCTGTGCAGGCGAGATCGTCATGAAGCGTGCAGAAGAAACCGGTGCTGAGATTGTGCCGGTGGATTCGGAGCACTCTGCCATCTTCCAGTGTCTGATGGGCAGGCAGAAAGGTGAACTGCGCCGTATTCTGCTCACCTGCTCCGGGGGACCGTTTCGAGGCAGGAAGCGTGATACGCTCAGTGACATTACGCCAGCGCAGGCGGTGAAACATCCACGCTGGAACATGGGGGCCAAAATCTCTGTTGACAGTGCGACACTGATGAACAAAGGACTGGAGTTCATCGAGGCCATGCGGCTCTTCGCCGTGAGTCCGGACGAGATCGAGGTCGTTATTCACCCACAGAGTGTCATACACTCCATGGTAGAACTTGTGGACGGTACCGTAATTGCCCAGCTCGGCGTTCCGGATATGGGCCTGCCGATTCAGCTGGCGCTGACGTATCCAGAGCGTCTGCCCTCGATGTTTGACCGGCTGGACTTTCGCAGGCTGCAGGATCTGAGCTTTGAGGAGCCGGATCTGGAGAATTTTCCCTGCCTGCGCCTGGCAATGGACTGTGCGCGAAATGGAGGAACGGCTGGGTGCGTCATGAGCGCGGCAAATGAAGAGGCTGTTCATCTGTTCCTGAAGGAAAAAATCGGTTTCAACCGGATTTATGACCTTGCCGCAGAGGCTGTGGAGAAGCTCGCAGATGATAAGGCGGACGACCTGGACGCGATCCTGGAAGCGGATACCGCGGCAAGGATATATGTACACGAGACAGTAGGTGTTTAACAGCAAATGTCAATCGGTTATATTCTTCTGGCAATCCTGATCTTCGGCGTACTGATTGCCGTTCACGAATTCGGACATTTCATCTTTGCAAAGCTTTGCGGTGTCCGGGTGAACGAGTTTGCCATCGGTATGGGGCCGGCGCTCTGGAAAAAGAAACACGGAGAGACACTCTATGCTATCCGCTGCATCCCGCTTGGCGGTTACTGCGCCATGGAGGGAGAGGATGAGGCCTCTGATGATGCGCGTGCTTTTACCAGCCAGCCTGCCTGGAAGAGGATTATCATCCTCTGTGCCGGCTCATTCAACAACTTTCTGCTCGGGCTGATTGTAATTTTCTGCCTGTACCTCAGCGCGACGGCCTTCGTATCTCCGACGCTCGCAGGCTTCATGGAGGGCTGCCCCTATGAGGGCGAGGACGCTCTTCAGGTGGGAGACCGCATTGTTAAGATCGACGGGCACCGGATTTACCAGTACTATGATGTCGGCGACTTTTTGGAGAAAGGAGACGGCATTTATGACATTGTTGTCCTCCGTGAAGGCAAACGCGTACATCTGTATAACTTTGCTATGACGAAAAGAATGTATGAAGGGCAGACCAAAGAGCTCTACGGCTTTAATTTCGGATACGAAGAGGCAACGCTGCCGGTGAAGCTGCGCTACTCCTGGGATACTGCGATGGAGTTCGGAAGGCTGGTCTGGATGGGCCTGGGGCAGCTGATCCACGGAGAGGTCGGGCTGAAAGAAATGTCCGGCCCGGTCGGTATCGTTGATCTTATGGCCGAGACAGGTGAGCAGGCGGAGACAACCTCGGACGCAGTCTATGATATTTTGTATCTCGGCGCTTTTATTGCGGTAAACCTTGCGCTGATGAACATGCTGCCAATCCCGGCCCTGGACGGCGGCCGTGTTTTCCTGCTTCTGGTGACACTGCTCATCGAAGCAATTACCCGAAAAAAACTCGACCCGAAGTATGAGGGAGCCATCCATGCGGCAGGTATGGTACTTCTTCTACTGCTGATGGCCGTTATCATGTTCAATGACATTATAAAAATAATTGTTCGGTGAAGGCTGTTATGAGACGAGACAAAACAAGAACAATCCGTGCGGGCGGCGTATCCATCGGCGGAACGGCGCCCGTGACGGTTCAGAGTATGTGCAATACAAAGACGTGGGACGTAGACGCAACGGTGACGCAGATTCGTTCGATGGCTGCAGCTGGGGTGGATATCGTCCGCGTGGCTGTTCCGGACGAGCGCAGCGCCTATGCAATTGAGGAAATCAAAAACAGTGTTGATATACCTCTGGTTGCTGATATTCATTTTGACTACCGTCTTGCGCTGCTTTGTGCGGAGAGAGGAATCGACAAGATTCGCATCAATCCAGGCAATATCGGAGGAGAGGACAGAGTAAGAGCGGTGGCTGATGCATGCAGGGCGCGGAACATCCCAATCCGTATCGGTGTGAACGCGGGCAGCCTGGAGAAGCGCCTTTTGGAGAAATATGGGCATCCCTGCGCGGAAGCTATGGTCGAGAGTGCGAAGGACCATGTTGACCTGCTGCAGAAGTTCGGATTTGAGGACATCTGTCTGTCTCTCAAGGCTTCAACGGTGCCTCTTACGATAGAAGCCTACCGCCTTGCTGCCGAGACCTTTCCGTTTCCGCTCCACCTTGGTGTTACAGAGACGGGAACCGAATGGAACGGCACAATTCAGTCTGCGGTTGGGATCGGCACCCTGCTCTCTGAAGGAATCGGCAACACAATCCGGGTTTCCTTGACTGCTGACCCGGTTCGTGAAGTCAGTGTCGGAATAGCCATACTGAAAGCAGCAGGGCTTCGAAAAGGCGGTGTGAAGTTTGTTTCCTGCCCAACCTGCGGCAGAACCGAGATCGACCTGATTTCTCTGGCAACGGAGACCGAGAAACGAGTGAGGAACCTGGATCGCGACATCACGGTTGCCGTGATGGGCTGCGTCGTCAACGGACCCGGTGAAGCGCGTGAAGCAGACTACGGAATTGCAGGCGGCAAGGACCGTGGCATTCTGTTTTGCAAAGGGGAGGTTCTCGGTACCTATCCCTATGAGGAGCTTCTGGACCGGTTGATGGATCTCATTAACGGCTGAGGCTCACCATTTCTCCCTCAGCAAACAATTCTCTCACGGAGTGATCAGATGGATCATACAGCATTCTTGACAATATTCCCCGGCTGTGCGGATCTTCGAGACCTGGCAGGCGGGCTGGACCGGGCATGGATCACGGATGTCCGGGTAAATATGGCGGACGCAACTCTATCCGTTTCAGCACACTTTGAAGTAATGCCGTCTCCGGTGGATATCGAGCAGATTTCCGGTCGGATCCAGGAGGACTACGGGCTTACCGGGGTGGGGATTATCCCGGATTATCCGCGTCCCGTTTCCGAGACCGTGCAACCGCCGCAGGATGGTACAGCTCGGACGCCGAAGGGGGAGGTGCTCTTCGGACGCGCAATACGGCAACAGCCGATGCCAATGAGCACCCTGAGTCTTGAAAGCGGCAAGGTGACCGTTGAGGGCGATGTCTTCGCAGTCTCCAGCAGACAGCTTCAGAAGCGGGGAGGGGCGGTTCTCGCTTTTGACATGACGGACCGAACCAATTCCATCCGCGTGACCAAATATCTCCGTGCAGATGACGATCAGAGCATTCTGAAGCACGTAGCCGAAGGAGATCATCTGATCGTGCAGGGGGAAGTTGCCTATTCCAAATTCGACGACGACATGATTCTTGATCCCCGGAACATTGTCCGTTCAAAGCGGCAGGTCCGGCCGGATAACGCAGCTGTAAAGCGTGTGGAGCTTCATCTGCATACCAACATGTCAGCACTCGACGCGCTGACGAAACCGAAAGCGGTTGTTGAACGGGCGGCTTATTGGGGGATGCCTGCAGTTGCGGTGACTGATCATGGAGTCGCACAAGCCTTCCCGGATATGTGGAAAGCAGGAAAAAAATACGGTGTCAAGATCATATACGGTCTGGAAGCCTATTACGTAAACGACATGGACGGAAACAAGGCGCTGATCGGTAAATCGAAGCTTCCTCTGGACACCGAGTTTGTCGCATTTGACATCGAAACGACCGGCCTGAACGCACAGATTGACCGCATGACGGAGATAGGCGCTGTGATTTTTTCCGGAGGTGAGATCAGAACAACTTTCAACACCTTTGTCAATCCGGAAATGCACATACCGTCTGAAATCACTCAGCTGACCGGGATCCGGGACAGTGACGTTCAGGACGCTCCGGACGAGAAGACTGCGATGGAACAGTTTCTGGCCTTTGCCGGTGATCGGCCGCTCATTGCGCATAATGCCCACTTTGACATCGGCTTCATGGCAGCCGCTGCGAAGCGACAGGGAATACGGTTTTCTCCGGCATTTCTGGACACACTCGCTCTCTCGCAGGCGCTGCTTCCGGAACTGAAAAAGTTCAAGCTGGATATTGTATCCAATCATCTCGGGCTGCCGAAGTTCAACCATCACCGGGCAAGTGATGATGCGATGGTCGTTGCACGCATCATGGACAAGTTTTTCCCGCTTCTCCGACAGCACGGGGCGAAGACGGTGGACGATATCGAAACGGTCTACCATGCGCTGCGCCGGACGGATGTTGCAAAGAGCTATCACATGATCCTGCTGGTGAAGAACCGGATCGGTCTCAAAAACCTGTATGAGATGATTTCACAGTCTTATCTGAAGCATTTCTACAGAACGCCTATCATCCCCAAAAGCCTGCTTCAGCAGCACCGCGAGGGAATCCTTGTGGGTTCCGCCTGCGGAATGGGCGAGCTCTACGGAGCAGTGATGCGTGGGGAGAACGACCAGACGCTGAAAAAGATTGCCTCCCTCTACGACTATCTGGAGATCCAGCCGATTGGCAATAACGGATTCCTTGTAGAGGACGGCCGCGTTAGCGGCGTTGGTGTACTGCAGGACTTCAACCGCACGATCATTCGTATCGGTGATGAGCTCGGCAAGCCGGTTGTTGCGACCTGCGACGTGCATTTTCTCGACCCGGAGGACGAGCAGTACCGCCGTATCCTGCAGGCTGCTAAGAAATTCTCGGATCCGGACCGAGACTGCCCAATCTACTTCCGTAATACGGAGGAGATGCTGAAGGAGTTTGAATATCTCGGCAAGGAAACCGCAGAGAAGGTTGTTATCACCAACACGAGGATGATCGCCGACCAGGTTGAGGAGATCGAATTGCTTCCGAAGACGCTCTTCCCGCCGAAGATTGAGAATTCCGCTGAAGATCTGAAGCGACTGGTAAATAACCGGCTGCATCGGATTTACGGAGAAAAGCCACCGACCATCGTACAGGAACGTGTGGATATCGAGCTCAATACCATTCTGGATCATAACTACGACGTGATCTATATGAGCGCACAAAAGCTGGTGCAGAACTCGCTGGAAAACGGTTATCTGGTCGGCAGCCGGGGAAGCGTTGGCTCTTCTATCGTGGCATACATGTCCGGTATTACCGAGGTAAACTCACTTCCACCGCATTATGTATGCCCAAAATGCCAATATTCGGAATTCCCGACACGCGGATTTGCCTGGAACCCGAACGCAGAAAACCCGGAGAGCACACTGCCAGAGAAACTGCAGTTTGGCTGCGGTGCCGACATGCCGGAGAAAAACTGCCCCTGCTGCGGAGCGAAACTTCACAGAGACGGTTTTGATATCCCGTTTGAGACCTTCCTTGGCTTCCCGGGAAATGAGAAGACGCCGGATATTGATTTGAACTTCTCCGGAGAATACCAGGCCAAGGCCCATAAATATACTGAGACCCTTTTCGGTTCGGATCATGTTTTTCGGGCGGGCACCATCGGAACGCTTGCGGAGAAGACAGCCTTCGGCTACGTCAAAAAGTATCTTGAAGAAAGAAATGTCAAGGCAACCCATGCGGAGGAAAACCGGCTTGCAAACGGACTGGTAGGCATCAAGCGCACAACCGGCCAGCACCCGGGCGGCCTTGTCGTCATCCCTCAGGACATGGATGTAACGGATTTTTGTCCCGTTCAGCACCCGGCGGACGATCCCAATTCCGAGATTATCACTACCCATTTTGAGTATCACTGTATGGAAGATAACCTCCTGAAACTGGATGAACTCGGGCATGATGACCCGACCATGATCCGAATGATGGAGGACATGACAGGCGTAGACGCAAAGGAGATCTCCCTCTCCGATCCGGAGACCATGAGCATATTTACCAGTCCAGCCGCACTTGGACTCCCGGAGGACGATCCCATCATCGGAAAGACCGGCACTATCGGCGTTCCGGAGTTTGGAACCGGATTTACAAAGCAGATGCTTGCAGATACTCAGCCGCGTCAGTTTGATACTCTGGTTCGTCTTTCCGGTTTCTCTCACGGAACGGACGTCTGGGCCGGAAACATCCACGACCTGATCGTAAACGGCATCGCCTCTGTCAACGACACCATCGGCTGCCGCGACGATATTATGCTCTACCTGATAGGAAAGGGCATGGAACCGTCGCTTGCCTTTAAGACGATGGAAGCTGTTCGCAAGGGGAAGGTCAAGCAGAATGGTTCCTTCCCGGGCGATGCGGAGAAGCAGATGCGGGAAATGAATGTCCCGGACTGGTGGATTGAATCTGCCCGCAAAATCGCATATCTCTTCCCTAAAGCACACGCAGTAGCCTATGTCATGATGGCTTTCCGTATTGCCTGGTTCAAGGTACACAGGCCTCTTGCATTCTATTCCGCATATTTCTATCGCCGCAGCCAGAAAGGTGGCTTTGACGCAGAGATGATGTGCGTCGGCCGGGATGGGGTTCGCCGTAAAATCAACGACCTGAACCGAGCAGCCACACTGACCGCAAACGAAGAAGACCTGCTGGTTACGCTGGAAGCGGTGTACGAGTTTTACATGCGCGGATTTGACTTTGCTCCGATCGACTTTAAAACTTCTGACGCGACTCATTTCCTCCTGTCCGATGATGGGCGCATCCGCCCGCCTTTTATCTCTGTTGCGGGTCTCGGTGAGGCGGCAGCACAGGATCTGGCTAACTGCAGGGAAGGGGAACGGGAGTACATCTCTATCGAGGAGATTGGAAACGCCTGTCCGAAGGTGTCCTCCAGCCATCTGGAAGTGCTCCGGAAACTAGGTGCTTTTGGTGATTTGCCAGACAGCAGTCAGATCAGCCTTTTTGACTGGTAATTTGCAATTTTCACAAAAATTCAACCTTGTTTTTGTACAAGGTGCTGCAGCACTGGATACGGCAGCCGCAAAGGGGCTGCCGTATCCGCTTTTTTCAAACAGATATTTATTCCGTGTCTAAACAAAGGCAATCATACTGCAATTTGAACGAATTAACCACATGTAGACATTTCTGATGTGTTCATCTTGCATATTTCGTGGCCCTGTGTTAAAATGCAAACGATAATGAAGTATTGTGCCTAATTCTAGACAGTTAAACGGAAATACAGCTGCAATGCTTGGATTTTGTTCTTGAGGGGGGACGTTTATGGAGAACAAGGCCAAGATTATTACGGTAGCCGGCAAGGGCGGCGTCGGTAAGACATCGATCTGTGCGTGTATCGTTCGGCTCCTTGCGGAGCGGTATCCGGACAAGAAGATTCTTGCCATCGATGCGGACCCTGCGGTAGGCCTTTCCGTAGCTCTTGGCGTAGATGTCAAGCTCACGCTGGATGATATTCGAATGAGTATTGTCGACAGCGTTGAGAACGGTGAAACCAGGGAAGCGCTTGAACTTCTCAGTGAAGCCCGTTTCCGTATTTTTGATGCGTTGGTCGAGATGCCGGGCTTTGCGTTTCTGGCGATTGGGCGGCCGGAGAGTTCCGGCTGTTACTGCAAAGTCAATTCCTATCTGAAGGAAGTCATTGGACTTCTTGCGAGCAGCTTTGATTATGTCGTCATAGACGGTGAAGCCGGAATCGAGCAGATTCAGCGGCGTGTCATGGAAAAGGTTACGCATCTTCTGCTGATCACAGATCAGAGCAAGAAAGGCGGACAGGTCATTTCCACCATCAAGAGCGTTGCCGATGAGCTGATTGCTTATGAACGTGTCGGTGCCATCATCAACCGTGTGACCAATCCCGAGCTGGTAGGCCTTATGGAGGTCCCGGTAGAGGTTCTCACCGCAATCCCCGCAGACGGTGCTTTTGCTGCAAATGACATCAGAGGCAAAAGCGTTTTGGATCTGCCTGCGGATTCACTTATGCTCCAGGGAGTGAAGGAAGCACTCCAGAAAATAGAAATTCTATAAAAGAAGAGGTGTAACATTTGAAAGATCTTAAGCATTTGATCTATTTTGAGAATCTGCTTGAGAACGCGGACAACGAGCTGATCGAGAAAAAGAAAGCAGACGGCGGTATTTGCCTCGGATATACCTGCTTCCATATTCCCGAAGTCATCCTCAACGTTGACAAATGCTTCTCAACCAGACTTCGCGCACCCAACACAGGGTCGATCGACATCGCGACCTATTACATGTCCAACTACACCTGCGAGTATGCCCGTGCTCTTCTGGAGCGCGCCATTGAAGGGGGTTATCAGTTCCTGAACGCTCTGATCGGGGTGGATGCATGCTCGATGATGAACCGCTCCATGGAGCACTTCGAAATCCTGAAGGTCAATGAGGATCCCAAATTCTTCGTTACCCACACGGATATGCCTTTCAAAATCACGGATTACACGATCGAGGGCTACCGCAGACAGATGAGAGTCCGTGTACTTGACCGTCTCACGGAGGTCTTCGGAGTCGACACCTCTGACGCCGCACTCCGCAAGGCAGTCGAGGAGCACAATGCGGTCTGCCGCATCATCAGCGAGATCAGTGAGATGCGCAAGCGGGAGAACCCGGTTATCACCGGATATGAATTCCATGTGCTGAACCTGGTCACCTATGTATGTCCGAAGAGCGAAATCCTCCCGTATCTGGAGGAGACGCTCGAAGAGCTCAAGACGAGAGAGCCGGATGCCAAGAATCCGTTCCGCGCCAGAGTGGCGATCGTCGGCTCCGAGATCGACGACCCGAGCCTGACAAAGCTCATCGAAGGCTGCGGCGCCCTGGTGGTATCTGACCGTTACTGCTTCGGCTCTACGCCCGGCCGTGAAGTGATCGAGCTTAATGACGAGGAAGATGTGCTGACCCAGATCTGCCGCCATTACATGGAAGTGTCCGAATGTGCCCGTTACATCTCAGACGAGAAGGTCCTGCAGCGTCGCGAGACCTCCGACAGACTGGCTAAGGAGTTCGGCGCCGAAGGCATTATCTATGAACAAATGAAGTACTGCGATTACTGGGGCTTTGAGCGCGCACTCGTCAGCCACATCATGCATGACGAATACGGCTGGCCGGTGCTCTCGGTCGACAGACTGTACAACAACGGTAACTCCGGACAGCTCCGCACCCGTGTTCAGGCCTTCGTGGAATCGCTTGAGATCAAACGTATTCATAAAGAGGAGGGCAAGGCATAATGGCGAAAGTGCAATACCCCAATCCGAAATTCTGGAAAGCCAAAGACAATATCGAATGGAAGAAGCAGGGCGAAAACCTGAAAGAAGTCATGGGAATCTTTGGCAAAATGCTGAAGGATACCGACTGGAAGGATTTCGGTGAGAAAACACTGGAAGGTCTCAAGGCTGACGGCGAACGCATCAAGGGCGAATGGAATGACTTTATGGCCCTGGATAATGCTGAAAAGTGGGACCGTGTTGTCAACGGAGAGCGCAGCCTCGGCCGTCTCTACCGCAAAGGAGCAATGGCGACTGTCCGCCGCGAGTGGCGCGGTGTTGTAGACACTGCTTATGACTTCTGGGAGTGGGCCCGTATGTGGGGAATGCTCCTTATGACATTCTCGAAGGACCTGGTTCCGGCCATGAACAGCGCGCTGTGGTATCGCTGGATGATCTCCTATTTCTGCTGCCACGGCTTTATGGATAAGAACATCCTCGGACTGCGCGGATCCAACCTTCGCATGAGCCACGAAGTGACTTACCAGATCTTCCGCTATGTCGCAGAGAACCTGGTCTTCCTCTCCAAGGCGGACCGCAAGAACGGCAACAGCACCGAGCTCAATAAGATGCTCTTCACCTTCGACGAGATGACCATGGGCCAGATAGCCGCCGGCTTCCCCGACCTGCTTGCTATCCCGCATCAGCTGCTGCCGATGTTCCTGGTCTCTGAGATTGACCAGCTTGTCTGCATCCCGTACATCGATGCGGTCGAGTCCTATGGTCTGCCCTCGGATACCTGCCCTGTGCCGTCTTCCGAGTGCGGCGCACTGGTCATCAATGCTCTTCCGGATATGGGATCTCTGTTTATCTCCAGTTCCATGCCCTGTGACGGATCCACGATGGCGAGCTCCTATTTCTCCCGCCGCTTCCCCAATATACCGGTCTTCCATCTCTGTTTCCCGGTCCGTTATGCGGATGAGGAGACAGTCCAGATGGGCGCCGATGATATCAAAGCCTGTATCAAGGCCATTGAGGACGCAACCGGCGCGAAGTGGAACTGGGATGCTTACTTCACCTGCATGAAGCGCTTCAACCAGGAGACTGACCTTGAGCTCCAGAAGTGGGAGATCAACAAGTCCTCCCGTCCGCAGTTCATCGGACCGAGCTATGAGCTCTTCCGCAAGTGGAACTACGAGATGGACGGCGGTATCGACCCGCGTGTCCTGCCTTCCATGCAGAAGGTCAACAAGATGCTCATGAAGGCCTACGAGAATGGCGAGACCGCGTGGCCTGAGAGAAAGATGAAGTACCGTGCGCTGGTGTGGTCCTGCCCGGCTCACTACTATGCCAACTTCTCCAACTGGCTGGCCAACTGCTGGGGCATCGATGTTCTTGTCGAGATGGAATCTCTGAACTACACGAAGCATCTTGAGACTGAGGACAAGGAAGAGGCGCTTCGTGACCTGGCCCGTCTGTATGAGCGTATGGTCATGCGCCGCCACACCAACGGCGGTTATCAGAATGTCGTTGATGAGTGCTGGCGTCAGTGCGAAGCCTGGAATGCCAAGCTTATCATCATGTATCAGAACGTCGCCTGCAAGAACATGGCGACCGTCCAGGGGCTCCTGGATGAGCAGGGCCGTCAGCGCGGCTACGACCTGATCTGGGTTGAACATGACCTGATGGATCCGCGCACCGTCTCCCGCCGCACCATGCGCGACAAGGTCAACGAGTACATGCGCACCGTTATGCGTGCGGAGCCGGTTGACCCGTCCCTGGTCGAGTTTGAAGACGAAGTCTGCATGTAATTTCATTTAATAATCTGTATTTAATTATTACTGGAGGAAACACTATTATGAAATATTTCGGCGGTTGCGACGTTGGATCCACCTACACCAAGGCAGTCATTCTGGACGAGAACGGCAAGATGGTTGCCGACACCACCATTAAGAGCAAGATCAACTCCGAGCAGAGCGCCATTGCGGCGATGGACGAC
>JAEEGL014442834.1_pt1 | contig 18730 bp, 15 predicted proteins | sample 9134231 | NCBI WGS metagenome assembly JAEEGL01 (sample SAMN16246548, study PRJNA631951) | gut metagenome | biome: gut microbiome; feature: rumen; material: fiber-attached | host: Bos | place: Iran: Karaj | collected 2018-10 | reverse complement strand
GGTGTCATATTTACTTTGTTGTTATGGAGAGAGATTTATTAAAAAACGAGTTAACTGTTTTATTTCTCTTCATTTGATAATAGAGGCAGAGGGGGGAGAGATTAGTTGGGGATTGGGGTTTATTTGTCAGTTTGTATTGTCCAGGTCAGACAGTTGAGGGCACCACCGGAATTCTTTTTATCATTCATGTCCTTCACGATAGGTGTCATATAAAAATGAATGAACCTCCACATGCTGAACTGCAAAACCATAGATAAATTTGACATTTAGGATTACATGCTGAAATACTATTGCCAATATCGTGTTTCAAGATAATTATATAAGTCCGTATGAGTATCTTTAATGGGCTCCATCAATTTTCTTGGATCCACTATGATGAACTTGTTTTTGTCTTTCAAACCTTCAGGGTAAAGACTGATCTCAGAACGCAATTCTACGTTTCCCTCTGGAATAACGTTGATGTGCAAATAATCATCTACGGGTAGTTTTGCGTCTTTATTCTTGATGATTCCCTCTACCAGCATGGTTTGGCGTACTAATTCATAAAGTGGGTCATATTCGTATTCTTCTTTCCATTCCTTGATATTTGAACTATTATCAAGCCGTGATATATAACGGTCAATGGAGGACTGTAATGCCCGTCTGTGTTTGTAAGTCTCTGTATATTTCCATTCTATTGGAATTAGTATTCGTTTATGTTCGTCGGTTTCAGCATACACGATGGCATCGATAGAGGTACACATAGCGCCTCGTATTTCATAATTCTCTCCAAGCAGGGTGCGATTCTTCCAAATAAACTCAAAGCATAAATTCCCGTTGCTATTATTGTTGTCTAAAGGATTGGCTAGAATTTTAATGAAATTGTATCTTTCTTGAATAGAATTAAGCATCGACAAAAGTGATGCAGATTCAGATTTATTGGGTTTCATTAAGGGAAATAGATGATTAACACAACTTATCTGAGACGAGAGCATATTACCTGTAGGTGTGTTAAGGGCATCATTACTTTTCCACCAACCTATACCATTCTGTCGAAAATAGTCTATCGCTTCTTCTCGAATAGTAGGATAGAGGTTCATAAGTTCTTTCCCTTCCTGGATAACATAAGTTAAACTATCCGTCCATTTGCCACGGCTATGAACATCAACAAAATGAGGCGATGTTTGAAGCACCAAAGCTTGTTTGCCTCCTTGTACTTCTTTATACGAAGGGATAGGAATAAGTTCCGGTGGCAACAACTGCAAAATTGTTAAATGTTCATATCGAATGTTAACCTTGTTTTGGCTCATATCGTTTAGCAGCTGCTCTTTATTATGTTCAATCAAGGGATGAAGTCGGTCGGTCAGCATAACTGCTTTGATATGGGTAATGGAATGCTGATAAATAGCATCAAGAATATACTCAAAACCACGAGAAGCGTTATCCCTGTTATTGGTTCGGTATAGATCTGCTTCTAAGGGATATTGAATCTCTTTGGTTATGAAAAGACGATGTAGGACATTGGCATAGAACATCAGTTCTGTGATAATGCCAACACGTATGTTATCGGTATGAATGCTGTCTTTTAGCTCATAGACACAGAACTCGTCCTTTTCAATTTTCCACAAATCTGCCTGACTTGCACCTCCTGGAGTGATAGCAGTATCCAACAGAACCTGCCCGTCAAACAGTCCCATGGGCAACTGATGATTTGCGACGCTAGTTGTTGACAGATGTTGGTAGATTGCGGTTTCAAGAATAGCCTCGTATTTCATTATCTGATCAGCCTCGCTCTTTTCCCTTTTGTCTTTGCTTTTTTGACGTGGGAAATTGAGAGTAAGGTGGCAGAACCTACGTTGGAAGCACAAAATCTCGGCTCTTCTGTGTTCAACCATAGTGGCCCAGGAATAATTATCTATGAACCAAATGACACGTAGCAAAAACCGATTATAATGCTTCTTTTGAGTTATAATTTCTTTCTCATCAGTAGAAAACGCGGGTTTTTCCCAATCAATGACAACAGTCCTAATGTCGGAGAAGAACGCCTTCAGGCAAAATATCCAACCTTCAAAAGAAGAGGCATCATTCTGCATATTTTGTAAGACTCCTTCTGCATCCATTGTTATGAAGAGGGTTTGGTCTATAATACTAACATCCATCTTTGATGGAAGTTCGGCAGAATTCACTTTCTTTTTGATGTATTTCAGTATTTCGTTCTTGTTCATATTGGTCTAGTCATATAAAAATCTATGTTAATATATGCCTTTTCTATAAGGCTGAAATCATGTAATGTGTGTCGTAGCGGAGTGCAACAGACGGGCAAGATTCAACCTCATAAGGACTTCACTTCTGCAGCATATTAGTCTACTTTTGAACCTTTATGTTTTATATCCTTGAAAAACTTAGCAAGAACTATTAAACCAGGAAATGCTCTGTTATCTTCATAATAGACCATTATATTATTAAGTTCCCAAACTGACATAAAATCAGGAGGTGTAATAGTTTTTAGGTCTTTATATAATCGGTTGAGCATTTCTCTTTCTTGTGAAATAAAAGTTTCTCTTGCATTTTCAGGTTCTTTTGTACTACTGCGAGAAGTAACGAAATGCAGACCCAATCTGATTACACCCTTTGTTTTTTCCTCGAAGAGTTTAATTTCTTCCTTGATATTGTCAAGCTGAACTTTATTCATAGTTTCCCATTTTTTTACCAACCCCTCATTATTTGTTGTTGGGGTTTCAAAATTGTCGTAACTATGCTTAATCTCAATTACAAAGCTAAAATCCTTGTAAATGCACCAATAATCAATACGACCATGCGAATCTTCAATTTCAAAACCTTTCTTTCTGCAGTTTCGCGTCACTGGATATTCTGCAAACGCAAGACCTTTGCAAAGAGCAGCCAATACAGGCAAAATCAAGGTGTCTAATTGTCGTTCTCTAAAGAGGAATGGTGGCTCGTAACAATTATATTTTGAAGAATTGAAAGCCATCGCATGTTTTGCCATGCCTATAAATAGTTTCCGAGTCAATTCATATGCAACGTTATAATATTCTTCATTGGACTCCCTGGTAGAGAACAAGAAGTTCTGTGAATCAATAATAGAATGACGATATTTCATGCTTTTTGTTTATTGTTTTCCTAGTAGTCACTTTCAATATTGGCGACTTGCTAATTATTCTGCTTGCATAGTGAGTCTTTAATGAAAGAGTCTATTACAGGTTTTACACGTGTATCATCACTATGATCCTTCAAAAAATCGTCGAAGGCATCTGCTATCTGAAACAACTTATAGTCTTCTGACATTTCATAGCGACAGTATATCCCATTCATTTCATTGAACAAGACTTTATCCTTTGCTTCGTTCGCAATTTTTTGGAATATACTTCTCATACTGCATAGTAACCAGTGTTTGATGTCAGATACTCGATTAACAGAGAAGTCGCTTTTATTCCACAAATGACGAGAGATAAGCATTCGCATTGTTTCACCTCGACCTATTAAATCTAACAGCGTACCTATGCGATTATTATACGTCAGTTGTTCAGACCCATCTATACCTTCCAGGAAAGCTCTTGGCACTTCATTGATGCCATTTCTTGTGAATGCATCATCTCCTTGATAATAGGATAATTCAGACGAAACAATCTTCAACGTCTTCTGGCAACGCTCCCCATTGAAATAGTTTTCCAAAAAATCAGCGAAGATATCGTTAGGAGATACAAGGTCAAATAATGTTAGGCATGAACGCAATTTCATAGCATCCAATTCCCCGAATATTTCTTCTGCGTCACCATGAATTGGTAGTGCGTTCATGACCTTATACATGCGTGTACCTAAAATGTCATGATATAGGTACGCATTGGCTTCAAGCAGAGATTTGATACTGTATTTCTGAGACATAATGCTATGTCCCAATCCTTGAATTTGGGGAAACACATACCACATCCAATGGGATGTCTTTCTCCCATCTTCTATTTCCTTTAAGGCTGTGTTGTATGAATCGTAAGCGTCTTGTGCGGTTACGAATCTTCCTAAATCAAACAATTCCATATATATGAAAATTTATTAATCTTCAATGATGATTCTTTTCGTCCTGATGAGTTCGTCAAACTTCTCTACAGTCATATCTACAATGCCGAAATCGTCTCCACCATAAAAGCCGATTCTTCTCATTTTGGCTCTAATCGATTTCTGCTGAGAACGATCTGCATTGCACCTTTGACGAATAAGCATCCTTAGCTCATTCACTTCCTCGGTTGAGAATTTGTTTTTACCTTTCATATGAGTTTTAATGTTATATTAATTCTTCAAGGTCTTCGTTGTCTTCTTTTTTAGATTTTTCCTTGTCAGGATCTGTTATCTCCATGAAGAGATTTAGGAATGAGTTATTATTATAAAAAAAGCCTTCATCTTCCTTTATCTTATCTAATAGAATAGAGAGGCCATAATTTATATATTCCTCCATAGTATCCATTAGTAAGGAAACAACTTCGTTTACGGTAAGATTTCCTTTATCTAATTCAATCCAATCTATTGATGGGGTTTTTGCAACAAGTGCTATAAAGATATATTCACGCAAACGAGGGTATGCGTGGCGTAGCTTTTTCGAATCAAGATTGCCCCAATATTGAATTGGTTGACCGCAATCTTTTGTTTCGTCATAAGGTCCAAATGGGACTTTTTTATTGGAATATAAACCGATAAAGAAAGCCATTATTAAAACTTCATAGGCTGCACCTAAAATCTTTCCCTTTGCTTCAGAAGCTTCATTGGTTCCTTTGCCAAAGTCTACCAATATCTTAATGACTTTCTTCTCATATTCTTTTTGGTAAAGAGGTGTTTTACGAGCCCAAACATCGTAAATATGATTATAATCAAGAGCCATAATACGGTTAATTTAATTTGGTGATAGTAGTTTGAATTGTAGTAAGATCTTCTTCATCAAATGGCTTCTTCTTTTCAATTCTATATTGTTTAGCATTGATTTGGGCTAAACGTGTTTTATCAAGTTTCGAATTGCCATTTTCATCTTCAATCAAGAAGCTCTTTGTAACAATAATAGTCTGCTTTTTTATATTACCAATCACACCGAAGAAATCACTTTCTTTAGCTGCTGTAAAGGAAGAAGTGGGGGCATCGAAGATGAGAGGATAATCATTTTCATGTTTAATTGTAGTTAGCTTAGCTACAGCAAAAAGAAGTGACATATACATCGTTGTTTTCAGAGCTGTATTTGGATTGTAAATACGTGACCCGTCTGAATCGATCAGTTTTATCTCAGCACTATTACCGGGTTTTTCATCAATTTGTACTTTGCCTCTAAAATCACCTTTATTTAGAGCTTCTAAGTAAGTATTTGATTCTTTTTCAAGACTGTTTAGGAAATCCCTTCTGTTTTTATTTTTTGCTGAAACAAAAGCATCAAATATCCTTCGAATAGCAGCGCTTGTTCGATTGTACATAGCAGCTGTAGATTCCTCTGCTATTTTAGAGTAATCTTCTCTATACGTATCGAGTAACAATTGATGTTTATCAATTTCACTCTTGAGCTTTTCTGCTCTATTCTCTGCAACCGTGCGCAATTGCCACCATTCGTTGATGTTCTGATAATTAGAGATTAGTTGATCCTCAGTCAATCCTTCGGTTTGTGCAAGTATCTTCTTTTTTACTTCCTCTTCATGTTCTAAATTTGCTTCAATCTTATCAATTTTTTCATGGAGTTTGAAATTTTTAGCAAATTCCTTCTCTATGTATGAATTGAGATTGGTGATATATCTCATGTTATTGTGCATAACAGAGTATCGAGAGGTCAATTCTGAAACGAAATCATTTTTGTAAAGGGGAGGTTCTATCGTTTCATCATCCTCGCCTGTGTCTTCCTTCAAAGAGGCTAAATAATCTTCAAGATGTTTCTTCATGTGATTATATGCAGGAGAACCCTTAGGAGCGGGGCGCCCGCATACTTTACAGACTTCCTCATTCAGCATTTCTCTCATTGTATTTTCGTCCGGCACATTAAGAGCAAGGGGTACAAAACCATTATTTAATTCTTCTTGCATCTTTGAAGCCAACTTTTTTGCTCCAATTTCTTGGTCATGCCTACTTTGTTCTTTTCTTCTTTTAATGTCTATGGATGAAACTAATTGAGCATATTGTTGAGCTATTGGTTGAAACCCTAAAAGAATCCACATATCGTCTAGAAGACGGAATGTATAGTTTTCTTTTATTTGACTTAATAAGTTATTGCGTTCTGAACTTAGTGATTCAATTCTATTGTTAGTGTTGACAAGGAGTTTTGAAGCCTCTCGACTTTGCTCAATATTATCAAGCATTGTCTTATAATTATTTGCTTCATTGAGACATTGATCTCGTTCGATTATTCTATCGCCTACAGCTTTTTCTTCTTGCGATATAAGATTACGCAATCTTTCTGCTTCTTTCCGATTAATCCTATCAGCTTTCATGGCATTGTCGGTCGCCCTTTCAGAGTTTTTCTTTGCAATCTCCATGAATTCAAGATATGGATCGAAATCTCTAACCTGGCTAAATGTTTCGACAAGGTAGCTTAACGCTTCCTCTTTATTAAATATATTAAGGTCCTGTTCTCCCTTAAACAGGCTATATTTCCTAACTGAAGCAGCAAAATCACGGTCGAATTTGGAAGTTGCAGCGACACCTTCTATACTATCTTTTTCGCTCCCCTTTTTTATATACAATGTTACATTAGGGTTGGATGGAATGATGTCACCCTTAACTGTTTTATAAAAACGAAATGACTTCTCAAATATTTTTGAACTATTATTAATAATATAAGTCATTGAAACTTTGACAAAGTCCGATTCATCATTAAATAGTTCTGCACAACGCTTTTTCGAGATGAATTTTGAGTCTAATTTAGGGTATTTACCTACTGTGTCGAAGAGCCATTCTAATGCTTCAAAAAAGGTTGTTTTTCCATCGCCATTAGCGCCAATAATTAAGGTGAGACCATCTCCAATATCAATTGAATTGTCACCATAATAACTGCGGAAATTTTTTATCGATATATTTTTTATTATCATGATAGTAAATTGTTATTAAGATAATTGAAAATTGTGTTATAAACCTTTTTTTGGTCAGAAGGATCTGTTGAACCATCCAATTCTTTAATAATTTTTGCAACAGCAACGACAACGGGACAGTCAGAATCTAGAGCATCAAAGATATCACTATAATCTGCTAGGTCATAGTGGTAATGTTCAATTAGCCATGGATCGTTTAAGACCATGCGCAGCATTTTGTCTTTTTGAGTTATCATATATGTTCGTTATTAAATAAGTTTAATCCGTAATAATTCATCACATCCATAAGCTCTTGTTGTGAATATGAGGAATTTTCTGATAGCATAGCAAAATTACAAACTCTTTTGAGTTCTGCTTTTAATAGAGATTGTTCCATTTTATAACTCGGACTACCATTCTGAATCCTGGGAATAACTACCAAGTCATGGAGATATGCATATTTCTTTTCAGGATGTGTTCTTAGTACCCTACCCCTTCGTTGAATGAACTGTCTTGGATTGCCTGTGCTAGAACAAAAAATAGCCATTTCGCTTCTGGGGACATCTACACCTTCGTCCAGACATTTCATAGAAGTCAATACCTGTATTCTACCTGTAGAAAAGCCATCGAGAATAATATCCCTATCTTTCGATTCTCCAGTAAATTTCCTTACTGTTACTCTTGAGTCAAGGTTTGATACTTCTTCAGTATAAATCTCTATGAGATGTTCAGCATCAATATCATTACCCAATGATTCTTCCTTGTCGAAATAATCGGAATTATCATCATAAGCCTTGTTCCCTTCTGGAACATAAACAAGAGTGTATTTTAAGTTTCCTTTTTCTAAATAGTGGTCTGTAATAATCTTTTTAAATACATTCAGTTTGTTTTCTGCCTTGTGAATAATCCTTTTTCGAGCCAAGAGCAGGTTCATCAATATGTCGTCTTTTTTTTCAAATTGTTGACTATTGTAATTAAAATATTTTGAAATTTTTATTGATAGCTCTTCATATTTATACATTTCTTCCTCTGTCAACGAAACAAGATGAGGATAATAGAAATAACGGCAAAGTACTCCATTTCTTATGGCTTCTTCCATACTATACTCATAAGTGAACTTTTCTTCAGATCCGAAGAAATGATATAATTTCTTGTTTCCTTCGCTATCAAATTGTCTCTCTGGTGTAGCGGAGAGCCCTATACGTCGATAATAATTAATATCTGGTAGTCTTTTAATAATACCTCCAGCACCCATATTATGAGCTTCATCTGCGATTAAAAGAGTTTGTTTCTTTGAGAAACTATTTAATAGTTGGAATGTCCGTTCTCTAGCAAATGAAACGTATGTTGAGATAATAATAAAAGATACTTCTGCACCCTCTTTTGCATGTGCTATTTGGAAGTTAAGATCATCGATGTTCTCTCTCCATTTGTGATTTTTTGAATATATTGTTATTATTCTATTAAAATTGAATTTGCGACATTCTTGTTCCCATTGTTCTACCAATGTAGCTGTCGGCGCCAATATTATTGCCTTGTAATAGTTGCGTTGATTGTAAATGTTGAGTAGTACATTTAGAGCTGTTAGAGTTTTACCAGTACCGGTTGCCATTGCAAATAGTCCTTTTTGACCATTTGATACCCAGTTCTTATATGCTAATACCTGGTAATCTCTTGGTCCAGAAGGGTAAGGAAAGCGAGGATTAGGGTTGTTAAGAATAGATAACATAGCCTCTTTTTCAGCTTTCTTTCTCTTGTTGCATTTATATTCGTGCAAATTTGTTTCGGCATAAACAAGTTCGTCAATCTCAGAACCTCCAAAATAAGATTCAATGGCCGATACCAATTTTGATGAATCCAAATAAATCACTGTGTCATCATTTCCTTCCATTAGATTGTCAAATTTTTCTTTTTGTCGATTTATTTGGTTCTGAATTGGAGGGTAAGGACATGTGCTTAGACAGATTTTAATATCCTCTTTGTTATTTATGAATCCATTAACAGTAAAGTTGGCAGACCCAGTGAAAGATACGATAGTTTCATCATCCCTAAATTGACCGTTTTTAGTATGAGCCATACCTTCATCAAGGTCCCTTTTGGGTTTAATAATACGAATATCGATTCTTTTTTCGCGGATTAAATATGCAAGACATCTGAAAAAATGATCGTCATATTCATCTAAAGTTTCGCGCAGCTTATCAAAGTCTTCAAGATCGAACACTTCTATTTGAGAATCGCCCATTCCAGAAGAAATGCTATCTTTATCTTTCTTTGATACAATGTGGTTGATTGCCATTCTCATTTTTCCACCCTTGCTTATAAAAGTGGCAAAACTATCAGATAATACGCTAATAGCGGCAGAACTAAAGAAACCTAGTTCGAGATCAAACTGGTTGCTGTTTTTTAATCCTGCATTGAAGAAATCTATTGGCTCAGCACCCTTTTTACAAGGTTGATAGGTCCAATCATCTGCCCAATTAACGTCTTTCAGCATATTTTGTAGATTTGAATATATTTTCTTAACAAATTGATTAAGTATCAGATGAAGCAATTTGCGCAGAATGCATCATTGTCGTCATCGCCGAACAAATCAACGAGATTACTTGATGTCTGTTTCTTCTTTTCTTGTTTTGCCAATGCATCAAGTTTTATTTGACGTACTCGCTCGGGACGAGAGAGCTCTGCAAGTGATTCATGTTGGTTCCATGTATAACCATCTTTTTCGAACTCCATGGCTTTTTGAAAAAGATCAGGATGTTGCTCGAGAAGCCAAACCCATTCAATCTTTTGTTGGAAGAAACAGAAATAGCAACCAGAGCGGCTTCTGCTGTAAGTGCCTTTCTTCCCATCTACCTCAAATTCGATTGGCTTATAATAGGCAGGCACACCGACTCCAGAGTCTTCAAGGATTTTAAAGATATCATCCTTAACAAGAACTTCATCGTTGTCTATCAAAGGAAAATCATCAAGTTTTCCAACAGGATATTCTGTCGTTTTCAGAAATTCGAAGATGACACGATTGAACAACTTAGTGTCAAAGTCTAATAGTCCTTTCACCTTTTTACTATAAGGGAAGTTTTTCATGTCAATTTTTTTCCTTACAGTAGGCATAAGAGATATTTTTTCTTTCTCTGGGCACCATTTTTCGTATAGAGCAATTAGTTGCTCCAAGTTATTATTGTTGAATACCTTGTTGATGACATCTTGGCTCCAAATGTTTTTCCTAAATGGGAAAATAGCTTGAATGTTTGGTTTGGTTGAAACATAGCCTTCTCGATCCTCATCTCCGCGAATGCCTACATAAGATATTGCCGGTGTTTCGCCAACGAATTTTTCCATCTCAGCCAGTTTCATCTTTTGAGTACACCAACGCGCTTGTGGAGAAGGAAGAAAGAATCCTTGGGCTTTCAAGAAATGGTGGAATGGAGTGGGCTCAGGACTATCCTCTGCAGCACGTAATATCTTGATTCCTCCAAGATATGCGTCAAGCCTGGATATGAGTAGCTCTGTTTCTGCCAATTCACATCCAGTGTCAGAGTTATAATATTCGATCTGCATTTGTGGATATTTATTTTTCAGGTAGATGGCAAGAGCTGCACTATCCTTACCTCCACTAATGCCTAAAATATGCCTTACTCTCATTTCTTTTTCCCGATTTTTTCGTTTAATAGTCTCAAAAGGATACAAACATCAAGATTGTCGTCACCTGTCAATTTGGATAAAACTTGCTTTTCAATCTTTGAAGCCTGAGCTATCTGACCAGCACTCAAACGATATGTTTGCTGCTTGTGTGATTCGCCTTTGGATGATAACATTTCAAAGCTGTATGCTTCATCGTTAGTCATGAAATCATCAAGCTGAGAAATATCTACATAGCGATCAAGTTCTCTGAACATAAATAGAAGATTATCCATTAAGAAAGGCTCTTCTTTGTCTTGAAGTTGATCTAGTCTCTTATCGATGATAGCATTTGACACCTTTTCCCAGAATTCACGCTTAGTATTTGATGGGGCCATGATTCGTTCGAAGAACATTCGATTCTTGGAAGTCAACAATTCCTTTTTTACTGCGGAATAACGGTTTTCTATTTCATTCTTGTAGATTTCAAAATCACGGCTCAAATCAAGTGCATTACATACACAAGCCTCAATCCTGTCAATCAGATTGCTGTAACACATATTCAGTTCCTTCATTGCAGACATGATTCGATCTGAATAGGCATTCGCAAACTCTTCATTAGAATTTATATCATCGTTCTTGAAACCTAATGCTTCTGGAAGATCGACAAAGAAAGTTTTCTCAGGATCCTTTGCTGATGAAAGCAAGTCGCGGAACTTTGCAGTCTCAGGATGATCGAACTTTCGAGTATGTTTGGCATATTCATTCAGGCGTTTATAGAACCCAAAATATGGTTTGACAGTCTCAAGGAAAGTATCAGCAGAAAACTCTACTTCGCCATTATTTCGGAGAGGCTTGCGATACTGACGGAAGAACTCCATTTTAACGCCACTAATGTCAAAAGCTTTGACCGTAAAGTCATTTGGCTTCTTTTGCAACAATTCGAATATTTCCTTCGTGATACGAATGACAAAGACTCCATCCTCATTGTAGAGTGCAAAGTCCTGCTGCTTAATGAAAAGGAAAATAGGCAACCAGAAGTCTATAACACCTTGTTTCAGCTTAAACGGCGCAGATTTGAGTATTTTGATGAATTCGCCAAGTCGACGGGGCCTTTCGATTGTACTTTGTATAAATTCAATCGAAGCGTTCCATAGATCTCGAATGCCTTCATCAGAGGGATCCCCCAACTCGTAGGCTGATGTAGCGGATGGACGATGAATGCCCGTACTCTTCAGCAATGAGTAATATATGGTTTTTTCTGGTGGGAAAGATTTGGGGTCAAACCCTAAATCTTCTTCACTGGAATGTTCTAACAATGCATCTAAAAGATTAACTCTGGCTAAAGCAATAGATGAACTAACCTTTTGCTTATTGAATAGTTCGTTCTTGATTACAGGAGTCTTGAAATAAACAATGGAACAAGCTTTCGAAATAAGTTTTTTCAGAGCTCCTTGATTGTTGATTACGTATTCCTTTCCCTGGAATATCCAAGTCACAGCCTTGTTCCCAGAAACAATACTTGCATTGATTGCCTCATTTAAATGATGTTTCTCAAACTCAAGAAGGTTATTCACTTCTCGCTTTGCAACACGGTCCTCTAATACAACAAAGTCTAACAAATACTGGAGTTTCTTTATCTGATGTAGATGTTTGACAATGACATCGACATTGTTGAAGAATACGTAAATATTAGCATTCGGATTGCTAGAGGATATATCTTTGACTTTTTCTAAAGATGTGTCATTTAGAGGAAATACTAGATGTATTGTTCCATCCACATCGTCTTTAGGAATAATTACGGAGGGCTCGTTCTCTGCTATAAATTCAAAATAGCGAGGAGTACCTTTTTTATAATATTCTGATACTGCCGAAATAACGCGAGCATCAATATATTCTCCTAACTCCTGAACATTTGCATTTGGTTTTATGACCTTACTTTCAGCAATTAGTAAAGAATTTTCTATGTCAATGTCCGTTCCCTCAAATAGAATATACTGATTCTTGTAAGCTGCATAACGTATAACCTTGAAGGAAATCAGTTTGTTTAGTATTATTTCGGGATTATCAATTCCAAGAGCTAATATACAATATAGTTTTAGCAATTCCTTAGAAATTGTCACACCACTACCTCCAAAGAGGTTCATCAAACCAATTGACTTCACAAGTTTGCGCGCATCTTCAATCAGATCATTTTGTAAGATGCCACTTTCTACGCGATCAAGGGATTCTCTAATAGCACTCCAGCTCATTGAGTCAGAATTAGCCTCAGAAAGTGCGGAGAAGAAAGTGTACGTTATATAGTCATAAACGTGAGATAAATTATATGTCACGTTATATTTCGGCTCAAATTCAGATAGACTTCCTAACCCTTTTGCTGCCAAAAATGAGAATAGTGTTCGTTCATTCTGCCCATATCGTTGAATAGATTGGGTTAAACAGTTGGCAGCGAATGGGTCAAGTGGATATAGTTTCAATGCAATCTCGGAAGATAGATTGTCACTTACAAACTTGGAGCCTTTAGCCGCTTTAAGCAGCTCTAGAAAACCGCTTTTGTTTTTGATAGATCTTTCGTTGTCTCCAAGTTTCCTTGAAGCCATGTAGAGCAACTGCTCAATTGGTTCGGTAAATACGACTTCCTTGAAACGTCCCTTTACTTTATTCCATTCTTGACGTTGTGTGTCGTCTAATTTTTGAGCATATGCACCAAAATTCTGATGGAGAGTTGTTAGAAGTAATATATTTCTGTGTGGGTCATTGCTAAACTCTGCCAATCTTTGCAGAAAATAAAGTTCCTTTTCTGGCTCGTTTTTCGATGCATGTTCAAGGATTTTACCGAATTCATCGATCACTATTACCAGAAACTTTCCCTTCTTGGCTATATTTTTATAATATTTACCAAGATTAGTTATAATAGTGCGTGTATCTTCAATATTCTCACATTCAATCTTATCTGCTATCAATTTGCACAAAGGAGCATAATCCCCAAGAATATTGAGGAATTCATACTCGCAAATGCCCTTAACAAAAATATCTTGATTCTCTACAAGCGTTTGGGAGTCACCCTTGAGGTCTCTTTCCAATGCCATCAAGAAACTTGACTTGCCTGTTCCATAAGTGCCAATAACAGTGAATGAGTGATTGCCTGAATGATAGCTTGAAATAATCTGTCCAAGCACAGTTTGGACATTAGGTGTAACTATGTATTGGAAATCCTTCGAGATTCCTGTCTCTATGTTGACGGATGGGATATAGTTCATCTTTGATAATATTTGTCAAGGATACTCCATTTGTCGAATGACTCTCCAACAAACTGTACATTTTTAATGCCAGCGTTGTCGGTATATATCATTTGATCTTTATATTGGTTTGCCAGTTGTTGAATTATGACGATTAAATCTGGCATAGAAAGACAAAATATAAGAGCTATCTCTTGAAGTTTGTCGAAAGAAATAGTTTTATCTCCCTCACAATAGTCCAATAGGACGAACAATATGAGTTCAAATGCAATTTGTTGAGGGTTCGTTGAATTAAAAGTAAACTTTTTGTCGATGCTGCGAATCAATCCTAAATCCAGTAATAGAGCATTATATTCCTCTAAAGACTTTGTTGAATTAGGCATCACATAATTTGACAATAAGACGTTGATATCCTTCTTTACTGTATTTTCGTTATATACATTTTTTTGTTCTGGAACATTGCATTTGCGCTTTACATAAGCTTGGACCTGTTCGCGATCAAAAGTCTTCAATTCACGCTGAACGCCGAGGAAGAGCATATTGTAAAGACTGGCCACTTGGCTTTTGACAAGAAAATAATGGAGTAACCATAAAGTATTATGATCCTCTGCAAAACAATCTTTGCCATTTTTTCCAAAGATGTATGTGGCTAAATTAGTTAATTTATCAGATTGTGTCAGTCCAAACGCTTTAAGCCAAAAACGTATAGAACTAACCATGTTTTTTCCGACACCTAAATACACTACTGCAGAATCTTCAGAGAAAGAATGACCTTCTTCAAGAAAGTCACAACCCTTCTTTAGCCAAAGTGTTTTACAAGTAAATGTTTCGTGCCCAGAGAATGAATATCGTGCCATCTAGTTGTGATGTGGTTGATTGCAAAATATTAATCAAGTGTACCTTGCTTGAAGACTTTATTTGCGATGGAAAGACGTAGGTACATATTAACTAGTCCACATTTCACTTCGTAAAGAGCAAAGACATGGCTAAGTAATCGTCTTTTGTTGTGTGTCGTCATTAATTCTCTATTTATAGAGAAAATAGATTTTGACGCGGCAAATATAATCTTTTTTACTTTATTCTCCAACCGATTTGTAAAAAAAGTGTTATTCTCCTTTCGTTTTCTGCTGTTTCCTATCCAATTTTACCAAAATATATTCAATAAATAATTGGTAAGCGTAGTATCAAATTCATCCACTTGTATTGAACTAATAAAAAACGCCGACATCTTCTAAGTGAAGTGTCGGCGTTTATCAATGTATAGGCAAATCGTGCATTAAAGATGAAGATTTACCTTGACTTTCTCCACAAGGCCATTGGGGTAGATGAATGCTAAAGCCTTTCTATCAAACTTTGGCTTTGCTTGATGCACAATACGATGATAAGAAGGGGAGAGGATCATCTGATTGTCAGCATCATTATCGAGTGAGGTCACAAATGGACTGATATGGTGGGCCTCGACTACATGAATGCCTTGGTTGGCACCAATGACTTCTCCTGTCATTTGGCAACGATAATCATAGAGTTTCTTGAGGCTATCTCCGATGCTTCGATCTAACTTGCGAACCTTTTGCAAAGTCTTTGCAGTGGTGAGGGAAGCGGTGCTATCGTGCTTGCTGAGGATATTCTTTATCGCAGGAGATTCATATTCCGCTTCCGAAACTCCTTTCATAACTTGCTTGATGTCGGTACTATCGCCGACATACAGACTCTCTAGGACGAACACGTCGGGCTGAATTGTGGCGTAACATATCAAGTATTCTTTCAATTCGTCAGGTATCTCCACTCCACCTTTAGCCTTGCCTCCAAGAGCAGCCCTTTCCTTACTGATGAACTGATAACTCGATGCGAACTTCTTACGCATTTTTTTTGCCAAGTCGGATGTTTCATTATATCTAATCTGTAGAAGATCAGAATGCCCTCCATACTTATTTTTATTAAAGGGTTGATTGATGATTGATGCTCCTTCATACATCTTCCCATCAAAGAAGAACTTTACGGGACGTTTCTCTCCCTTTTCAACCCTTCCTCCGGGAAGGCTTTGCCATAATGATTGGTAGGATTTAGGTATAGCGAATCCCTGTTGCAGAAGTGACCAGTCCACTTCTTTTTTCAAGAGTATTGATGTTTCTTGTTTCATAATCATAAATTTGCTGCAAAATTGAGGATTATATTTTACTTTTCCAAATATTGGGCTATAATTATGCAGATTTAGTTCTAAAATTTTGGTTTGTATAATGAATTGTCGTATATTTGCCGCAGTAAATGTATATAAATGATTCTTACTTTAAGTTTAAATTCAATTGAGTATGGCAAATTTTTACAAGAAGATGGAAGCATATTATGCCGAACAACAAAGATTAAGAAATTCCGGAGTAAATAGTGATTCTCTAAATCCAGATTCCCCTTTGGTAATAGAGAGAAGATATGTCGATCGTAATGAATTTAAGTTTCATACGATTCTTAGAAATATTGTACAAAAAGAAGGAGAAGATATCTTAAAGGATCCTGGGATTACAGATATTCTTCGGGATTATCGATATGCAGACATAAGCGATGTCGTGCTCAATATCCTTGAGGAATTTATTAATAGTAATGCTGTCGATTTTATCCTCGAACACGAAACAAATAGCTGGGATGATTCTTTATCAGAACAAATCAATAGTTATGCTCAACGTTACCCTCAAAAACAACGTATAATAGTAGAAGGTATTGCAAGGAGTGTCGCGTATAGTGTGGATATGGAAGTTGAAATTATTCCTTTCAGATATATAGTCGATGGAAGAAGCAAACCAAGACGCAGACGCAAAAAAGAAGAATCAGATGAAGAAGATTGGGATGACTAAAAAGTGGTCGTGCCTCTAGAAACGTAACTATTATAGATTGCTATTCAACATCATTATGAGAATCGTTAGTTGGAACTGCAACAACAAATTCAGAGAGAAATACAAGGAGGTGCTTGCTCTTAAGGCTGATGTCTATGTCATCGCTGAATGCGAGGATCCTGCACAATGCGAGGATGTTCGCTATCGGGAGATGATGCAGAATGGTTATTGGGTGGGGGACTTGCCTTATAAGGGCCTGGCGGTGTTCAGTACTTCGCCTGACATTCGGTTGGAGAAACTTGATTGGCCGGGGAAGGACAAGAAAATGTTTCTGCCTGTGAGGATCAATGATGCCGTTACGTTGCTGGGTGTGTGGACGTATAAACCCTATTGTGAGGTGTTCAGTGACTATCTGAAGGACATTGAAATGATGCTGGAGGAGCCTAGCCTGATCATGTTGGGGGACTTCAACAGCAATGTGGTCCTTGACTTCAAGCATCGGAAAGGAAAGACCTGGGGTGCATGTCTCGATCGTCTTTCTCCTCGTGGTTTTGTGGATGCCTATCACTTCAAGAAGAAGGAGGAGCAGGGGAGGGAAACGACTCCGACTTTCTTCCTCTATCGTCATCTCGATCGTCCCTATCATCTCGACCACTGCTTGACTCGTCCTGAGAACATCAAGGACTTCAAGGTCGATACCCTCTACAAATGGCTGAACCTAAGCGACCATCTGCCGATTGTTTTGGATGTGGTATAAAACAGTTCAGGCTGATCCATTTGGACCAGCCTGTATTGTTATAAATGGCTTTTTCGCTACCCAGGATAAACCATAACCTGGCCAATAGTTCACCATTTTAAAGGAGCGGCTGTAGCTAGGCAATTTCGTCAGCACTACAGGGAGCCTTACGACCTGAGACGATTGCAGCGTGTCGGAAACCGAAGCCGAATGCATGGACTTGGGAGATGCAGGTCGGTATCCTAGCGCAGCAATCGGTGCGATTGACTTTATGTTTATTACGCCAGATTGGCGTTGATGTCGGGGTCGGGATGTACAGTGAGATAGGTGCTGATGAGGACGGTGCGGAGGGCGCCTCTGATGACGGGTTGCTGCAGGGCATCGAAGAGCCAGTGGTCGAGGATGGCACACTGGTAGGTGTCGCGCAGATAGGTGACGGTGTAGTTCACCTGGTCGTAGGGGAGGGCGTCGTCCGACTTGTTTCGACCGATGAGACGCCAGAAGGGCTCGTCTTGCAGGTGATAGTAGGGCTTGCAGATGTCGGGCTTGAAATAGGGGGAGTCGCCGATGTAATAGTTCCAGACGTCGCTGAACTTCTGTATGAGCTGGTCGGTGAGATAGACGAAGGGGGTGTCGATGCTGCCGCTTTCGACGAGGTCGATAACGGAGAGGAGGAGCACGGCCTTATGTGGCGCCTTCATCCCGTGGATCTTGGCGACGTGGAGGGAGGCGAAGAGCTCGGTGAGGGTGATGATGCTTGGCATGGTGTTGGGGTTTTGATGGGACAAAGATACGGGATTTATTTGACTTTGCCAAATGTTTCAGCAAAAAAAGACGAAAATTGGATTTCAAGGATTTATCGGATTTCTAATAGATTGAGAAACAAGATAACTGTCAGATTGCAAAACACACTACACAATTTGTCGGTTGCAATCGACAAAAAATAACGATTTGCGTCGATTGCAACCGACAATATTTGCATTATTTGAACTCACAGAAAAGGGTGGCTTCAAAATGAATCTCTGTGCGTTCTGTGGCGTCTGTGTGAGATAAGAACACGAATTGCACGAATCACACGAATATTTGTTTTAGGAGGCAGGTTATAAAGAAGGTGAAAATGCAGACAACCTCGGCTCCAATGGCCTGGTTGTTTCTGCAAGAAAATGTGCTGCCCCAATGGCAGCAGAAAATTGCTGACGCAGAAAATTCGCCTCGACCGTAACATATTTGTGTCCGAATTGATTTTCCGCACGAAGTGCGATTTTTTGCAGGTATTGGACCTGCACATTT
>JAEEGL010301913.1_pt1 | contig 18730 bp, 14 predicted proteins | sample 9134231 | NCBI WGS metagenome assembly JAEEGL01 (sample SAMN16246548, study PRJNA631951) | gut metagenome | biome: gut microbiome; feature: rumen; material: fiber-attached | host: Bos | place: Iran: Karaj | collected 2018-10 | reverse complement strand
GGTCGAAGCCGAAGGCGAGGCCGCCGTGGGGCGGGGCGCCGAACTTGAAGGCGTTGATGATGAAGCCGAACTTGTACTCGGCGTCCTCCTTGCTGATGCCGATCACCTCGAACATCCGCGCCTGCATCGCGGCTTCATGGATCCGGATGGAGCCGCCGCCGAGCTCCGTGCCGTTCAGCACGAAGTCGTAGGCGTTCGCGCAGACGCGCTCCAGGTCCTCCTTCTTATCGCTGTAGAACCAGGCTTCGTGCTCGGGCTTCGGGGCCGTGAAGGGATGGTGCATCGCGTAGAAGCGGCCGTCCTCCTCGCTCCACTCGAGGAGCGGGAAGTCCACAACCCAGAGCGGCGCGAAGACCTTCGGGTCCCGCAGGCCGAGGCGCCCGCCCATGTAGATGCGGAGCACGCCGAGCATCGTCTGGGCCTTGCGCTTCTCGCCGCAGAGGACGAGCAGCAGGTCGCCCGGCGCCGCCTCGCAGGCGGCCGCGATCGCGGCGAGGTCCGCTTCCGCGAAGAACTTGTCGACGGAAGACTTGTACGTCCCGTCCGCGTTGACCTTGACATAGACCAGGCCCTTCGCGCCGACCTGCGGGCGCTTGACCCACTCGGTCAGCTCGTCGAGCTGCTTGCGCGTATAGTCGGCGGCGCCCGGGACGGCGATCGCGCCGACGTACGGGCAGCTGTCGAAGACGGAGAAGCCGTGGCCGTGGGCCAGGTCCGTGATCTCGTGGATCGTCATCCCGAAGCGGATGTCCGGCTTGTCGGAACCGTAGCGGTCCATCGCGTCGTACCAGCGCATCCGCGGCAGCGGATCCGGGATTTCGACGCCGAGGGCGTTCCGGAACATCGTCCGCATCATCCCCTCGAACATCGCGAGGACGTCTTCCTGCTCGACGAAGGACATCTCGCAGTCGATCTGCGTGAACTCCGGCTGGCGGTCGGCGCGCAGGTCCTCGTCGCGGAAGCACCTGACAATCTGGAAGTAGCGGTCATAGCCGGCGACCATCAGCAACTGCTTGAAGGTCTGCGGGCTCTGCGGCAGGGCGTAGAACTGGCCCGGATTCATGCGGGACGGCACGACGAAGTCGCGCGCGCCTTCCGGGGTGGATTTGATCAGGTAGGGCGTCTCGATCTCCATGAAACCGAGGCCGTCGAGGTAGTTGCGGACCTCGTGGGCGATGCGGTGGCGGAGCATGAGCGCCTTCTTCAGCGGATTGCGCCGCAGGTCGAGGTAGCGGTATTTCATCCGGAGGTCCTCGCCGCCGTCGGACTCGTCCTCGATGGTGAAGGGCGGCGTCACGGACTTGTTGAGGATCCGGATGGCCGAAACCTTGATCTCGATGTCGCCGGTGGGCATTTTCGGGTTCTTGGCCTGCCGCTCGACGACTTCGCCTTCCACCTGGATGACGAATTCCCGGCCGAGGGACGTCGCAGTCTCGACGAGTTCCGCCGGAGCGTCGGCCTCGACGACCAGCTGGGTGATGCCGTAGCGGTCACGGAGGTCGATGAAGGTCATGCCGCCGAGTTTCCGGGCCTTCTGGACCCAGCCGGCAAGGGTCACGGCCTGTCCGGCATGGGCGATGCGGAGTTCTCCGCAAGTATGGGTTCTGTACATATGGGTGTTAAAACAGTTTCAGTCCGCAAAAATAGCAAAAAAACGGGGAATGCGGTGCGATTTCCCGGCTATTTGGCGTGCTTCCGGGCATACCGGGGGTCGAAGGCCATGTTGAGCGCATGCGCCAGCCGGTAACCGCCGTTCCGCAGCTGTGTCCGCATGAGTTCGGTATGGTCCCGGATCCACCTGGCGCTGATCCTGTCGCCCTTCTCGATTTCGATGCGGCAGTCCTGGCACTTGTCCGCCACATCCTTGCCCCAGTCGTAGATGTCCCCCTTGCAGATCTCCTCCATCTGGGCGGGCGTGCAGTCGTCGCAGATCTCGGCGATGTCGGAGAAACTGTACGGGAGGGGATTCACGACCATGGAGTAGTCCCAGACCCGGTGGTAGGTGGTTTCCTCGCCGAGGAAGGTCACGGGATACTTGCCGATGTTTTCGTGGTCGGCGGCATAACGGACATGGCCGGGGCAGTGCATGTCCCCGAGCAGGTGGGTGACCATGACCAGTTCCTTCCAGCGGATGGAATCGGGGAAATCCTTTGCGTGGGCGAGGTCCTCGAGGCAATGGGCGGCAAAATAGACGTTATTGATCAGTTTGCGGCCGGTGCCGGGCTCGAAGAGCGTGTCGTAGGGGCGGTTGTCCGGCCCGACTTCGAAGGTGTGGGCATGCCCGACACCCTTTGTCCATTCCAGCGGGAAGGTGGCGTCCATTTCGGCGCGGTAGTCGTCGCAGTAGGAGGCGATGGCCACCAGCGGGGTGCCCTGCATGATTTCCTGTACGCGCTTCTGCGTGGTCTTCGTGAGGTGGTTCTGGGCGATCTTCGCCACCGTGGCGTGGCCCATCCGGCCCCAGCCCGCGGCGCTCCCCGCGGTCAGTGCCGCGAGGAAAAGGACCGCGGCGGTCCTTGCAATCATTTTCTTCATAGGGACTGTCATTTGAATCCGCAACATTCAAAGTTAAACAATTGTTCGCAGGATTCCAAAGAATGCGTACCTTTGCAAACGTTATGGAAGTACGGGCGAAAAAATCCCTCGGGCAGCACTTTCTCACCGACCAGCGGATCGCGCAGGACATCGTCGCCGCGCTGGAGATTCCGGGCCGGGCCGGGAATGACACGCCTTTCCCGGTGCTGGAGATCGGCCCCGGCATGGGGGTACTGACGCAGTATCTGCTTGAGCGTAAGGATATTGCTTTGAAATGCATCGAGATCGACGGAGAGTCTGTCGAGTACCTGCTCACGCATTTCCCGGGGATGCCGGGAAAGCTGCTGCAGGGCGATTTCCTCACGCTGAAACTCGAGAAGATCTTCCCGGACCGCTTTGCCGTCATCGGCAATTTCCCCTACAACATCTCCTCCCAGATTTTCTTCAAGGTCCTCGACAGCAAGGAGCGCATCCCGGAAGTCGTCTGCATGATCCAGAAGGAGGTGGCGGAACGCATCGCCGAGAAGCCCGGCACGAAGACCTACGGCATCCTTTCCGTCCTCCTGCAGGCCTGGTATGACATCGAATACCTCTTCACGGTGGGCTCCGGCTGCTTCGCCCCGCCGCCCAAGGTCACTTCCGCCGTCATCCGCCTCCGCCGGAACGGCCGGACGGACCTCGGCTGCGACGAGAAACTGTTCAAGGCCGTCGTCAAGACGGCGTTCGGACAGCGCCGCAAGACGCTCCGCAATTCCCTCAGGCCCCTCGCCCGCGCAAAAGCGGACCGCGAGGGCTGGTCTGACGACGCCCTCGCGGCCTTCCTGTCGGATCTGGTCTTCGACCTCCGCCCCGAGCGCCTCGGCGTGGAGGATTTCGTCGCCCTGACCCTTTCGCTGGGATAATCCCCTATTTCTTCTTCGGCACCCGCTTGGAAATGCCCATCGCGCCGGTCGGGCAGACCAGGCGGCACAGATGGCATCCCACGCACTTCGCGCCGAGGATCTTCGGCTGGCGGTCTTCCCCGAAGGAGATGGCCTGGTGGCCGCCGTCCCGGCAGGAGACATAGCAGCGGCCGCAGCCGATGCAGCGCGTGCGGTCGATGACGGGATAGACGACCGTATCGCGGTCCAGGTCGGACGGCCGTACGAAGCGGTCCAGTTCCTCCCCGACCAGTTCCTCGACCGAGGAGACGCCGCGGGAAACCATGTAGGTCTGGAGGCCGAGGGTCAGGTCGTCGATGATGCGGTAGCCGAACTCCATCACGGCCGTGCACACCTGCACGTTCCGGCAGCCCAACTGGATGAATTCCAACGCGTCCCGCCAGGTGGCGATACCGCCGATGCCGGACAGTTGCAGGCCTTTCATCAGGGGATTCTTGGCCATTTCCAGGATGAAGCGCAGGGCGATGGGCTTGACGGCCTTGCCGGAATAGCCGGAGATGGTCCGCTTCTCGCTGACGTCGCCGCCCATGGTGACGGACTTGATCGTGTTGATGGCGGAGATGCCGTCCGCACCCGCCAGGTGGGCCGCCATCGCGACCGAGGTCATGGACGCGACGTTCGGGGTCATCTTGGGAATCACGGGGATCTTCACCGCCCGCTTCACATAAATGGTATAGAAGGCCACCTGTTCGGAATTCTGGCCCACGTCGCTGCCCATGCCCGCCAGCCGCATCTGCGGGCAGGAGAAATTGAGTTCGATGGCATCGACCCCGGCGGCTTCCGCCATCCGGGCGAGTTCGATCCACTGTTCCTCGGTCTGCCCCATGATGGAGGCGACCACCACCTTGCCGGGGTAGTTCTCCTTCAGGCGGCGGAGGATGGCGAAATCCTCCTCGACCGGGTTCTCGGAGAGCTGCTCCATGTTCCGGAAACCGGCGAAACCGCCCTCGGCGGATTTCACGGCGTCGAAGCGCGGCGACACCTCGTTGATCTCCTGGAAGCAGATGGTCTTGTAGAAGACGCCCGCCCAGCCGGCCTCGAACGCCGCCGCGACCATGTCGTAATTGGTGCACACGGCCGAGGAGGCCAGGAAGAAGGGACTCTCGCAGGGGATGCCGCAGAAAGTCGTTTCCAGGGACGGGAGCGGGACCTGAGGCGCAGGCGCCGGGACGGCGGCCGCGATTTCGCGGAGCCGGACGGGGCGGTCCGGATGGATGCAGGCTTCTTCAGCCGCCGCGAGGTCCGCCTCCCCGCAGGGAGCGAACCAGCGGCCGGCCAGGGCGGCATTGTCGAAACGGACGGCACGGACGGCGCGGGCGGGATCGCCCTTCTTGCAGGCGGCGCTGCAGGGTGCATTTTCGCAGAGCAGACAGCGCTCTGCCTCTTCGGCGAGGTCGATCTTACGGACCGGCCGTTCGGTTGCAGGAATCATGGGGAGTAAGATTGTAAATTACAGGGTTTCAACCGTTTTATAGGCAGCCTCGATCTCCGCGACGACCGGGTCGCCGGCGGCCAGGCCGGTATATTTGACCACCGTCGCGGCGACGCCTTCCGCGGCGATCGCCGCACGCATCTCGACGCTCTGCGGATCGGCGGGATTGTCGAAATGGAGGGCGGCGCCGATGGCGAGGAGGATCTTGTCATACGGCAGGCCGAAGCCCCGGGCGGTCAGCATCGGAAGGATGAGCCGGTCGTTCGGGGCCAGCTTGCGGAGGGGTTCGCGGCCGACGCGGTCCACGTCGTCCTTCAGGTACGGATTGGAGAAGCGTTTGAGAATCTTTTCGATATAGGCGAAATGGGCCGCGTGGTCAAAGCCGAACTTCTTCACGAGTCCCTCGCCGCTCTGCTGCATCACGGCGCGGACGACCGGGTAGACGGCCGGGTCTGCGATGCTCTCGCCGATGGTGCCGAGGCCCTTCATCTTGCCGATATAGGCCGCAGTGGCATGTCCGGTGTTGAGAGTGAAGAGTTTCCGCTCGACGTAGGCTTCGAGGTTGTCCACCGGCGTCATGCCCGCGATGGCGGGAATCGCCCCGACGAAGGCGCTCCGCTCGACGTCCCACTCGAAATACTCCTCGACGGCGACGTCCAGCGGAATCTCGCAGCGGACGGGCGGAACGATGCGGTCCACCGCCGCGTCCGGCCAGCCGACGTGCGTTTCCGCCCAGGCGGCGACCTCTGGGTCGAGCAGCGCGAACGTCAGCTCACGGAGTTGCGACGTGGCCTTCAGGCCGTTCTCGCAGGCGATGATGTTCAGCGGTTTCTCCTCGCCGGCCGCCATGCGGGCCGCAAGGCCCTTGGCGATGGCCGGCGCGACGAACTTGAGGATCCTGAGGCCAACGGCCGTCGTGATGATGTCCGCACCGGCGATCTCGGCGACGGCCTCGTCGCTGCCGGAATGGACGGCGCTGATGCCGGATATGAGGATGTCACGGCTCTCCGTGTCCGTCACGTGGACGGTGTATTGTTTACGGGTGTTGATCTGGTCGAGCAGGTCAGCGACCACATCGGCGAATACCAGCCGGTATCCCGCCTGGGAAAGCACGGCGCCGATGAATCCGCGCCCGATGTTTCCCGCTCCGAATTGAATGGCTTTCATAATATGGTAAAGATTCAATAAATCATGCAAAAATACGGAATTTACCGCAGAACTGCACTATGGAATGCCTCCGAAACGCAAAATCGCCCCCTTTCCGCCCGGAACGGCCCCGGGGCGGTTTTGATTTCCGCGGGAAAGCCGTTATTTTTGCAGGACCAAAAGACCATGTCCATGCTCAGCGTCCTGAAATTCGGCGGCTCTTCCGTCGCTTCCGCCACCCGGATGTCCCGGGTCCTCGACATCGTCGAATCGGAAACGGTCCGGAGTCGCGTCATCCTGGTCAGTTCGGCCATCAGCGGCTGCACGGACGGCCTCCTTGCCGCCGCTGCGGGCGACGTGTCCGTCCTCCCGGGGCTGCTGCGCCGCCATCTGGACATGGTCCGGCGCCTCTTCACCGGGACGGAAAGGACGGAGGCGGAGGCGGAAATCCGCCGGCTCTTCTCGGAAATGGAAGCCGCCCCCGCGGAGGAGAAAGTGACCTGGGGCGAATTGCTCTCCACCCGCATCCTCGCGCGGAAACTCGCCTGCGACGGCACGGCGGCCGACTGGGTCGACTCCCGCCGGCTCGTCGTCCGGGACGACCTCCCGGAGACCTACCGGCGCATCCGGGAAGCGGTCGCAGCCAGCCGGGCCGATGTCATCGTCGCCCCCGGCTTCATCTGCTCCGACCGCAGCGGCAAGGTCACGACGCTCGGCCGGGGCGGATCCGACTACAGCGCCGCCCTGTTCGCGGCCGCGACCGGGGCCGGTTCCCTACAGATCTGGACCGACGTCCCGGGCATCATGACGGCCAATCCGAAGCAGGTTCCCGCCGCCCGCACCATTCCCGAAATGTCCTACCGCGCCGCCCTCGAAATGGCGGAACACGGCGCCAAGGTGCTCTACGCCCCGACCGTCGCACCTGCGATGGAAGCGGGCATCGCCATCGAGATCCGCAACAGTTTCGACCCGCAGGGAAAGCATACCGTCATCTCGGACATTCCGGACACAAGTCCCTGGATCGGCGTAACTTCCAGCGACTGCACGATCTGCCTCGCCGGCGCGGAAGGCGCCCGGCCCGCCGAAGCGGAAGGGCCTGCGCGCGAAGCGCTCCGGAACGCGGGGATCGCCGCGCTGGACATCCGGCCGGAGGGCGGCAACCTGCTCGTCCGCGTCCGCGAGGCCGTGGAAGTCCCCGCCCTGCGCGTCCTTCACCGCGCCTTTTTCGAAACGCTCCCCCTGCGGGAAGTCTCCCTCTTCATCGCCGGCAACGGCGCGGTCGGTCGGGCGCTCGGCAGCATGGTCGCCCGCACGGCCGAAACGGTCGCGCGGCGCACCGGCAAGACGCTCCGCGTCGCCGGCATCGCCGACAGCCGCCGCTACCGCATCGACCTCGGCGGCCTCGGCCCGGACGGACTGGAGGACGGGACGCCCGGCGACTTCACCGACGCGGTCATCGCCCTCGCACCGAAAGGCTCCGTCTTTGTCGACTGCACCGACAGCGAAACCCTCTACCGCCGCTATCCGGACCTGTTCCTCGCCGGACTGCATGTCGTCTCCTCCAACCGCCGCTCCCTCGCCGTCCCCTACGTGGAATATGCCGCCATCCAGACGGCTGCCCGCGAAAGCGGCGTCTTCTTCCGCTACGAGACCACGGTCGGCGCCGCCCTCCCGATGCTGGAGTCCCTGGCGCTCGGCGCAAACAGTTGTGATGAAATCACTTCCATCGAGGCCGTCGTCTCCTGCACCCTCAACCAGATCCTCAGCGCCTACGGGGAAGGGCCGACCTTCGCGAGCCTCGTCCGCGCCGCCCAGGAGGCCGGGCTCACCGAACCGGACCCGCGGCTGGACCTCGGCGGACGCGATGCCCTGCGCAAGCTCCTGATCCTCGCCCGCGAGGCCGGCGTACGGCTCGAGGAGTCCGACGGGGACGTCCGTCCGCTCATTCCGGAATCGCTCTTCCACGTCAGCCTGGAGGACTTTTACAAGGGTCTGGCCGCGCATGAACCGGCCTTTGCGGCCGCGTTCAGGGAGGCGCAGGCCGCCGGATGCCGCCTCCGCTTCGTCGCTTCCCTGGAAAAGGATGCGTCCGTCCCGCTCGGCTACCGGGCCGGGATCCGGATCCGGCAGGTCCCGCAGGACCATCCCGCCTACCACCTCCGCGGCACGGAAAACGCGATCCTCATCCGCAGCGCCTTCCACCCGGCGCCCATCGTGATCCAGGGTCCCGGAGAGGGCGCCCGCCAGGCCGCAGCCAGCCTGCTCAATGATATTTTAAGATAATTTGCTATCTTTGTGTCCGAACTGGTGTATTGAATCGGATCCCATTATGAGAGTAGCTGTTGTGGGAGCGACCGGCCTGGTCGGCTCCAAGATGTTGAAAGTACTGGAGGAACGTCATTTCCCCGTAACGGAACTCCTTCCTGTCGCCTCCTCCCGCTCCGTCGGGAAGAAGGTGACCTTCCAGGGCCGTGAATGGACGGTCCTCGACCCCGCCACCGCCATTGCCCGGAAACCCGCCGTGGCCATCTTCAGCGCAGGCGGCGCCGTTTCCGCCGAACTCGCCCCGCAGTTCGCCGCCATCGGCTGCCGCGTCGTCGACAATTCCTCTTACTGGCGCATGGACCCGGACAAGAAACTGGTCGTCCCCGAAATCAACGGAGACGTCCTCGGTCCGGACGACTACATCATCGCCAACCCGAACTGCTCGACCATCCAGATGGTCCTTCCCCTGGCCCCGCTCCACGCGGCCTACGGGATCCGGCGCATCGTCGTCTCCACCTACCAGAGCGTGACCGGCAGCGGCCAGAAGGGCGTGAACCAACTCCGGGCCGAGCGCGCCGGCGGGACGGGCGATTTCTACCCGTATCCCATTGATTTGAACATCCTTCCGCATATCGACAGTTTCCTCGATACCGGGTACACGAAAGAGGAGATGAAGATGGTCAACGAGACCCGGAAGATCCTCCGCGACGAGACCATCGCCGTCACGGCGACCACCGTCCGCGTCCCGGTCTGGGGCGGCCACAGCGAAAGCGTCAACGTCGAGTTCCGCCGGCCCTTCGACCTCGAGGAGGCCCGCCGCCTGATGGCGGAGATGCCCGGCGTCACCCTCCAGGACAATCCCGCGGAAAAGGTCTATCCGATGCCCCGCTTCGCCGAGGGCCGGGACGACGTCTTCGTCGGCCGCATCCGCCGCGATTTCTCCGTCGAGAACGGCCTCAACCTCTGGTGCGTTTCCGACAACCTCCGGAAAGGCGCCGCCACCAACGCCGTCCAGATCGCCCAGCTGCTGCTCGAAAAAGGCCTGCTGTAAGATGGACTGGGATTTCTTCCGCGCGCTGCTTGCCATCGATTCCACTTCCGGAAAGGAGCGGACGGTGGCGGAATGGCTCGCGGAACAGCTCCCGGAGATGTTTCCGGCGGGCAACCGGCCCGCGCTCCGCGTCGACGAAGTCGGCGACGGCACCCTCAACCTCCTCCTGACCTGGGGCACGCCGCGCCTCGTGTTCTGTTCCCACATGGACACGGTCCCGCCGTACATCGCGCCGGCCTTCCCGGAGGGGATATTCCTCCCCGAACCGTCGCTCCGCGACCCCTCCCAAAGCGCCGAAGCAACGATAACGGGCCGGGGCAGCTGCGACGCGAAGGGGCAGGTCTTCGCGATGCTGACGGCCTGCCAGCGGCTGGCGGAAGCCGGGGAGACCGATTTCGGACTGCTGCTGCTCGCGGGCGAGGAGACCGGTTCCTGGGGGGCGAAGGCCTTTGCCAGGACGGACTTCCGGGCGGACTACCTGGTCGTGGGCGAGCCCACGGACAACTGCATGGTATCGGCCTCGAAGGGGACCAAGTCCTTCGGCCTGGCCTTTGCCGGCGAGGCCTTCCACTCGGGGTACCCGCAGTTCGGCGTCAGCGCCGTCGACCTGTTCGTCGAATTCGTGAACAAGCTGAAGGCAAAGGACTTCGGAACGGATCCGCTGCTCGGCGACACCACCTGGAACATCGGTCTCGTCGAGAGCGCCAACCCGCAGAACATCCTGTCGCCGGAACTGACCTGCCGCCTCTATTTCCGCACGACCTTCGCCTCCGACGAGGCCGTGTCCGCCTGGATGGCGGAGGCGCAGGACGCCCGGCTCACTATTACCCCCCGCGGCGGCGATACCCCCGCCCGCTACTGGACGGTGGACGGCCTTCCGTCGAAACCCGCCGCCTTCGGCAGCGACGCCCCGCACCTGACGAATTTTACCCAAAAGGCCATCTGCGGGCCGGGCAGCATCCTCGTCGCCCACCGCGACGAGGAGCACGTCCGCGTCGCGGACCTCGAAACCGCCGTGGAACAGTATATCCTCATTTACCGAAGCATCTTATGAAAGTCATCATCAGCGGATACGGCCGGATGGGCCACATGGTCGAACAGGAACTGCGGCGCCGCGGCATCGAGCCGGTAGCCGCCAGCGAGGACATCTGCAGCGTCGATCCGGCGGTGGCGAAGGAATGCGTCGTCGTCGATTTCACCTGGCCCGACGCCTTCCGTGCCAACTATCCCTTCATCGCCCGGAACTTCAAGGCCGCGGTGGTGGGGACGACCGGCTGGAACGACATCGAGCAGGATGTGTTCAAGGCCTTCGAAGAGGCCGGGACGCCGCTGATCTACGCATCGAACTTCTCCCTCGGCGTGAACGCCCTTTTCGCCGCAGTGGAAAAGGTCAGCAAGATGCTCAGGGACAAGGGTTATACCCCCGCCGTGGAAGAGACGCACCACATCCACAAGCTCGACGCCCCCTCCGGCACCGCCAAACGCCTCGGGAAACTGGCGGAAGCGGGCCTCGGCGTCGAACCGGAGATCACCGCCCACCGCATCGGCGAGGTCCCCGGCATCCACACCGTCACATTCACCTCCCGGGATGACAAGCTCACCCTCACCCACGAAGCCTTCTCCCGCGAAGGCCTCGCCGCCGGCGCCGTCGCCGCCGTCTTCCTCACCGAAGGCCTCACGGGTGTCCATGAATTCCGGGAATTGCTGTAAAGATCATGAAACCCTTGACACTCAAAGGCTGCGGAACCGCGCTGTTCACCCCGTTCCGGAACGGGCAGGTCGACGAGGCCGCCCTCGCAGCGACCGTCCGGCGCCAGGCGGAGGCCGGCGTGCATTTCCTGGTCCCGCTCGGCACTTCGGGTGAGACGCCTTGCCTCAGCGTGGAGGAGCGCCGGCGCGTTCTCGCGCTCACGCGCGAAAACGCCCCGGGCCTGACCCTCCTCGCCGGTGCCGGCACGAACTCGCTCGAGGGGACGCTCCAGGGCATCGCCCAACTGCCCGGCGCGGACGCCTATCTCATTGTGGTACCGTACTATAACAAGCCCAACCAGACCGGCCTCTACGAATACTTCAAGGCCGTCGCGGACGGCACGGACAAACCCGTCGTAATCTACAACGTGCCGGGACGGACCGGGGCGAACATCGCCGCGGAGACCACCCTCCGCCTGGCGGAGGAGGTCCCGAACATCGTGGCCGTGAAGGAGGCTTCCAGCAACTACAAGCAGATCAGCGAGATCATCCGCCGCAAGCCCGAGGGATTCAGCGTCCTCTCCGGCAACGACGACGAGACGCTCTCGCTGATGGCCACCGGCGCCGACGGCGTCATCTCCGTCGCTTCCAACATCGCCCCGCGCGAGATGGCCGCCCTCGCAGAGGCCCTGCTGCGGGACGACATGCCCGCCGCCCGGGCCCTCCATCACCGGCTCTCGCCCCTCTTCCGGGCCTGCTTCGTGGAATCGAACCCCATCCCCGGCAAGGCCGCCATGGCCCGCCTGGGACTGATGGCCAACGAGCTGCGGCTCCCGCTCGTGCCGGCTTCAAAAGCTACGGAAGAAATTGTCGCACAAGCCCTTGACGCCTTATGGAAATAACGCTCGAACGCTTCAACGAGGTCCTCGCCGCCCTGGAAAAAGGCGAAATCCGCGTCGCGGAAAAGAAAGACGGCCGCTGGGTCGTCAACACCTGGGTCAAGGAGGTCATCCTGGCCGGTTTCCGCCTCGGGGCCGTGACCGACATGTCGGAGGGACGCTTCTCCTTCTTTGACAAGGCGACCTTCCCCGTGCGTCCGTTCGCCGCGGAGGACGGGGTCCGCATCGTTCCGGGCGGGACGTCCATCCGCCGCGGGGCCTACCTCGCCCCCGGCACCATCGTCATGCCGCCCGCCTACATCAACGTCGGCGCCTACATCGGCGAAGGGACCATGGTCGATTCCCATGCGACCGTCGGCTCCTGCGCCCAGGTCGGGAAGCACATCCACATCTCCGCCGCCACCCAGATCGGCGGCGTGCTGGAACCCGCCGGCGCCCTGCCCACGATCATCGAGGACAACGCCTTCATCGGCGGCAACTGCGGCATCTATGAGGGGACCATCGTGGAAGAGGGCGCCGTGATCGCTTCCGGGGTCATCATCACCGCCTCCACCGCCCTGTTCGACGCCACGACCGGCGCTTTCGTCCCGCGGAATGCCGACGGGCGCGTCGTCGTCCCGCGCGGGGCCGTTGTCGTCTCCGGCTCCCGCCCGCTCGTCCGCGACGGCCGGCCCGTGGAAAGCGGCGTCCACCTCTACTGCCCGGTCATCGTCAAGTACCGGGACGAGAAAACCGCCGGTTCCGTCCGCCTGGAAGATCTTCTGAGATAAGGGTTTATCCGATCCTCGACCGGATGATGTCCGCGAGCAGCCGGACGCCCGGTTCCATCTTCTCCTCCGCAACGAAGGTATAGTTCAGCCGCATCGTGTTGCGGTGGCTGCCGTCCAGATAGAAGAAGCACCCGGCCACATAGGCGACGCCACGGGCGAGCGCCTCGTCGTACATGGCGACAGTGTCGACCGTCTCCGGCAGCGTCAGGAAGAGGAAGAGGCCGCCCTCCGGACGGGTCCACGAGACACCTTCCGGCATGTACTTCTCCAGCAGGCCCAGCATCAGGTCCCTGCGGCGCCGGTATTCCTCCTTCGTCTTCACGAGATTGGCGTCCAGGGCGCCGCCGGCGAGGAATTCGGCCGCCAGGTACTGGTCGAAGACCGGCGGGCACAGGTCCAGCGCCTGCTTGCAGATGTAGATCTGCTCGAGGAGTTCCCCGGGGCCGATGATCCATCCCAGCCGGAAGCCCGGCGCGAAAATCTTCGAGAAACTGCCGAGGTGCAGGGTGCGCTCGGGCGCCAGTTCCCGGATCGTCGGGACCGCTTCCCCGTCGTAGCGCAGTTCCCGGTACGGGCTGTCCTCCACGATGACCACGTCCAGTTGCCGCGCCAGCGCGACGATCTCCTCCCGCCGGGAGAGGGACATCGTCTCGCCCGAGGGATTGTTGAAATCGGGGATGACATAGATGAATTTCACGCGGCCGCCGTGCACGGGAGCGCCGACCGGACGCACGTCCGCCCGGTAGGAGCGGAACGACTGGAGGGCGCCGAGATAGGTCGGCTCCGTGGTCAGGATGATGTCCCCGGGATCCACCAGGATGCGGGTGCAGACGTCGATGCCCTGCTGGGACGAGGTCGTGATCTGGACACGGGACACAGGGACGCCGTAACGGGCGGCGATGGCTTCACGAAGTTCCGGAACACCTTGAGTAGCACCGTATTGCAGGGCCTTTGTCCCGTATTTCTCCAGGACAAGGGAAGGAAGGGTGCGGAGGTCTTCCATCGGGAAGGTCGACGCGGCGGGGTATCCCCCGGCGAAGGAACAGATGGCCGAAAGGTCCGTCTTCCGGAAGATCTCGCGGACCGGACTCCGGAAAAACGACGGGACGTCGGAGGAGAACAAGCTGTCGTACCGCATCTTACTCGCGCGTTATCCGGGCGCCGAGGGCGTTCAGGCGGCCGTCGATGTCCTCGTAGCCGCGGTCGATCTGCTCGATGTTGTCGATCGTGGAGACGCCCCGGGCGCTCATGGCGGCCAGCAGCATCGCGATGCCGGCGCGGATGTCCGGGGAGACCAGCCGGGCGGCGCGCAGCCGGATCCGGTGGTCATGGCCGATCACGACCGCCCGGTGCGGGTCGCAGAGGATGATCTGCGCCCCCATGTCGATCAGCCGGTCCACGAAGAACAGGCGGGATTCGAACATCTTCTGGTGGATCAGCACGCTGCCCTTGCACTGCGTCGCCACGACCAGCATCACGGAGAGCAGGTCCGGCGTCAGGCCCGGCCAGGGCGCGTCGGCGAGCGTCATGATCGAACCGTCCAGGAAGGACTCGATCTCATAACTGTCCTTCGCGGGAATGTACATGTCGTCGCCCCGCCGCTCCAGGGTGACGCCGAGGCGGCGGAAGGCGTCCGGGATGATGCCGAGATCGGGCCACGAGACGTCCCGGATCGTGATGGCGCTCTGGTTGAGGGCCGCCATGCCGATGAACGAGCCGACCTCGATCATGTCGGGCAGGATCCGGTGCTCCGTCCCCTGCAGCGAACCGACGCCCTCGATGCGGAGCAGGTTCGATCCGATGCCGTCGATCCGCGCGCCCATCCGGACCAGCATCTTGCACAACTGCTGGAGATAGGGCTCGCAGGCCGCATTGTACAGCGTCGTCGTACCCTCGGCGAGGGCGGCGGCCATCACGAGGTTGGCCGTACCGGTCACGGAAGCCTCATCCAGCAGCATGTAGCAGCCTTTCAGGGGCTCTTTCCGGGTCAGGTGATAGGCCCGCCGGCGCGCATCGTATTCCACGGCGGCGCCGAGCTTGACCAGACCGTCCAGGTGGGTGTCCACCCGCCGGCGGCCGATCTTGTCGCCGCCCGGTTTCGGGAACCAGGCGTGGCCGAAACGCGTCAGCAGCGGCCCCACGACCAGCACGGAGCCGCGAAGGGCGGCGCAGCGTTCCACGAAGGCCTCCGTCTCGATGTAGGCCGTGTCCACGGCGTCCGCAAGGAAACGGTAGGTCCCCTTGGAGAGCCGCTCCACCTTCACACCCATACCCTGCAGCAGGGCGATCAGGTTCTTGACGTCCAGGATTTCGGGGACATTGGACATGACGACCGGTCGGTCGGTCAGCAGGACGGCGGCGATGACCTCCAGGGCCTCGTTCTTCGCCCCCTGCGGGGTGATTTCCCCCTGCAGCGCATGGCCGCCTTCAATGATGAATTTTCCCATGATCAGATATGTTCTACTTCCGGTCTGAGTTCGACGCCGAAACGGGCGCGAACCGCCTCAACGACACGCCTTTCCAGGGCGAGAACGTCCGCTGGGGACGCGTTCCCGCCGGCGTTGACAATCACAAGCGGCTGGTTCGGATAGACCTGCGCGCCCCCCTCGGAGGCGCCCTTGAGGCCGCACTGGTCGATCAGCCAGGCCGCCGGGACCTTCACGAGGCCGCCGGCGTCGTAATGCGGCACGGCCGCATCCTCCCCGCCTTCCGCCCGGGCAATCTCCTCGATGCGCCGGAAAACGGCCCGGTCCACGAGCGGGTTGCAGAAAAAACTCCCCGCGCTGCCGGTCTCCTCCGGATCCGGCAGTTTCCGGCGGCGGATGGCGATGACCGCGTCCCGCACCCGCTGCGGCGTCAGCCCCGCGAGGTCCTCGCCGAGCGCCTGCCGGACGCCGCCGTAGTCCAGGCGCGGCTGCGGCGTCCGCGAAAGGCGGAACGTCACGGCCGTGACGAGGTAATGGCCCTTCCACTCCGTCTTGAAGCGGGAGGTTCGGTAGCCGTAACCGCAGTCGGCGCAGGGGATGTCCTTGAAACGGCGTTCCGCCGGGTCGAAGACATGGACCGTCTCGATGAGGTCCTTTACCTCCACGCCGTAGGCGCCGATGTTCTGGACGGCGCTTGCGCCCGCTTCGCCCGGGATGAGCGACAGGTTTTCCGGCCCCCAGAGCCCTTCCGCCGCGGCCCAGGCACAGAATCCGTCGAAGACGACACCCGCCCCCAGGCGCACGGTCACCGTCCCGTCCGGCGCGTTCCGGACGGTCCGTCCCTTGAAGGCAAGGTGGAGCACCGTCCCCTGGAAGTCCTTTGTGAACAGGAGGTTGGACCCTCCGCCCATCGTCAGGACGGGCTGCGGAAGCGCGGAGAAATCCAGGGTGGACAGGTCCGAAAGGGCCGTGCATTCCACGAAAAGGCGGCAGGAAACACGCATTCTGAAGGTGTTCCGCCGCGTCAGGTCATATGAATCGTACTGACGGATCATCGCTGTGCGGGAAAGGTCTTTTCAAACACAAAGATACACAAGTTCCCGTACTTGTGAAAAAAATCGTATCTTTGCACTTTGTACGCAAGACCTAAATACCGGCCGCAATGCCACAGAATCAGACGAACACGGACAAAATCATCATCCTGGACCGCCCCGGGCTGCAAAAGGCCTTGGGAATGAAGGGTTTCTTCGGCAACCTGATCAGCCGGATCCTCTACCGGATCCTGGAACTTGACACGGCAAACCGGATGCATGCGCGCTACTGCGACTCCTTCGGACCCGACTTCTCCGCGAATATCCTCAAGGAGATCGGCGTCACCTACGACATACCGGAAGAACAACTGGCCCACATCCCCGCGGAAGGCGGGTTCATCACCGTCTCCAACCACCCGTACGGCGGCCTGGACGGCCTGATCCTCAATGCCGTCTTCGGTCCGCGCCGGCCGGACATGCGCATCATGACCACGTTCATCCTCGCCCATATCCCCAGCCTGAAGGGCGTCTTCATCCCCGTGGACAACATCTCGGCTTCCTCCGCCCGCAACACGGCCGGTCTCCGGGAGGCCCTGAACCACCTCGCGGAGGGGAAACCCCTCGGCTTCTTCCCTTCCGGGGCGGTATCCACCTGGCAGAAAGGGGAGAACCGCACCGCCCGCGGGAAGGGAAAGATCATCGAGGACCGTCCCTGGAACGAAAACATCATCAAGATCATCCGGAGATCCGGCATGCCGGTCATCCCCGTCTATTTCGACGGGACCCACAGCAAGACCTTCCACCGGCTCGGCCGCATCCACCCGCTGCTCCGCACGGTCCGGCTGCCCCACGAGCTGTTCAACAAGCGCGGGGCCCACGTGAAGGTCCGGATCGGTGTCCCCATCCAGCCGGCCGAATTCGCCGACATGGACCTCACGGCCCTCGGGAAATACCTCCGCAACCGCTGCTACGCCCTCGAGGCGCAGTGCCAGCCGCTCCCGGACACCACGCCGAACTGGCCCGAGGCCATCGCCGAACCCCTCCCGGCAGAGCTGGTGCGCGCCAAGATGGAACAGCTCTCCGACAAGATCCTCTTCGAATCCAGCGACTACCGGGCCTACATGATCACCGCGGCGGACGCCCCGGAGGTCATGCGGGAAGTCTACCGGCTGCGGGAAGAGACGTTCCGCGCCATCGGCGAAGGCAGCGGCCTCGCGCTGGACACGGACCAATACGATGCCTACTACAAGCACGTCCTCCTGTGGAGCATTCCCAACCAGGAACTCGTCGGCGCATACCGCCTCGGGTTCGGGCCGGAGATCTACGCGGAGCACGGCGGCCGCGACGGCTTCTACACCGCCTCTCTCTACCGCTATGGCGAAGAGGCGGAACCGATTCTGTCAAAGGGTGTTGAACTCGGCCGCTCGTTCATCGTCCTGAAATACCAGCGCGAAGTCCTCACGCTCAAGATGCTCATGGCCGGCGTCTGCGTCGCCACGACGCGCTGCCCCGGCGCCGCCTATTTCTTCGGGCCGATGAGCACCAGCAACTCGGTGCCGGACTTCTACAAGAGCCTTGCGGTCCACTACATCATGCAGGACTACAAGATGGAGGGCGCGGACCGTTTCGCCGAGGCGCCCAACCCGTTCCGCCCGGACTTCCTCCGCGTGGACCCCGACGGGCTCCTGCAGGGCTGCCGGAACGACATCGACGCCTTCAACCGCCTGCTGAACACCCTCTCCGAGGGCCAGTTCCAGCCCCTGCCCGTCCTGGCGCGGAAATACATCAACTGCGGAGCGCGGATGGCCTGCTACAACGTGGACCCGCTGTTCTCCAACAGCCTGGACGGCCTGATCGTCCTGCGGCTCTCCCGGTTCACCCGCAACATCCTCCAGTCCTTCCTCCGCTCCATTCCGGAGGACCTCCGCAACGAGGTCTTCCGCCATTTCTTCGGAGAGGAAGCCGCCCCTGAAGGCAAAGAAGAATAGCGAATGGACAGTCCGGTTTGGGTATATATCCTGGGCCTCGTCGGCATGATGGTGTACGGCGGCCGCGTCCTGATCCAGTGGTACATGTCGGAGAAATCCCGCAAGGTGGAGTCTCCCGGCATCTACTGGATCCTGAGCAGCCTGGGCGCCGTCATCCTCTATATCTACGGCTGGCTCCGGAAAGACTTCTCCATCCTCTTCGGGGAGAGCGTCGGGTACTATATCTACATGTGGAACATCGGCATCCTGGGGCTCTACAAGAAGGTCCCGCGCTTCATCATCGTGCTGCAGGCCCTGTTCCCCGTCGCCATCCTCGCCCTGATCGCCCGTGACCTGCCCTCCTTCCGGGAGCAGTTCCTCCACAGCGAGGCCGTCCCGCCGGAACTGCTGCTCTTCGGCGTCCTGGGACAGTTCATCTATGAGATCCGCTCGGTGTACCAGCTGTTTTACAGTTACCGGCGCAAGCAGTCCTTCCTGCCGCTGGGCCACTGGGTCCTGGCCGTCATCGGCTCGGTCATGATCATCACCTACGGGCTGATCCGCCACGACTGGGTGCT
>JAEEGL011122953.1_pt1 | contig 18731 bp, 17 predicted proteins | sample 9134231 | NCBI WGS metagenome assembly JAEEGL01 (sample SAMN16246548, study PRJNA631951) | gut metagenome | biome: gut microbiome; feature: rumen; material: fiber-attached | host: Bos | place: Iran: Karaj | collected 2018-10 | reverse complement strand
CGCGCGAAGTACTGGCTCGGTGTCGGCGCCCAGCCCACCGATACCGTGCGCATCCTGCTGAAGAAGTCCGGCGCCATCGAGGAGAAATAATCTGACCTGCGCCCGCAGCACCGGTATGGCGGCAGTCTGCCTGTCTGTACCGGTACCCGGGAAGAAAGGATGTACCCATGCAAGAACTTCTTACCTATGTGGCGCAGTCACTGGTGGAACATCCCGAGCAGGTGAGCGTCACTGTGACCGAGGGCCCCGAGGCTGTCATCCTGGAGCTGCATGTTGCCGAGGATGATATGGGCAAGGTCATCGGGAAACAGGGCCGTATTGCCAAGGCCATCCGCGCCGTGGTAAAGGCGGCTACGGCTAAAAACAGCAAGCCTGTTTTTGTCGAAATCCAGTAATATGAAAAGCGCGGGGTCCGGATCTGTTTCGGATCCCGCGCTTTTTCAGGGAGTTGTCTGAATGCAGGATTATCTGATGATCGGCGTTGTCCTGAAGCCGCAGGGCATCCGGGGTGAAATCAAGATCAAGCCGTATGCGGCGGATGTTTCGCTCTATGAAGAATGGAAAACGCTTTACATAAAGGAAAATGATACCTTCTCCCCTGTTCCGTGTACCGTCAGCCGGATCCACGACGGATTCGTCTATGCAGTGCTGGCCGGCTGCAAAACCGCGGATGATGCGGAAAAGCTGCGGGGAAAGGATTTATATATCGACCGGGCACATGCCGCAAAGCCGGAAAACGGTGCGGTGTATATCGCCGATCTGGTCGGTTGTACCGCTGTGGATGAAACCGGCCGCACCGTCGGTGTGCTGACGGATGTGCTGCAGTATGGTTCTGTGGACACCTGGGTGTTCCGCACGGAATCCGGTACGCTGATGGCACCGGCCCTGCTGGCTGTTTTCCCGGAGGTCGATCCGGAAAACCGCCGGATCTCTGTTGTTTCTGAAAAGCTCCGGGAGGTGGCGGTCATTGACGATTAATATCCTGACCATTTTTCCGGAAATGTTTGAAAGCGTCTTCAGCACCAGCATCCTTGGCCGTGCGCGGGAGCAGGGCCTGCTCGACATCCGCCTCACGGACATCCGTCCCTATTCCGCCAGCAAGCATAAAAATACGGATGACTATCCCTTCGGCGGAGGTGCCGGTATGGTTATGATGGCCCAGCCGATCATGGACGCAATGGCTGAAGCTTCCGCGGCTGCGCCTTGTGCCCGGCGGATCTACCTGGGGCCGCGGGGCCGGAAACTGACTACCGATGTTGCCCGGGAGCTGGCCCGTGAATCTTCCCTGATCCTGCTCTGCGGCCATTATGAAGGTGTGGACCAGCGTGCATTGGACGCCTGTATTGACGAAGAAATCAGTATTGGGGATTATATTCTCACCGGTGGTGAACTGGCCGCCATGGTGCTCACAGATTGTGTGGCCCGCTTTATTCCCGGCGTACTGGGCAGTGCGGACAGCCCGGAGGAGGAATCCTTCTCGGACGGACTGCTGGAATACCCCCAGTATACCCGTCCACGCGATTTGGATGGGCGTTGCGTGCCGGAAGTCCTGCTGTCCGGTGACCATGCGAAAATCCGTGCCTGGCGCCGCCGGGAGAGCCTGGCTGCCACAGCCCGCCTCCGTCCAGATCTTCTCGCTTCCGCGAAGCTGGATGATCAGGATCTGAAAATACTGAAGGAGCTGGAAGAATCATGTTTCTCAGAAAGCTGACGGTTATTCTGGTCCCGCTGGCCATGCTGGTCCTGCTCTGTGTGCTGATGTCTGTCCTCTTTTCGTTCAGCTGGTACTTTGGCGGGCTGCTGATCGGCCTGCTGCTGGGGGCCTCGCTCGGCCTGCTGCTGCCGCTTGCCGGCGCAACCCGCCTGCGGGAGCCGTTTGCCTGGCTGCTCTTTATTCCAGCCGCAGTCATCCTGCTGGTGCTCCTGTACCAGTACCTGGCCTCTGTCGGTGTCGGACATGCGGTTCCGGTCCTGCGGCTGCTGATCGTTCCTTCGGATTATCACGGATCGCTTTATGTTGTAGTGGAAAGCGCTTTCGCTGCTTACATGCTGGCTTTTTCCATCCGTACCGGCCGCGGAATCTGACCGGTGAAATGAGGTGCAAAATGCAAACCATCTATCTGGACGCTTCTTCCTATTCCACGCCGCGTGACCTGCATGCCGCGCTGAAGTCCATGCTTTCCCTGCCGGATTATTACGGCATGAATGCCGATGCGCTGAACGACTGCCTGTCGGAGCGCCGGGAACCGGTCCGCCTGTGGATCGCCTCCCGGGGCGATGGAGAAGTCGCCCGCGCGCTGGACCTGATCTGCGAAGTGGTTGTGGATAACAACGGCTCAGTAAAGGAGTTGTAAGTATATGAAACTGCATCTGCTGGGGGTTAACGGTCCGTTCCCGGAAAGCAGCGGCGCCACTTCCGGATATCTGCTGCAGGCGGACAGCGCATTGATCCAGCTGGACCTTGGCAGCGGTGTACTGGCCCGTCTGACCGCGCTCACCGCGCCGGAATCGCTCGATGCGCTTTTCCTGTCCCACTGGCATTTTGACCATACCGCGGATCTTCCGGTGCTGATGTACCGGCTCCAGGCAATGGGCTTCGGTGAAGGCAGGTCGCAGCTGGCAGTTTACGCACCTGTTGATGAATCCTCCGCCCTGCGGAAGATTGCTGCGTCCGTTTCCTGTTTCCGCCTCATCGACATTGCACCCGGGGATACCGTCACCGTCGGTTCCTGTGAAATCCGGGTCGGGGAAGCCCGTCATCCGGTTCCGGCTGTATCCTTCCGGATTGAGGAAGGTGGAAAGGCTCTCGGCTATACCGGCGATACCAATACCCTGCCTTCCCTTGCCCGATTCTTCCGGAATGTGGACCTGCTTCTGGCAGACGGGTTGTTTCCCGCTGCTGACTGGACGGAAAGCAAACCGCACCTGTCCGCGGAACTCGCGGCTTCCCTTGCAGCAGAAGCCGATGTCTCCTCCCTTATGCTGACACATCTCAATCCCGTTTATCCTCCGGAAATCCTGCTGCGGGAAGCCCGGCAGAAGTACCCGCATGTCCTGATGGCTTCCGCAGGCCAGATTCTTTCCGTATGACTTCCCGTCAGCGGTCCTGGCTGCTCCCGCCGGCTGCGCTGATGCTGATTGCCGGCATCCTCATCGGCCGTGGAACACCATTTCCGGCATTCGCGCTGGTCGCATGCCTGCCGATTCTGGCCGCCATCCTGCTCGGAAAAGGAATCCTGCGGTTTATCGGCTGCCTGTTCCTGTCGCTGGCTATCGGAACGGCCGCCGGCAGTCTGGCCTGGCACCCGTCCCTGCCGCCTGAAGCAGATTACGATGTGCAGGGCGTCATTACCGATGAAATCCGTTCCGGTCATTTCGGCCAGGTCCGCGTCAAACTCACCCAGGTTACACTCAACAGCCGGGAACATTCCGGCGGCGCATACTGGACATTCTACCTTTCGGAGAATGAGGGGCTGCCGGCCGGGCTGGAACCGGGAAAAATGGTTTCATTCCGGGCCGGGCTGTACCATCCGTCCGGCGCCGTCAATCCCGATGGATATGATTTCCGTGAGGAACTGCTCCGGGAAGGCATCAATATCGGACTGTACGGGCAGGAGAACCTGGTGGTCTCCAGTCCGCCCTTCTTTTCCTTTCCGGGAGCCGCAGCCTCTGTTCGCCATCGGCTGTCCGGAATGCTGATCGATCGGATGGGGGAAGAAACCGGCGGATATACCGCAGCGCTGCTTTTTGGCCAGCGTTCCCTGATCCCCTCGGAAGACCGGGATGCGTTTGCCCGGCTGGGAATCGCGCACCTGCTGTCCGTCAGTGGTTTTCATGTGGGAATCCTGGTCGGTCTTCTTGCCCTGCTTTTCCGTCTGCTTCATCCCCGGCCAATCCTGCGCTTTGTGCTCTATGCCGTCATTCTGACCGCCTACTGTGCGCTTTGCGGCATGAATCCGCCGGTTGTCCGGGCTTCCCTGCTGCTGCTGGTTTCCCTGTATGGAAAAATACTCAATCGTCCCCGCAGCAGTCTCCATTGCCTGTGTGCGGTTTTATATGTGATGCTGCTGTGGTCCCCGGTCCAGCTGACCGGTGTCTCCTTCCTGCTTACTTTTTCTGCGGTGCTCGGCCTGACGCTTGTCACTCCCGGGATCACACGGCATAATCCTTTCCGCCGCAGACTGCCCCGATGGCTGTGGGATTCCGCGGCAGTCGTGCTCGGTGCCCAGCTGGGAATTCTTCTCCCGGAGCTCTGGTTTTTCCAGAAACTGCCGCTGCTTGGATTCCTGATCAGTATCCCCGCAACCGCCTATGCTTCCGCGCTGATCGCACTGGACTGGGTTGCACTGTTGCTGCTGCCCGTACCGGTGATATCCGGATTCCTGGCCTCTCTGGCCTCCGCCGCCACGTCCCTGATGACCGGTCTGGTCCGGAGTCTTGCAGCAATACCCGGTATTTCGCTGTGGGTGCATTCCCCCTCCGTAATCACGGTCTTCGGTATCCTGCTGCTGACTGCGGCCCTCTGTGCGATGCTTCGCCTGTCCCGGAAGCTCCGGGCCTGCCTGCTGGCAGCCGGAGTCGTGCTGACTTGGATTTCCCTGCTTCCTGTTCCGCATGACGTCACGGAATACATCCAGTTCAGTGTCGGCAATGCGGATGCTGCTGTATTGTGGGACCGGAACCGTGTGGTGGTCATGGATACCGGTACAGACGACGGGGTTCTCAGTTCTTTTCTCCGCCGGCGCCGGCTGACTCCGGACGCGGTAGTCCTGACCCATCTGCACACCGACCATGCCGGCGGCCTGCGATCCATGCTGGACGATGAAATCCCGGTTCCGCTCCTGCTGCTTCCGGCCGGTGCGGAAGATCAGCTGATCCATGAGGATATTGCGGCGCTGCTGGCAGAGCTTCGTGCGTCAGGGACCGAAATCCGGTATCTCGGTAAAGGGGATGAGCTTTCCCTTCCCTCCGGTAACCTGTCGGTCCTCTGGCCCGAAAGTGGAAAAACACGTCCCGGTCAGGACGCAAATCACTATTCACTGGTTTCCCTGCTGACCCTGGATGGAGTGACAATGCTCCAGGCCGGTGATATTTCCGGAGAGTATGAGATGTATTCATCCGTTCCTGCGGACCTTCTCAAGGCCGCACACCACGGTTCATCCTCATCCTCCTCCGATGCATACCTGGCCGCCGTCGCTCCGCAGGCTGTCCTGCTGAGCTGCAAGAGTGAGTCACGCCACACCGCCTTCTCGGAACGCATCAGTCCGGATACCCCGCTGTGGTCCACTGCCCGAAGCGGGGCGCTGACCCTTCGTTTTGAAGATGGGCATGTCACCGTGATCCCGTACCTTTCACCGGTAATACCGATTTCCGAATCTGACCGATAATATCCCGGAGGTGATCCATTATGGACCGGAAAGAGTTTCTGCAGGCGCTGTCCCGAAATCAGGTTCCCTCCGTTCTCCTGTTCGAGGGGGACGAAGAGTACCTGAAGCAGTCGGCGCTTGCCGCCCTGCGGGAAGCAGTCCTTCCGGACGGCATGCAGGATATGAATGAAACCATCCTGGAAGCCCCGGAAACCGACCAGCTGATCGCTGCCTCCGAAACGCTCCCCTTCCTGGCAGACCGCCGCCTCGTGGTAGTCCGCGACCATCCGGCGCTTACCGGCCGGGCGGAGGGGGATGACAGGTTGGTGACTTATCTGGCTTCTGTGCCCTCATCTACGGTCCTGTTGTTCTACTGTACAAAAAAACCGGATGGGCGGAAGAAGCTGTACGGCGCTGTCAAAAAGCGCGGTGGGATTGTCACATTTTCTCAGCTGCGGGACCGGGAACTGACCCTGTTCGTCACTTCCGCTTTCCGGGATCTGGGAAAGGAATGTGATGAGCATACTGCGGATTTCCTGATCTTTACCTGCGGTTCAGATACATCGAAACTGCTGACGGAAGTTGCCAAGATTGCGGCCCATGCAGGGGAAAACGTCACGATTCATCCGGATGAAATCCGGCAGCTGGCAACCCCTTCCACAGAGTGCACGGTTTTCCAGATGGTGGATGCGGTCGTGGCCGGCCAGAATGACCGGGCATTTCTGCTGATGCGAAACCAGCTGCTGGCCGGTGCGGACCGGTTGTATATGCTTTCAATGCTGCTGCGCCAGTTTCGTCTCCTGCAGCATATCCGGATTATGCAGTATGAAAAATGCAGCCGGGATACCATCCGCACCAATCTGGGTGTCCCGCCATTCGCCGTGGACCAGTACCTGCGTCAGGCATCCATGTATACCAACGCACAGATCAAAAAAGCTGTAAAAATCTGTTTTGATACGGAATACGCCGTGAAATCCGGACGACTGAACCAGGAAGGTTCCCTGGAGGTTGTCATGCTGAAACTGCTTGCCCTGCGTTCTGCAGAAAGCTGATCATTTGTTTTTTTGCCCCATGTGGTGTATAATGTTACAGATTTGTATCAGAAATAAATCCGTGCGATCCTGCACGGAACCCGCAAAGGGAGGAATACCGCTATGAAGAAGATTGTCGCTCTGCTGCTCATCTGCTGTCTGACGCTGGGACTTGCAACTGCCTATGCCGCCGGGCCGAAGATCACCAAACAGCCCGAGTTCGGCAAGTCCAAAGCAGAAACCACCTTGATCATCGAGATTAAGGCCAAAGGCTACAAAGGCCTGACCTGGCGCTTTTTCAACCCTGAGACGAATGAGGAAGTAACCGCCAAGGAGCTTTCCAAAGTTTTTAAGGGTATCAAGGTCAAAAACCCGAACAAACAGACAATCACCCTGGAAAAAGTGCCTGCAGAACTGAATGGCTGGGAAGTGTACTGCCATCTGACCGGAAACGGATATCAGGTTGATTCAGACCGTCTGACCATTGCGATCGGCGGCGCTGCTGAACCGACTGCTGAACCGACTGCCGCGCCGGCTCCGGAAGCAGTACCTGCAGCCAGTGAACCTGCCGCAGAGCCGGATGCTGTTCCCTCTCAGGAAGCCGTTCCGGTGGATTCTTCTGCTGAACCGATTCCCGCTGAAGATGCGGAAGACGATATTCCGGAGCCGGAAACAATCACCGTTACAGGTGAGAATGTCATCCTGGTTCCTCTGAACAGCTTTGGCCGTCCGGATGAGGAAAGCAGCGCCGCTTCTCTTACCTTTACGGAATTCGGCAGTGTGGAAGCGCGGGCAGACGGTGAGGTGGAATACTGGATCGTCAACGGAATCCGTGTGACTCCGAATGAAGGTGTCTCTTCCGTCAAGCTGCAGAACATCACATCCGATATGACCATCGCCGCAGTTGCTCCGGATCCGGACGATGTTCAGCTTAACAGCAGTGACCGCATCCAGGTTGTCTGTTCCGGATGCCGCTTTACCTACATGGCGGATAACCTTGTCTCCGTCACTGCCGGCAGCGTTCCGCGGGGTGCGGATATCATCGTCATGGCGGACAGTACCACTGCCGCAGCCGGTGGATACAGCATTAACGGTGGCGAATACAGCCGCGAGGGAAAAATTTCCTTCCGTCTCACCGTTACGGAAGACACAGAGATCAGAACTAAATAATTCCCCCCGGACAATGAAAGAGGAGTACCATTCGGTACTCCTCTTTTCTGTCTGTGTGCTTGCGGGATCATACTGCCGCGGCGTAGGATACCTCGCGAAGGCGGTTATTGTATTCCCGGTCCAGGCACATCCAGATCTGTGCGTCATCAACGGTCTCGAACTCAGGCGTCCGCGCGGGTACCGGCATTCCGACCCGCGAATACTCCATCTGCACATACTGCCACGGGCGGACTTCCGGACGCTCGTACGGTTCTTTGGAATTGAAGAGCAATGCCTGGTTGATGGCCTTGATGGTTGCCGCATTCATCATTTTCATATATCTTTCCTCCATTTGTTCAGCGTCTTATTTGTCCAGCATCCGCAGCTGGTTTTTCGTGGGGATCTGGCTGTCCTTCAGCTTACCGATTACCCGGCCGATGCAGCGTACCGTCTGGTCTTCCCGGAAGGTCATCGTCCGGAAAGCGGGATTGTGGGAATGCAGTCCGTCTTCCCGATATTCCTTGATGTATCCTTCGTTATCCACCAGGAAGATGCCGATTTCACCGTAGCGAAGATGTCCGGTATGCTCCACCAGTACCCGGTCCCCATCCATATAAGTGGGTTCCATACTGTTTCCGCACACGGTAATCACTTCATCCGCCCGTTCCGTTTCCGGATCGGCCAGCAGGGTAATCCGCTCTCCCTGGGTTTCTCCCAGCGCGGCTCCGAATCCCGCTGCTGCTCCCAGGTCGTTCATGAACAGGGAAACCATCTTGGCCGGAACTTTTTCCTCGGCTGCCCGTTGTGCTGCCCTGCGGTCCCGGAGGGCTTCCATCTGCCAGAGGATTACCTGACGGTCTCCGCTTTCCAGTGAGGCGAACAGGGAAAGGATTCTCTGCTCCGTTTCTGTCCGTTTTGATTCACGGCCAAAGAAGCGGTTGATCGAAATCCGCAGTGCATCGCACAGCTTCGGGATCGTGTCCGGATCCGGCCGGGAATGACCGGTCTCCCATCCGGCAACAGTGTTCCGGCTGACGCCTGTCTTCTCCGCCAGCTCCGCCTGGCTCATCCCCAGGGCGGTTCGCCGGTTTCGGATAATCTCTGCGAAATTCATGCCATTCACCTCTTACAGTCTGGATTCTACCATGAATTGTTTCAATTGTCAACACTTTATATATATTTTGTTTCATATTGTAACATTCCAGGTCAAAAAAAGGTATCCGGCTGATCCGGATACCGCTTTTCATTTCTGTCGCGCAGGTATCGGGTTTCAGTTTTCCTCCGTCACGCACTCCTGCAGGATATACCGGAAGGACGGCGCGGAAGAGAACTCGTTTTCCCTGTATCCCGTCTTCAGATCGATTGTGTCTGTCGGATCCTCCGGGTTCACCCCCGTATAGTTTCCGCGGAACACTTCTGTCTTTCCCTTCTTCAGGGAATCAGTCACCCGGTTCAGGTGTTCTTCTGTACCGGGAGCGGCAAGCTGATTGTTCAGTTCCAGCAGCTGCACCCAGTTCTGGTCAAACCCGGCGCTGATGTCCCGTCCATGGACGTGACCGGGTACTGCGCTCTCAATCGTGTTCCCGTTCAGTACTGCTTCCGTAGCGCTGAGAATGTAGGGTGTCCAGTTGGTCCGCAGGCTGATCAGTGCGGTCGAAGGTGCGACGTCCATCATACTCTGGTGGTATCCGACATGGTATACCCTGTTCCCCTTTGCGGCCGCTTCCTCACACGCAATCGCCGGTGCCATGGTGTTGGTATGCTGGGATATCACAACACATCCTTCATCAATCAGTTCCCGGGCGACGCTCTTCTCCACGCTGTAGTTGCTCCAGCTTCCGGTATAACGCACCCGCATCACTGCTTCCGGCGCTTCCGTCCGGATCCCCAGGATAAACGCCGTATACCCCGAAACAACCTCCGCACTGTTGTTGGCCGCCACATATCCGACCTTTGCGTCTTCCGGCCGGAGTTCCCCGGCATCGATCATGGCGCGCAGCTTCATCCCGGCTGCAATACCGGCAGCATATCGGGCCTGGTAGATTTCCCCGTTGAATGTATGGTAGTTCTCCGGCAGTCCCTTCGGGTCGATTCCGGGCAGGGATACCTGGCAGAACTGGACGTCCGGATACTCCGCGCACAGCTGTGCGGCAGCTTCCGTATCCGCATTGATAAATACCAGCCTGCATCCCTTCCGGACCAGGTCACGGATCGGTTCTTCCGCTTCCTTTCCATGAACGTTGCTCTGCACCAGGATCCTGACACGGCTGCCGTAATGCTCTGCCAGTGCCCGCTGGCCCTGGGTGAAATTGTATGTGTATGGGGTGCTTTCATCTTCCGAATAGATAAATCCGACCGTCAGGGTTCCTTCCACGCTGCTCCGCGTGAAAAATCCGAATGCCAGGGCAAACGCCAGGAGCATCAGGATACAGATGACAACCGTTGCGGCACAATACCTCTTTTCCATGGCGTCATGCCTCCTTTCCCTGCGGAGCACCTGCCGCCTCTGCAGCCTTTTCCGCAGGTTCTGCCTGCGTGATTTCTTCCGCCGGAATCCCGTACATCTTGTTGATATCAATTTCACCGGTATGGATCAGGTTCAGCAGGATATCCACATATTTCGAATCGAACTGGGTCCCCCGGCCTTTTTCCAGTTCACCCAGTACATAGCTGAAATCCATCTGCTTCCGGTAGACGCGGGTGGCCGTCATTGCGTCAAAGGCATCAGCCACGCCGATAATCCGGGCATATAAGGGGATTTCATCTCCCTTCAGTCCTTTCGGGTATCCTTTTCCGTCCGGCCGTTCATGATGGAACTCCGCACCCTCCGTCACATGCTTGAGCAGCGTGAAATCCTTCAGGATTTTCGCGCCTTCCAGCGTGTGGGATTTCATGCGTGCGTACTCCTCATCCGTGAGCCGGCCGTCCTTGTTCAGGATCGCGTCCGGAATTGCAATCTTGCCGATGTCATGCAGTTTTGCCGCCCATTCAATTTCCTGGCATTCATCCTTGTTCATCCCGCAGGCTTTGGCAATCAGCCGGGAATACTCCGCAACGCGCTGGCTGTGCCCTCCGGTGCGTTCATCCTTTGCGTCCACCGCCTTTGCGATGGCGGCTACAGTCTGTTTGCCCATCTCAACCCGGCGGTTGGCTTCGGCCAGTTCCCGTTCAACGCGCTGGTTCCGGCGTTTGAAGTACAGCCAGATCAGCCAGCCCACCGAGAACATGGGGATCGTCAGCAGATAAATAACGAATCCCGGCCGGTCGTGCAGCTCCATATCCTTGATGATTTCATAGGAACGCTCTGCCAGGATATTTTCCTGATTGCTGTCAAATACCGCCAGCCGGAAGCTGTACTCCCCTTCCGGCAGGTTGGTATAGGTAATCGTCCCGAGGCTGTTCTGCGGAACAACGGTCCATCCCCGGTCAAAACCTTCCAGCTTGTATCCCACGTTCGGATCCTGGATGGTATAGTTCACCACTTCCGGATACAGCTCCAGCTTGTTTACACCCCGGCCGATTGTCAGCGGCATTCCCCGCTCCATCCGGTGCATAACACCGTCCATCCGGACCGATGGAACGCTCATGCGGTATGTCTGGCTGTCCGAAGAGTACCGGGCGGTGTTGATCACGAATGCCCCTGTGTCGCACGCGAGGAACAGATCATCAGTTTCTTTATTGAAATACGTCCAGGAATTCGCAGTCAGCGAACTGTTCAGCCCGCGCCGGGAGTCCAGCAGTTCATAGCTGATCTCCGCCTTGCCGCTCAGCAGTTCGTTCCGGTTCACCACGTAGATTCCGGCACTGGACATCACAAACAGGGTGTCCGGTTCCCGGATCCAGATATCGTAATTGTTGAAATACGGGAAATTGTCCAGCTTCCGGATGGACGCATCCGTGTCCATGTAGCACAGCCCATTGCTGGTAACGATAAATACCCCGTCTCCTCCGGGATCCCGGACCGTCCGCAGGACAACTTCAGAACCCAGTCCGTCCGCGCGTGTCAGCATGCGCTCCGCTTTTCCGTCCCGCAGTACTGCAATCCCGTTTCCGTCGGTTCCGGCCAGTATGATTCCGTTGTCCAGTTCCGTCAGCGTCAGGATCATCGAATGAATCATCCCGCTGGAATACAGGATCCGGTTGATGATCTTGTGGTCACGGATGTAGATGATTCCGGTGTCCCCCGCCGCCAGGATGGTTCCGTCCGACAGCTGGGTCACCACCCGCGCGCGGTTTCCGAATCCGGCACTGATCCCGCTGTACTGATACTGGGTACCGTCCGGCTCCACTTCAAACAGTCCGTTGTTGTAGGTACATATCCACAGGTGGTCATCCGAATCCGTCATCATGCAGCGGATTCGGGATCCTTTCATCTGTTCCGTCAGTTCGTTCGTGACCCGGTTTCGGCACGCGGCATCCACCGCATCCAGCCCCTTGTCTGTTCCGAAATAATAGGCACCCTGCCAAAGGGCAGTTGTATTCACCACCCGGTTATCCATGCCCACCGTCGTATATATATCCCGGAAATCAGACGGAGCCAGCCGCAGCAGGCCCAGCCGTGAGGAAGTAAACCACAGGTTGCCCTGGTAATCCTCCATCACCTTATCAATGGAATTGTTGAATTTATTGGTATTGATCCGGTCAAACGTGCCGTCCTGCCGGATCACCCCGACGCCGTTGTCCGCGGTAATCAGCAGCTCCCCGGTGTCCATCCGGTCGATATCCTTGATGCTTTCCAGCGTTCCGGTGGAAAGCACGCCGATTTCGTCAAACCAGCCCCGGCTGATGTCAAATTCATAAATCTCATGTCCGGTTGTTGCAGCCATCAGGTGTCCGTTTGTGTCAAACTCGCAGCTTTTAAACACGGTTTTCCCGTCCGTCATCTGCCGGGAGGAAAGCACCGTCCCGCCCTGCAGCAGGTACAGCGTGCCGCCGGATGTCACTGTGGCAACATGGCCTTCCCGGTCCGCATCCATGTCATCGGCATAGTAGATTTCCGCCAGTGTGTTCACCTGCCGCAGGCCGTAATTCATGGTCAGCACCTGCAGGCTGCTCGTCGTACCGATATAGTAGTATCCGTCCGAGCTGCATACAATATCCCGCACGGAATTGCTCGGAAGCCCGCTGGCCTGGTCAATCACATTCACAATCTGCTCGTTGATCGCGATGGACAGTCCGTTGTCATTGGTCCCGATCCACAGCCGGCCTTCCTCATCCACATACAGGGAATTCACATTCCGGACCGACTCATAGTCCATCCAGCGGAATTCCCGCCCGTTGTAGCGGTACAGTCCCGCATAGGTACCGATCCACAGGATACCGTCATTGGTCTGTGCGATATCGTTCGCTTCGCCGCAGGGCAGTCCGTTTGTGCTGGAATAGATGGTCTGTACATAATCGTTGAAATCGGTCTTTTCCGTTTCTGCCTGAACCGGCGCGGGAACTGCTGCCGCACAGATCCCGGCTGCCAGCAGCAGGGCAAGCGCTTTCGCGGCTTCAGTTGTGCTCCCGTCCGTCTTCCGCCGGATCACCTTGATTTCCCGCAGCATCCGGCGGATTCTCGGGATTTTGGAAATGCACACCGCGATATACAGCAGCAGCATAATCAGCAGCTTGTCCAGCATTTCCACATACAGCTGCCCGGTGATCAGGCAAAGTACATACGGCAGCGAGAGCTCCTGCATGTATCCGATCACGGCATCTCCCCAGATGTTGCCGGTACTGCCGTTGTTCATAAAATAGTTCAGCGGGACACAGGCGGCCGTACACGCAAGCGCCATAATGCCGCCAACCGTCATGATTCCGAACAGGTCGTCCATCTTTTTCCGGTTGGCTGCAATGCCGACGATCACCGCAATCAGGATGCTGATGATTCCGTAAATCCAGTTGTGTCCGAATGTTACATAAAATATCAGGTTGGATGTCAGGCCGAGCACCGCGCCGCACAGCGGCCCGGCGACATAAGCATACAGAACGGTTCCGATGGCGTCCAGCCATACCGGAAGGGCCAGGTGGGTGGAAAGCATCCGCCCGCCGTAATTCATCAGCAGGCAAAGCACAACCCATACACAGAACAGGGGAAATTTATATTTTTTCATGCCTGTTCCCTCCGCTTATATTCCAAGTTCGCGGGCACGTTCCCGTGCTTCCGCGATCCATTCATCGTACAGCTTGTTTTCCAGCACTTCGTCAATCACGCCGTTCACAAAGGCAATCAGCTGGATTTCTCCGTTTCGGGCCGCAATCCGGTCTCCCAGGTATTCCCGCTGGAGATAGAACTCAACCCCTGGGAGAATCATCAGTCCCTCCTGTGGATTGTTCTCCAGGTATGCGATTGCTGTTTCCGCATCCGCAGCACCTGCATCCGCGGTTCCTTGGGCAACGGCGCTGTACACTTCCTGGACCTGGGACATGCGGCGGAATTCTTTGTAAACATAAACATTCGCAGCCATCATCGCCTCCTGCAGGGATCCCTGCTGGGCTGCCAGCGTTCTGCCGGCCAGATCCGCCACTGACGTGATTTCCGCTGCGTCCTCCGCCCGGATGATGATCACAGTCTTGGGAATATCGGAAAAATAGTATCCTTTGGACATCGTATAGCCGGAGGCTCTCCCCGGGGTAAAGGAAAGCGCTGAAATGGCAAGATCACACGCATCGTTGGCAACTGCCGGCAGGACATCGGTAAATTCCATTTCCACAATCTGCAGTTCAACGCCCATCCGCTCGGCAATCAGGCGGGCCAGTTCCATGTCCGCGCCCCGGTACTTGTCCTGTCCGTCAAATCCCGGGTCAATAAATTCCTGGGGTGGGTAATACGGTTCCGTCGCCACGTGCAGGACTCCCCGCTCACGGATCCGGGCCAGCACACCGGAAGCACTCTCCGGGATTCCGCCGCTGACGTCCATGGAGCTGTCCACATAGTTCCATTCATTTACGTTATAAACCGTTTCACATATTCCGGAAACACTGTTGCCGGAAAAGCACATAACAACCACCGCAAGCAGGATTGCGGATACATGTTTCGTTCTCGTCTTCTTCATGGATGAATCACCCCAAAGAATTCAATTGTTACATGGCGCAAAGGAAATGGTGACATGAGCATGATATCACATTCATTATAGACTGTCTATGGATGCAAACGTTTCCGTTTTGTAAAATTATTTTTCCCGCCTTGAAACCACAACGTCTGCGGGGAATCTGCGCCCTTTTTTCAGACCAAAGTCTGTTTATTTGTCCGATTTATCCGATGCATTCCATTGGCTGTATGGGGAATTAAATAGTTTTTATTGATTCCGGAATGATTTTCGGTTATGATACGTTATATGGTTGAACGCAACACCCCAAGGGAGGCTTTTCCGGATGAAGAAATGGTTTGCTTTGCTGTTCACTGTCCTGCTTATTACGGTGGCTGTCTCTGCTTCTGCCCAGACGGTTTCCTGCTCGGACGGCGGTTTCTCGCTGACGCTGCCGGACACTTTTTCATATATTGACAATGCCCGTAACGGCGAGGATCCGGACCTGAAGCTTCATTATTCCAATGGCTCGGTCGACATGGCCGTCTATGTTTCCTATGCCGGTTCTGACAATTCATTTCAGGTGCTTACCGGATCCGAGGAGGATTCCGGCCGTGTCAAAATCAACGGAGTCCGTATGAACTATGCCCGTGGCTCGGACAGCCAGGGCCCCTGGATGGTTTATTCCTGGGTTTCTTCCGGTAATGCCGTCAATATCTATTTCATCTGGTTCGGGGATGATACAGCTGCCATGGAAATCATCGATTCCATCATGAATTCCATTTCATTCAGCTGATATATGCAGGAAGAGCGGAGGCGCTGCCTCCGCTCTTCCTTTATGCTTTTTTATTTCCCCGGATAAACGATCAGGGACTGCACGTCATACCCGGCCAGCTTCTTCCGTCCTTCCAGACCGGCCAGTTCCATTACGAAAACCATGCGGACAATCTGTCCGCCCAGCTTCTCCACCAGCTTCGCCGCCGCTTCCGCGGATCCGCCGGTGGCAATCAGGTCATCCACAATAACCACCTTCTGGCCCGGCTTGATCGCATCCTTGTGCATTTCCACTTCCGCCTGTCCGTATTCCAGGTCATATTTCTGGCTCACGGTTTCGCGGGGCAGCTTTCCCTTCTTGCGGACCGGTACAAAGCCCTTTCCGCGCAGATAAGCAACCGGTACGCCAAAGATAAATCCGCGGGATTCCGGCCCGATAACCAGGTCAAAATCCACGTCCTCCAGCAGGCCGGCCAGCCCATCTACCGCCAGCTTCAGTCCGTCCGGATCCTGAATCACCGAAGTAATATCCCGGAACATAATTCCCGGTTCCGGGAAATCCGGTATCGTCACTACATAATCTTCCAGTTTTTTGCTCATGGCATGTCCCTCCGTCCTTGTGGGAAAGCGCCTTCCGGCCGCCTTGTTCTGTGCAGATCATACCATTGAAATCCCTTATCCGTCAAGCTGTTCCGTCCGGTTTTCAAAGGATATGTCCCCTTGAAAACCACCCTTTCTTCATATATAATTTCAGGAGATAAACTTCCGGATAAAGGGGCAGGAAAATGGCCAAGCTTTTCTTTCGTTATGGCGCGATGGGATCATCAAAAACCGCCAATGCCATCATGGTCCAGTATAATTATCAGGAGCGCGGTCAGAAAGCGCTCATGGTCAAACCGAAGATCGATACGCGGGACGGGGCACGCGTGGTGGCTTCCCGTTCCGGCCTGACTACACCGTGCATCTTCATGGAGGAACTCACGGATGAAGTGGCCAGGGAATATGACTGCATTCTGGTGGACGAAGCGCAGTTTCTCACCAAAACCCAGGTGGAGCTCCTCGTGTATATTGTCGATGTGCTTCGCATCCCTGTCATTGCCTACGGCCTCCGGGCAGACTTCCGCGGCAACCTGTTCGAAGGTTCCCAGTGGCTGCTGGCCTGGGCCGACAGCATTGAGGAAATCAAAACGGTCTGTTGGTGCGGGAAAAAGGCCACCTTCAATGCCCGTGTGCAGAACGGAAAGGTCGTAAAAGCCGGCGACCAGATCATGCTCGGCGGCAACGAAAGCTATACCGCCCTCTGCCGGAAGCATTGGGCGGAAGGAAATCTCGGACCGGATATCTGATTTCAGGCTGAAGTCACATAATGAAAGCAGGCACATGAAAGTGCCTGCTTTCATTTGATCTGCCGCCTGTGCGGTTTATTTCTTCTTGAAAACCGGAATCTCGTCGATCGGCGCGTTCACATGGATCGTGCATCCGCCCTGCACCGACTCCCCGGTATTGACGTTCTCCCATGTGCCGGCAGGCAGGTAAACGTCCCGTTCATACGCGTTCAGGTACAGGATGGGTGCCACCAGGTAATCCGGTCCGAACATATACTGATCCTGGATCTCCCAGCACTTCGCATCCTCCGGGAATTCGTAGAACATCGCACGGATCAGGGGAGATCCGTTCTCATGCGCTTCGCGGTACAGTTTCTTGATATAGTCATGCATTGCGATGCGGATATCATAATACTTTCGCATAATCCGGTAGTTCTCTTCCCCGTAGCTCCACAGTTCGTTGGGCTGGCCGGTATGCAGGTATCCGCCGCCCCAGTCGCGGTCATCCAGCGGCGGGATGTTGTACGGGCCGCGGTCACCGTGCATCCGCAGCACTGCGGAGTATACGGCAAACTGATACCAGCGGATCAGCAGCTGGCGGAAATCCGGATCATTCACGTCATCTGTCATAAAACCGCCGATATCCGTCGTCCACCACGGAATACCCGCCAGGCCCATGTTCAGGCCGGCCTGCAGCTGCTCACGGAAAGACTCAAATGTGCTGGGTACGTCACCCGACCAGATCACATTGCCGTATTTCTGGCTGCCGGCCCATCCGCAGCGCAGCAGGTTTACCGGCGTCCCTGCTTTGTCTTCCTTCATCGGTTCAAAGAACGCACGGGAGAACATCTGCGGATACATGTTGCTGCAGCTCAGTGCGGGACCGGCGCAGTAGCGGTAGTTCTCAAAGTCATATACCCCGTAATCCGGTTCGGAGTTATCCAGCCAGAAGCCGTCGATTCCAAAGTCATAATAGTTCTTTTTGCAGACTTCCCAGATATACTTCCGGGTTTCCGGATTGAACGGATCAATTTCCACGCAGTCGCCCTGATAATCGTATGTCTGGGCTGCGCCGCGTTCCGTGCGGATCAGGAGTCCCTGTTCCATCATCGGGCCGAAATTCTCACTCTTCCGGTCCACGCTGGGCCACACGGAAACAATCACCCGGATTCCCATGCTGTGCAGTTCATCCACCATGGCTTTGGGATCCGGCCAGTAGGTTTTGTCAAACTTCCAGTCGCCCTGCAGTGTCCAGTGGAAGAAGTCGATCACGATCTGGTCGATATGGATTCCTTCTTTTTGATACTGCCGTGCAACGGTCAGTACTTCCTCCTGCGTACGGTAGCGAAGCTTGCACTGCCACAGGCCCATCAGGTTTTCCGGGAATTCCGGCGCCCGTCCGGTCACGCCGGTATAGTTCCGGATGATTTCTTTCGGAGTGTCTGCGCAGGTAATCCAGTAATCCATCTGGCGGGTGCTCCGGGCAACCCATTCCGTGCGGTTGTTGGCAAACATCACGCTGCCGACGGCCGGATTGTTCCACAGCAGGCCGTAGCCCAGGCTGCTGACCATGAACGGTACGGAAATCTGGCTGTTCCGCTGGGCCAGCTCGATCAGGCTGCCCTTCAGGTTCATCTCCGGCTGCTGGTACTGGCCCATGCCGAATATTTTCTCCCCGTCATTGGCGTCAAACCGGACGGTCAGCTGGTATTCACTGCCGCCGATGCATCCCTTCCATTCGCGGTTTACGATTTTCAGGCACCGGCTCCCGCGGGAAATCGTTCCGCCATAGGAACGGTAATATTCGCGGAGAATCAGCGCGCCGTCCCGGAAAAAGCTGATCACTCCGGCGAAATTCACGGTAGCTGTCAGCCGGCCGTTCCGGATCTGTGCGCACGGCATTCCCTCGGCATCCCTGCCGGTCTGCACCTCGCAGTCCGTTTCTTCCGGTGTTTCCGTCAGGGCCCAGTCATTCCCGGTCCATCCGTCGTACATCACCGCACGCACCCGCAGGCTGTCACGGCCCCATCCTTCAATCCGCAGGGTTTCACCGCCCCGCCGCGCAATCAGCGT
>JAEEGL013694350.1_pt1 | contig 18732 bp, 19 predicted proteins | sample 9134231 | NCBI WGS metagenome assembly JAEEGL01 (sample SAMN16246548, study PRJNA631951) | gut metagenome | biome: gut microbiome; feature: rumen; material: fiber-attached | host: Bos | place: Iran: Karaj | collected 2018-10 | reverse complement strand
TCGCACGCTTGAACGCCTCGGAATATCGGCTGTTATCATCGAGGATAAGGTAGGTTTGAAGCAGAATTCACTCTTTGGCACAGATGCCATCCAGACGCAGGATACCATCGAGGGCTTCTGTAATAAGATTAAGGCTGGTAAGGATGCTCAGATTACACGCGACTTCATGATTATCTCGCGTTGTGAGTCTCTGATTGCAGGCAAGCCTGTTGACGATGCTTTGGAGCGTTGCCATGCTTATGTGGCAGCAGGAGCCGACGGTGTGATGATTCACTCTAAGAATAAGAGTGGCGATGATATTAAGGAATTCTGCTTGCGTTTCCGCGAGAAAGATCCACATACACCTATTGTGGCCGTTCCAACTACTTATAATCAGTTTACAGAGGAAGAGTTGGCAGAATGGGGTATCAACGTTGTGATTTATGCCAATCACATGCTGCGTAGTGCATATCCTGCTATGGTAAAGTGTGCTGAGCGTATTCTTGAAACCTCTCGTAGCTTAGAGGCTTCTGATGAATATTGCATGCCTATCAAGCAGATCTTAAACCTCATCCCTGGAACTAAAAAGAAGTAAACTATGATTTCTCCGGAATTCTTTTATGATACATTAGCCAGCTATGGCATAGATTTCTATGCAGGTGTTCCCGATTCTTTGTTGAAGAATCTTTGTGCTTATATAACAGACCATGCAGATGCTGCCCATAATATCATTGCAGCCAATGAAGGTGGTGCAATGGGCTTGGCTGCAGGTCACTATTTGGCAACCAGTCAGATTCCTGTAGTTTATATGCAGAACTCTGGTCAGGGAAACATCATCAATCCTTTGGCCTCTCTGACAGATCCTGATGTTTATAAGATCCCTGTGCTTTTAGTTATTGGTTGGCGAGGGAAACCCGGCGTTCATGATGAACCTCAGCATGTCAAGCAAGGTAAGGTTACTACAGGTTTACTCAACGTAATGGGTATTGACTATACTGTTCTGAGTAAGGAAGTGGATAAGGCTGAAGCTCAGATAAAAAAGGCTGTTGCTTTTATGCAGGCTACTAAGCAGTGTTATGCAATAGTTGTTGAGAAAGATACCTTTGATGCCTATACCCTTCAGAACGTTGAAAAGAACGATTTTGCTATGAGTCGTGAGGAGGCTATTTGGACTGTTGCTGCAGAACTTGGAGAGAAAGATGCCATTGTATCAACTACAGGTATGATCTCACGTGAGCTCTTCGAGTATCGTACAGCGATGGGCGAAGGTCATGATCGTGATTTCCTTACTGTAGGCTCTATGGGGCATGCTTCTCAGATTGCTCTTGGTATTGCATTGGCAAAGCAGGATAGAAAAGTATGGTGCTTTGATGGCGATGGTGCCAGCATTATGCACATGGGCAGTATGGCTATCGTTGCTAATAAGGTTCCGAAAAACTATGTTCATGTAGTTTTTAATAATGGCGCACATGATTCAGTAGGTGGCCAGCCTACAGTTGGCTTGAAGATAGACCTGCCAGCTGTAGCTAGGGCGGTTGGATATAAGCAGGTTCTCTCAGTTGATAATAAGGAAGAATTAAAGAGGCAGCTTTCTAAACTTTGTGAGGGACCGGTATTCCTGGAGGTAAAAGTAAAGAAGGGGAACCGCAAAGATCTTGGTCGCCCGACTACAACTCCTGTTCAGAACAAAGATGCTTTAATGCAGTTCTTGAAGAAATGAGAATTGTTATTCTTTCTGACATTCACGCCAATGTAACAGCATTCAAGGCTGTTCTTGCAGATATCTCTACTATTTGCAAAGTAGATGCTTGTGCCATTATAGGAGATTTGGTCAATTATGGGCCACGGCCCAATGAAATAATTGAGATGGTTAAGGGCATAGATAAGCCATTGTTGGTGAACCTTTGGGGTAATCACGAATACTCTATTTTTGGCGGTAACCTTGAGCGTTTTGCTACCGAGAGAGGTAGGTCTGTACTGAAATATACCAATTCAATTCTTACACTAGAGTCACATGACTACTTGGATAAGGAAATGGAACATAGCGGATTCCAGAAGTGCCGAATAGGAGAAAAATCCTTCCTGTTTATGCATGGTAATTTGGATGACCCTTACTGGGGTAAGTTTGGTGTTGATAAGATGAATGATGAACGTTTCGTAGAGTATGACTATGTAATTAGCGGTCATTCCCACGTCCCTCATTATGTTGAGTATTTCTTTGTTTCAGATAATGTTGCCTATCGGAACAAGAAACGGACAGTTTTCATCAATCCTGGCTCTGTAGGACAACCTAGGAACCACAATCCATACGCACAGTATGGCATATTGGATGTTGAGAGTGGCAATTATGAACATCGTTGCGTTTGGTATGATATGAAAGAAGAGCAAGAACTGTACAGTGATATCGTAGATAGATTTTATAAAGACAGATTGACATTAGGAATATGAAAAGTCTATATGTATTAAGTGGAGCATCCGGAATGACCGGTAGCGAACTGGTGAGACAAATATTAGAGGCAGAGAAGGATAGTCGCATCATAGGTTTTGACAACTTCTTTGCAAGTTCAATAGATTCCGTTAAAGAGTATCTAGACAATCCCGGATTCGTGTTCCATGAATACGACATCAATAATACTGATCAGATGAAGGCCATCGAGGATCAGGTTTTGCGAGAAAAGGGCGCCTATGACCGGACGGTTTATATCAATTGTGCTGCAGTAGTACATACGGAACACTTCTATGAGGTGGAGCACACTTGGGAAACCAATGTGATTTCCATGAAGTCGTTCTTGGAACAGGCTATCCGCGTTAAGGCTGATACATACATCAACTGTTCAACCAGTGAAGTGTATTCCATGCAGTCTTGGAACGAGAACGGAGGTGTTCGTGAGAGCGACTATCTGATGATGTCAACTGCAGAACACAGTCAGCGTACCAGTTATGCCTGTGGTAAACTGATGACGGAATTCTTTATGAAGGATGTTGTGGACAAAGGCAAGATTAAAGGCTGCTCTATCCGTTTTGCTAACGTCTATAGCAAGCATGAGCGTTTTGCTAAACATATTATTCCGCACATCATTAATGAGTTGCTGGAGAAGGGGGCGGTGACACTGCTGGAGAACTCCAAGAAGAACCGTCGTGCATTCTTGCATAACATTGACAGCTGCCGTTCAGTAATGGCATTGATCAATTCAGACAAAGCTCTTGATGGTACTGTCTATAATGTGGCTACCGATGAGGAAATTACCATCATTGATCTGACCTACAAGATAGCAGAGAAAATGGGACTTCCCAAGCCGGAGATAATCTTCAACGGCTACCGCAGCTCAGACCCTGAGCGTAGAATTCTGAATACAGAAAAGATTCGTACACGTACAGACTGGACTCCAATCATTACGCTTGATAAGGGTCTTGATATGTGCGTTGCATCAATTGAAAAGTAATGAAGAGTCTCATTATCACAGTGGCCGGTATGTCCAGCCGCTTCAATAAGGATACGAAAGAGGATGTGTTAAAGTGTCTCTATTATGAAGATAGTCCAGTTAACTCATTGATTAGTCTTCAAGTTCATAAGACCTTTGATCTTGTGGACGAGATCGTTGTGGTAGGCGGTTATAAGTATGAGGATTTGGAGAAGTTTATCCGCATTGAGATGAAGGATGTGAACCATAAGATGAAACTGGTTTATAACGATCACTACCAAGATTATGGTTCTGGTTATAGCCTGTTGAAAGGAATAGAAGTGGTTTCAAAGAAAGCTGATGAGATTACCTTCATTGAGGGCGATTTGTTCTTTGATACGGAGAGTGTAGAGAAGATTATCACTTCTAAGAAGGATGTCATTTCAGTGAATAATGAACCCATTCTTTCCAATAAGGCTGTTGCGCTTTATTTTGATGCGAACAACTATCCTCATTACATCTATGATACCAGCCACACCTGCTTAGAGATTCACGAACCTTTTACATCCATCTATAATTCTGGCCAGATGTGGAAGTTTAAGAAACTTAGTAGAGTGAGAGAGATATGTCAGTTCTTGACTCCAGAACAGGAACAAGGCACTAATCTGGAAATCATTCAGAAATATTTTGGAGCCTACAAGAGCTCACAATTAGATATAGTAAGAATCAACCTCTGGTTCAACTGCAATACTGTGGCAGACTACCGTGAGGCGATCAAAGCATTAAGCAAATGAAGACGTTAAACGAGAAGCTGAACCTCCTTAAGAAGAAATTAGATGGAGGTGAGAAGATAACCATTGCCATCTTTGGCTTGGGTAGTGTTGGATGCTATCTGCTGGACTATCTGGTATCGTTAGCAGACCCTCAGTTAAAACTGGTTGTAGTAGGGCGCAATGCTGAGAAGATGCAGCAGGACGTAAACATCATACGTACTGCAGCAACTATTCGTAGGCAGATGCGTAGTGAGATTGTGGTTGAAGGAGGTTGTGATTTTAAGGACGTTGCTTCTATTGAGGCTTCTTTGAGAAAGATACAGCCAGATTTTATTGTCAATAGTAGTCGATTGTATGCAGGACTGAAGTACGGAACCATTTCTTGGTCCAATCTTCGTGCATACGGTATTTGGAGCCCTATGTCTGTTCTCCTTGGGAAGAATATAATGGAGGCTTACGGCAATGCAGATTGTAATGCCATAAGTATCAATACTTCTTATTCTGATGCTGTAATTCCTTGGCTGAAGAGTGCTGGTATGCCTTACTTTGATTTTGGTAGCGGTAATCTAAACCATCTAATTCCCCGTATGAAGTTCTTTGTGGCTGAGAAGTTTGACATCAAGAATTTGAATGATATTGATATTACCCTTGTGGCAAGTCACTTCCATGATGTGGTAATCAGTAAGGAAGGTCATACGGAGGGTGTTAAGCTATTGCTGAGCATCAAGTACCAAGGCAAGGAACTTGACATCAATCATGATGATGTTTATAAGGCCTGTGGAATTCCTATGCCTACCGATCAGAAACGTAATATGATGAACGCCTCTAGCAATTTTGATATTATCAATAGTATACTTTTAGCAATAAGGAATAATATAAAAATTAAAATTCATACCCCAGGAGTTGATGGACATATAGGAGGTTATCCATTTGTAATAGATGCAACAGGAAGTGAGGTGAAAGGTTATTTTTGTAAAGACTATCCATTAGAAAGGATGGAACAAATTAATCGTGCTTCAATCTATTTAGATGGCATTGAAAATGTTATTAATGGTGCTATAGTTTATACTGATGAAATAATATGTAATGTAAAAAATAAGTTTAATGTCAATATTCCCAAGATTGTAAATATAAAGGGAGCAGAAAGTGTAGCAAATTTGTTAATTGATGGGCTTATAGAGGCTCGCCAAAAGTAGAATACAGGGTAGTTTGAGTAGTAATTAATGATTATTTTAAGTAGTATAGATGTTAGACCATTTTAGAACATATTATGCTGATATTATTAATATGCTGCAATTGTTCTATTGTAGATATTATCATAGGAAGGCATTGATGAATCTTAGAAATAAAAAAAAGATTCGTTGTGTTTTCTTTGCAACTTTTGAAGAAACTTGGAAGTACGATGGAGTCTACCGTTTGATGGAAAAAAGTACTAGATTTGAACCGATAGTATTGATATGCCCCATAGTTAATTATGGCTACGATAATATGGTTAAAAGGATGATACAATGCTATAGGTTCTTTGAAAAGAAGGGGTATAAGGTATATCCTGCATATAACACAGAAAATAAAACATATGTTGATGTGCATGTAGAATTGAGACCTGATATTATTTTCTATACAAATCCATATAAGGGACTTATCGATAATCGATATTATATCACGAATTTTAAGGAAATCTTGACAGTGTATGTCCCCTATTTTTTTAATGATACTGCAGATAACGTACTTGCATACAATGAGTTCCTTCATAATGTAGTGTGGAGAAGATATCTTGAGACAGATATCCATAAATCTATGGCTAGGGATTATTCAAGGAATCATGGAAGGAATGTTGTGGTGACTGGATATCCTGGTATTGAATGCTTTATTTATAATCAGACAATCTGTAAAGGAACAGATTGGAAGGTTAAAGATAATAAATTAAAACGCATTATTTGGGCTCCTCATCATAGTGTTCTTGATTCTGATACTTATAAGTATGCTTCATTTATGTTATATTATGACACTATGATAGAGCTTGCACGAAAGTATCGAGATAAAGTACAATTTGCTTTTAAACCACACCCTGTGTTGCGAAACAAGTTGAATGAAATATGGGGACAGAAAAAAACGGATAGATATTATGAAGAGTGGTCAAATATGCCAAATGCTGTTGTGGTAGAGGGGGATTATGTTGATCTCTTTTTGTCGAGTGATGCGATGATTCATGATAGTGGTTCTTTCATCGCGGAGTATTTATATCTAAATAAACCCGTTTTACGAACTTTGAATGGAATAGATTTGAATACTTTACATAATAAATTTGGCCTTAGTTGTCTTGATTATCATTATATGGCTCGTAATGCAGATGATATTGAAAGTTTTATACAAGATGTAATAAGCGGGGGGGATTCTATGAAAGAGAAACGTACAAAGTTTATCAGTGAAGTTCTGATGCCAAAAGGTTCTCCTTCTCAGAATATTGTTAATGATATATTGGATAGTATAGATAATCAGATATTGTACCGAATTTAATGGCAGAATCTGTTCGTTCACAACTTTTGCATGGCGTAGCTTGGAATTTCATTGAAAAGGTTCTAATACGCGGGGCTTCTTTTTTTATTGGTATAATTTTGGCTCGTTTGTTATCTCCATCAGACTATGGTTTGATGGGGATGCTGTCTGTCTTTATATCCATTTCTAGTGTATTTATTGAAGGAGGACTGGCAAAAGCCCTTATTCAACGCCAAAATTGTCAAGATATAGATTATTCAACAGCATTTGTTGCAAATGTAGGTATGTCCATTGGGATATATTGGATAATGTTTGCAGCAGCTCCATGGATAGCGATTTTTTATGGTGAGCCAATATTGGTTGATTTGACACGTATTCTTTCTCTAAATTTTATTTTAGGTTCTTTTAATATTGTACAAAGAGCTAAACTGATGGCAAAGGTTGACTTTAAATCTCTTGCCCAGATTAATGTTATATCGACAATCATCAGTGGTTTTATTGGTGTTTTTATGGCTTATTATGGCTGTGGAGTGTGGGCATTAGTTGGACAAAGTCTGTGTTCTACCTTGGTTTTGATTGTTTTATTCCCAGTATATTCTAAATGGAAACCCTCTTTCACATTTTCTAAGAAGTCCTTTTGTTTTCTGTTTGGGTTTGGGTCGAAACTGATGGTTACGGGAGTTTATTCTGTAGTACTAAATAATATTAGCACCATTTGCATCGGAAAATATTATCGTAGTCAACAATTAGGTTTTTTTACTAGAGCTTCTCAATTTTCAGAACTGATTTCTACTACATCCTACGATGTTATTGGAAATGTTACTTTTCCAGTACTCAGCGAATTGCAGAATGATGTAACAAAGTTGGTTTCTGTCTACCGGAAATCGTTATTTTTCACAGCAATGGTTATTTTCCCGATTATGGTTTTAATCGCATTGTTGGCAAAACCCATAGTTATTATTCTGTTGACAGAAAAGTGGCTTCCTTGTGTTGCTTTGATGCAGTGGTTATGTTTAGCTAGAATGTTTACACCTCTTTCTGCAATCAATATGAATCTTTTGAATGCTATAGGGCGATCGGACTTGTTTATGAAATTGGATTTTTCAAAATTACCCTTAATTCTTGTGACTTTTGCTATTACCATTCCAATTGGAGTAGAGGCTATTGTTATTGGTGATTTCGTATCAACATTCATTTGCTTCTTTATAAATGCGTATTTGCCTGGCCGTATGTTCGGATATGGAGCTTGGGGGCAAATAAAGGATTGGCGGTATATATTTTTGTCACTATGTATAATGGTATTATCTGTATCGACATTCCTTCATTTCGTTACTAATGTTTGGCTGCAATTATTTGGAGGGGGCATTATTGGAATAATTGTATATATGGTGTGCTGTTTGTGTTTTAAGATCGTAGATGATGATGTGCTAAAAATGCTTAAAATAATTGAATAATGATGGATAGTCCTAAAATAATGGAATTACCGAAGTTTTTGGATTCGAGGGGAAACTTGTCTTTTATTGAGCAAGATACACATATTCCTTTTAAAATCAGAAGAACTTATTGGTTATACGATGTGCCAGGAGGTGAGTGCCGTGGAGGTCATGCTTATAGAGAGAATCAAGAGTTTATAGTAGCTTTGTCTGGGAGTTTCGATGTAGTTTTGGACGATGGGCAAAATAAAAATGTATTCACCTTAAATAGGTCCTATTATGGATTGTATGTGCCAAAAGGACTATGGCGTGAGATGGAAAATTTCTCTACGAACTCGTTGGCATTAGTGCTTTCATCTACAGTGTATGATGCAAACGATTATATTCGTGATTATGATGAGTTCTTAAACATGAAAAAGAATGGAGAAATATAGTGTTTATGATTGTACAATAATAGAGCTTAATCAACATCATAGTGATAGAAGGGGGAATATTTCAGTTGTCCAAAATGGCAACACAGTACCTTTTGATGTGAAACGAGTCTATTATTTATATGATGTTCCCGGTGGAGAATCTCGAGGTTCTCATGCGCATAGAGAGCTGAGTCAATTGATAGTAGCTGCTAGTGGTAGCTTCAGAGTAACTTTAGATGATGGCAATGTTAAACGGAGTTTTACTCTAAACAGACCATATCAGGGCTTATATGTGAAGCCTGGAATTTGGCGTGATCTAGATGATTTTTCTTCTGGTGCCGTGGCTATGGTTTTGGCATCTGAGAAATATGATGCCAATGACTATATTCGCGATTATGATGAATTCATAGACTTTAGAAACAGATGATACATCAATTAGCTGATTGTATGAACAAAAGTGTACCAGATAGTACAAATATCTGGCAGTTTTGTGTTATCTTCCCTCATTGTGAGATAGGAGAGAATTGTAATATATGCTCACATTGCTTAATAGAGAATGAGGTTGTGATTGGAAATAATGTAACCATTAAATGTGGAGTTCAAATTTGGGATGGCATAACATTAGAAGATAATGTGATGGTAGGAGCTAATGTAACATTTACTAATGATATGTATCCTCGTTCAAAGAATGTTGAATGGAAACAATTGGAAACTAAAGTTTGTAAAGGCGCTTCGATAGGTGCAGGTTCAACTATATTGCCAGGTATTACTATTGGTGAAAGAGCTTTTATTGCAGCTGGTTCTGTTGTAACAAAGGATGTGCCTGCTGGTGAATTGTGGATGGGAAATCCTGCAAGGTTTTATAGAAAAGTAGATTTTTAGTTATGAACGTACCTTTTTTAAGTTTAAAAGATGTAACGGCTCTGCATGGTGCAGAGATTAACGAGGCTGTTAGCCGTGTTGTTAATGGAGGTTGGTATCTTCAAGGTAAGGAGAATGAACAATTTGAAAATCATTATTCAGAGTTCATCGGAACGAAATATACTATAGGATGTGCCAATGGCTTGGATGCACTTATTTGGATATTTCGTGCATATATCGAGATGGGGGTTATGCAGCCTGGTGATGAGGTGATTGTTCCTGCCAATACATATATAGCTACCATCTTGGCTATTACTGAGAATGACTTAAAACCAGTGTTTTGTGAACCTAAGAAAAATACCTTGGAGATTGATGACGATCTGATTGAGAGTTTTATTACTCCAAAGACAAAGGCCATTGCAATTGTTCACCTTTATGGCCGTATTTCTTATACAGAGAAGATTGGTGCCCTTTGCAAAAAGTATAATCTCAAGCTGATAGAGGACAATGCTCAGGCTCATGGATGTAAGTTTTTGGATGGTCGAATGACAGGTTCTATTGGTGATGCTGCTGGTCATAGTTTCTATCCCGGAAAAAACCTTGGTGCGCTTGGTGATGCAGGTGCTGTGACTACTAACGATCCAGAGTTGGCAGCTGCTGTTCGTGCATTGGCAAACTATGGCTCTCAGAAGAAGTATGTTTTTAAATATGCAGGTCGTAATAGTCGACTGGATGAAATCCAGGCTGCTGTGCTTGATGTGAAATTAAAGTATCTGGTAAAAGATAATCAGCATCGTAAGAAAGTCGCTCATTATTACTATGATCATATTGATAATCCTTTGATTACACTTCCAGACTTGTTACCTGATGAGCAGAATGCATATCATTTGTTCCCGATTTTGGTAAGTAATGGCAAACGTGATGCGTTGCATGATTATTTGGATCAGAATGGCGTTGGAACAGTGTGTCATTATCCTATCGCGCCTCATAAACAGGAGTGCTATGCAAAAGAAAGCTGGAACAACCCCCAGTTAAATCTGCCTATTACAGAACGTTTGGCTGATGAAGAACTTAGTTTGCCTATAGGGCCAACTATTACAATCGATGAGGCTGCTCAAGTCGTAGAGTTGATAAATCTGTTTAGATGAATGGGAAGAATTATGCAACTTCAAAAGTCTTTTGTACAGTCACGTAATTCTTCCATAGAGCTATATCGGATTATTGCGACGATTGCCGTGCTTTTTGTCCATTTTAATGGTTGGTTTGTTGGAATGCCAGAGAAATTTGATTACGATAACCCTACACTTTTTAGAATTGGGCAGATGATAATCGAAGCATCTACATGTATATGTGTAAATATGTTCCTTATTATCACAGGCTATTTCGGTCTTCGTCTGAAATTAATATCGGTATTGAAGTTATGTATGATATTGATGTTAATAAATGTGCCATTTTATGTTGTAGGAATATTATTGGGGGATGGTTTTTCTTGTAGGACTTTGATTGGAAAATTCCTAGTCATATCAAATGCTGGCTATTTTATACAAGGCTATTTGATGTTGACGTTCTTTTCCCCAGTACTTAATTCTTTTGTTGAAAAATATGGGCGTGAGGTGCTACCGTGGACTTTACTTTTTATTGGTATTGAATTTTGGTTTGGAACAGTGCGTGGAATAGAATATTTTGGTTTTAATAAGGGATATTCCATTATTCACTTTGTTATAATGTATATGGTGGCAAGATGTATTGCTCTTTATAAAGATACTTTACTTATCTTGCCAAAGAAGTATTGGTTTTATGGATATGTAATAGCTACGTCAATTATATGTTTCATGTATTTTTGTGGCATGGAATGTGCTTTTGCTTACTCAAATCCTATAGTTATATTATCATCTATATGCACTTTTATCCCATTTTTGTATAAAGACTGGCATAACGGTATCATAAACTGGATTGCTGGAGGCACTCTTGCTGTATATATTATTCAGGTAACAGATCCTGCTTATAGTATACTTGTCAAAATTGATAATTATTTATTGAATAATAATACATATTTTCTTTATTTGCTTCTTTGTGGATTGGTGATGTTTGTAACATTTTGGCTATGTGTTATATATCAGAAAATCTGCGAGTGGATGATTCTACCTTTTATTAGTAGACTTCCTATTTTTATTAGGGAATGTAAGTTCAAGTAAATATGAAGTTTTAAGCATGTTTCGTATGGAGCATATTTGTAAAAAAAGTGAGCCGTTGGTTTCTGTTGTTGTGATTACATATAATTCTTCAAATACGGTTTTAGAGACATTGGAAAGTATAAAATTGCAAACATATAATAATATTGAATTGATTATTAGTGATGATGATTCGAAGGATAATACTGTAAGTATATGTAAAGAATGGATAAATAATAATATTGCAAGATTTGTAAAATCGCAGGTTATCAGCTTTTCTTTCAATACAGGAACGGCTGCGAATTTGAATAGAGCCGTATACGCTGCAGAAGGCGAATGGATTAAACCTTTAGCTGCAGATGATAAGTTATTACCTAATTGCATCTCTGATAATGTCAGTTTTGTTTTGGAACACCCAGAAGCGAGTGTTGTATTTTCGAAGGTCATAGGATTTGGTAATATTGTGGCTGCAAGAAATTGGCCTTATTCTAATGTGAAACGCTATTTTGATTCTTTTAGTAATTTGCAATTTCGTATAATATTGTCTACACAAAATTTCCTGCCTGCTGCCTCTGCTTTTTTTAAAAGAATTGTTTGGGAAAATGTTGACGGCTATAATGAAGAGATTCCTTTACTTGAAGATTGGCCATTTTGGGTGAAGTTGCTTAATTATGGATATAGTTTCAGTTTCTTGGATGAAGACACTGTTTGTTATAGATTTAGTGAAACCTCTATTTCCCAGAATGAGAAACCGCTAAGTAAAACTTATTTGGAAAGTAACCAAAAAGCTCTAACCTATGCAAGGAAATCGTTGAATAATATTAATTTTTATTATCGGTATTTGTATCTAACTTTGCAATTGTATCGTTGGTATGGTATTTTTGGGGGTATTTTAGTAAGATTGCTCAATTTGTTTAATCCCGCTTTTTATAAATATAAAAATACAATGGGTGCGTTTGAGAAAATGTAAAATTAATGACTCAAAATGATAATAAATTATAGTATGGAAAAATTACCTTTTGTAAGTGTTATTGTTCCCAATTATAACTATGCTCAATATCTTCCGGAAAGGATGGAGAGCATATTTAATCAAACATATCAGAATTATGAGGTTATTATTCTTGATGATCACTCGACAGATAATAGTCTTGAGATAATTGAAAAATACCAGTCCTATCCGAGGGTTTCTAAAATCCTAATTAATGATATAAATAGCGGCTCCCCTTTTATACAGTGGGAGCAAGGAATTAAAGAAGCGTCTGGGGATGTAATATGGATAGCGGAGAGTGATGACACTTGTTCTCGATGCTTTCTAGAAACCTTAGTATCGCTTTATGTTCTTACTGAATCTGTTTTGACATTCTGTCATTCAGAATTGATTGATGAAAGAGGAGAGAAACTAAGAGATAATCAGCAGATGAAAAATGTGACATCTGATTTGTCGATGGATGGCAAAGAGTTTATAAGAAACTATTTGGCTTATTCTAATGAAATCCAAAATGCAAGTTGTGCTATTTTTAGTAAGGAAGCAGCTCTTGGAATAGATAAGGAGTATATGAATTATAAGGGAGCTGGCGATTGGTTATTTTGGATTAATATTGCAGAGCAAGGAAATGTTAGTTATTCTAGTTCAATATGTAATAATTATAGGTTGCATTGTAATACTACAAGTAAAGTCATTAAGAGCGGATTGGAGTTTTATGAGATGAAATCTATATACGATAGACTTTTAAAAAATGGGTATCTTAATAGGCTACAATTTGAAAGGTGTAAACAAGATAATCTTTATTTAATTCTTTCTTTAAATGAAATACCATTTCGTGTAAAGATGGAATTGTTTCGGATGTGGAACGTATCTCTGATACATTTTTTTTTATTGCGGATGAAAATGAGAATTTGCAGGATTCTTTTTCCTATTAGAAGAGCTTTTGTTTTGAAATAATAGTGATATGAAACTCCTTTGGTTCGAAGTGACAGAGCCTTCTGCTTATGTTGCAGGAGGTGCCCCTATAGGTTGCTGGCAAGATTCTTTGGAGAGAATTGTTAGGACGATACCTAATACAGAGCTTATTATTGCTTTTATTTCGGAAAAACATTCTGAGGTTAAGGTAATAGATGGGGTTACATATGTTCCGGTTTTAGCTCGATGGTCATTTGGGGAAAGATTTTTTCGGAAGTATTGGGATGTATATGTTGAGAAAATGCTGCCGGATGCATGCGCAATTGTGAAAAAATATAACCCTGATTTAATTCAAGTCTTTGGAACAGAGTGGCCTTTTGGTCAAATTGCTATTTATACGGATATTCCTGTTGTCATTCATATAATGGGTGCGATTGTTCCATATAACAATGCTGCATTCCCTCCTGGTTATTCATTTATGGATGTTCTTTGGCAGTATTGGTGGAGCCCGAGAAAGTTGCTTGAACTGTGGAGAGACAAACGGAATCGTAAAAATTGGGAACAATGGGAGAGACGCACATGGAAATGTGTTAAAAATTATATGGGGCGTACTCAATGGGATTGTTCACTTTCAAGAGTTATGCATCCTGAACGTAGATACTTTCATGTGGAGGAGGCTTTACGACCTTTGTTTATAACAGGTAATAAGCAATGGCATTTGAAAGGTAGTAGTAAAATTCGACTTATATCAACTGGATGTAGTACTTTTTGGAAGGGACCTGATATGATGCTGAAAGTTGCGTGCATCCTTACAAAGTTAGGTGTTGATTTTGAATGGAATGTAGTTGGTTCAATGAATCTATCTCTCAAGCAGTTGGTTGAAAATAAAGAAGGAGTTAAATTTGAGAATTGTCATATTAATCTTCTTGGCTTTAAAGACTCTGAAGAATTGACGGATCTTCTATGCTCTTCGACCTTGTATGTTCATACTGCATATATTGAGAATAGTCCAAACTCTATTTGTGAAGCTCAGTGCTTAGGTGTTCCTATTATATCAACAAATGTAGGAGGTATTTCAACATTAGTGCGTGATGGAATTGATGGTATACTTGTACCTGCAAATGATCCTTGGCAAATGGCAGATGCTATTGTCCAACTTGGAACAAATAAGGAACGAATGGAAATAATGTCAAGGAATTCTTTTGCTCTTGCCAGAGATAGACATGATGATGAGAGAATTAAACGACAGTTGTTAGATGCTTATGATGCAATTATTAATGGTAAAAAAATGTAGTTTGACATGAGAAACGTTGTCGATATTATTCTTTTGAAGTTAATGTTCGCGGTTAGCAGAATATATACATATAGTTGCAATACTCGGATGGAAGTACTGAGAGATAAGATATATTCTGCTTGGATTCGTAATTTCATTGGACATTTTGGCAGAAATAGCTTAATTCAATATCCTTGTTGTTTGCAGGGAGGAGGACAAAAACGTGTCATGATAGGTGAGAATACCATAATACAAGCCCATAGTGTTTTGGGATGTTGGACAAAATATAGAGAACAGTTTTTTTCCCCTTCGATTGAAATTGGTGATAATTGCCGAATAGGTGAGTACAATCAGATAACTGCATGTAATAGTATAAAGATTGGTGATGGGTTGCTAACGGGGCGCTATGTATATATCGGTGATAATAGTCATGGTGGATTGAGTATAGAGGAATCTCAAGTGCCTCCTTCTGAAAGAAAATTGATGTCAAAGGGTGAGATAACCATAGGTAACAATGTTTGGATAGGGGACAAGGCAACTATATTATCTGGTGTACAGATAGGAGATAATGTAATTGTAGCTGCAAATGCTGTTGTAACAGGAAATGTCCCGAGTAATTGTATTGTTGCTGGTGTTCCCGCCAGAATAAAAAAGAATTTGAATGATGAATAAGAATACGAAGATTTTTGCGATGTATCTTCCTCAGTTTCATTGTATTCCTGAGAATGATGAATTTTGGGGAAAGGATTTTACTGATTGGGTAACTGTAAAAAATGCTGTGCCATTGTTTGAGGGGCATCAGCAGCCGAGGGTGCCATATAATGGCAATTATTATGATTTGTCGTTAGTGGAAAGTGTGGAATGGCAATCAAAAGTAGCTTCAGATTATGGGGTCTATGGTTTTGGCGTTTATCATTATTGGTTTAATAATGAAAAAAACTTATTGACCAGGCCTGCAGAAATCATGAGGGATTCTACGAGAATAAACACTAAGTATTTTTTTATCTGGGATAATTGTAATTGGAAACGAAGTTGGAGTAACGTTATTGGTAATGATTGGGCACCAATTGCTGATGAGGATTCTGTGAACAAAAAAGGTCCTCAAATTCTTATTCCATATATATTGGGAAAAGAATCTGATTGGAGAAAGCATTATGAATATGTTAGAAGCCATTTCATCTCTAAAAATTATGAGAAAAAGGATAATAAACCTGTTTTTGGTATAATATGGCATTCAAAAGAGATTGAACGGATGTGTAATTATTGGGATGCTTTAGCAAGGGAAGATGGTTTTGACGGCATGTGTTTCGTTTTTAAATATGATTCATATAGGTCTTTCCCCAGCAATTCGTATCAGTATAATTATGAACCCCATCATGCAGCATGGGCTAATCCTTGTTTTTTTAAAAGGGTGTATAACCGTTTGTTAAGGATTTTAAATATTAATACCGAATCTTCAGAGGAAGTAATAGTATATGATTACGATAGGGTATGGCTCAATTTGTTAAAATCTGCGAAGAGTAACAAGAATCCCAATTTATTCCATGGAGCATTTGTGGATTATGACGATTCTCCGCGTAGAGGACGTAAGCATTCTAGAATATTGATAGGAGGTAGTCCTGAGAAATTTGAGAAATATTTAATTCAGTTGATTTCAATTTCAAAGGAACAGAATAAAGAGTATATCTTTTTGACTGCATGGAATGAATGGGGCGAAAGCGCCTATATGGAACCTGATGAAAACAGAAAATATAGTTATTTGCAAGCACTTAAGGCTGCAATAAATAATTAAAACTCTATAATATGATTCCTAAAATTATTCATTTTTGCTGGCTTTCGGGTGATGAATATCCTCCGATGATAAAAAAGTGTATTGGGAGTTGGAAACGTCATCTGCCAGATTATGAAATTATTCTTTGGGATACTAAACGATTTGATGTTAATTCTGTTCTATGGACTAAGCAAGCATTTGAATGTAAAAAATATGCCTTTGCAGCAGATTATATACGTTTATATGCTTTGTATCACTATGGTGGTATATATTTAGACTCTGATATATTTGTATATAAAAGTTTCGATGACTTATTAGCACTTCCCTATTTCATAGGGGAAGATTTTGTGCATTTGTTTGAACCTGCTGTTATAGGATGTGAAGCTGGATTGCCATGGATAGAGACTGTACTTAATAGCTATCGGGAACGTCCTTTTATTATGAAAGATGGTAGTATGGATACATGCGCGTTACCTATAGTATTTAGACGTCAGTTGGGGCATTTGTATTTGTTTAAAGGGATATCAAAGAAAGAAAACTTCTCGGATCAAGTTAAAGTGTTAAACGTTTTTGATTACAGTTTCTTTAATAGTAGAGATTATATTGGCTCTGTTAGATACTCAGAAAGTTATTGCTCACATTGCTTCTTGGGTTCATGGCTTAAAACAGATTCCAAGATAAAACTCAAATTGCGTAATTTATTGCCGCGTATTGTTGTGAATTTTCTCTATTTCTGCCGCTACAAATGTAGTGGTTTAAAATCCATACAAATTCCATATCAAGATAAAAGTTCGTTGAAGATGATAATCTTTGGTAAAACAAAGCCTCTTAAAGTATGAATTTGCTGGGTCTACTTTTTATATTGCTTCCATTTGGGTATATTTTCCTCATCTCAACAACAGAACGAGACGAGGATAAACTTGTTGTTTTTCATTTATGGGGAGGATTGCTAATCCTGTTTTTTTATATGCTTTCCTTCATTTTTGTTGAAGGACCAGATAAACCCTTGTATTTGGAGAGTTATTTGGATGCTGAGAATTATTATGGATCATATACTCGAGAATTGTTCTGGGGGCAATTACAGATATTCCTCAGTTCTTTTTTTGTAAAAAATGAGATAATTTATTGGCTGTTTTATTCTTTTATTTATTGTATAGCCTATTTTGTTTTTTCTAAGAAGTATTTTCCTGAACATTATGCAGGCTTCTTTGTGCTTTGTGTGGTTAGCTGTATGGGATTTGTCAGTTATGGTAGTAATACTATTCGCGCAGGTTTTGGCTTGGCATTGCTGTTGTTCTCATTTTGCTCGGAAAATCGGTGGGGGCAACTTTTATTCGCAATAGTAGCTGTTGGCTGCAATATGCCGATGCTAATTCCTATTTGTGGATATCTGTGCGCGAGATATGTTATAAAGAAAGAACGCTGGTGTGAAGGCATCTGGATCCTGTTTTTTGTAATATCGGCAACTACATCTGTGATATCAGACATTATGATGTTACTGGGAGGCTTAGATGCTCGTGCTGAAGAGTATGTAAATAATGATGGTATTCAGGACTCATACAATGTTGGTTTTAGGTTGGACTTCGTTCTTTATTCTTTAGCACCTGCATTGTTTGCCAAATATAATATGAAAAATCTAGTTGAAGATTTACCTTTGTATAATACGATATATCGAGCTTATCTTTTGGTTAACTCTTTATGGTTATTATTGATTAGAATGCCATTTACGGATCGTTTCGCTTATTTAAGTTGGTTTATGATACCATTCCTTCTTTTGTATCCAGTGTTAAATGGTTTTCTTAATAATCAGCGTCCCCAGAGATATGTGTTACGTGCTATAGGGCTTTTCTTATTAGTAAATGCTGCATTGACACTTAAATCGTTGTTAAACTAACGAATATGGAAAATAGACCATTGGTATCAGTTGTTATTCCCGCATATAATTGTGAGAAAACAATTCAGTATACGATATGTTCAGTGATTAATCAGACGTTTACTGATTTTGAATTGCTTATTTTTGATGATGGGAGTACTGATGATACGACTAATATTATCGAGAGTTTTTCTGATATCAGAATAAAACTATATAAGGATGGATATAATAAAGGAATTGCTTGTCGTCTGAATCAGCTTATAAATTTAGCATCAGGGCATTATCTTATCAGAATGGATGGTGATGATTTGATGTTCCATGATCGGCTTGAAAGGCAGGTGAAATTTTTGCAAGAGCACCCTGATGTTGATGTCGTAGGAGCACCTGC
>JAEEGL014096844.1_pt1 | contig 18733 bp, 17 predicted proteins | sample 9134231 | NCBI WGS metagenome assembly JAEEGL01 (sample SAMN16246548, study PRJNA631951) | gut metagenome | biome: gut microbiome; feature: rumen; material: fiber-attached | host: Bos | place: Iran: Karaj | collected 2018-10 | reverse complement strand
GCAGGCCGCCTTTTTGCGAGAGTATCAAGCATGGAGACAGATATGATGATGCGAAGGAAAAAGATCGGCATACTGATAGTATTCTTCTGTCTGTTCAGCGCTGTCTTCATGTTCAGCGGGTATAAGCTCATCAGCAATATGGAAAAGAACAAGGCGGCGGCCGACGTTTACCAGGCGCTCAGCGTTGGGTTCCGGGGCAGCGCCGCCCCCGCCGCCTTGGATGACCTGCCAAGCACGCCGGGAAGCAAAGCAAATGGATAGCCTGTGACTTCCCCTGCGAACGCCCTTCATGATCTTATGTTTGGTGCGAAACAAAGATCGAAAAGACCTCTTTTGTCTTCACGGCAAAAGGGGTCTCTTTTTGTCTTCCGCGGAAGCCGCCGCGGCCGGCCGCCCTGCCGCAGTGCAGCCTGCTTGCGAAAGTGTCGCGCAGAGCCCGGTTTGCTTGTAAAACAGCGGTTGAAGCGGCCTTATCCTTGTGGCATAATACAGATAGGAAAAAACGGGCGGGCGGCAGAGAAAACGCTGTTGCCTTTTTGCCCGAGCAGGAAAGGGTTTTGCCATCTTGTCCATCGCCCGCAGCGCGGCAGAGGCGCCGGGCGGAAGAAGGAAGGAAACGGGACATGCTGAACATCAAAAAGAACGCAGAAGGCGGCAGCGTCGTCTTCCTGCTGGAAGGCCGGCTGGACACGCTGACGGCACCGGTGCTGGAAAAGGAGATCATGGCGGCGCTGGACGGGCTGCGCGAGATGACGCTGGACCTGGAGAAGCTGGACTATATCTCCTCGGCCGGGCTGCGCGTGCTGCTTTTGACCTATAAGGCCGTGACGCCGGCCGGCGAGCTGAAGGTCGTCAATGTGGGCGAGCCCATCATGGACATCCTGGAGACGACCGGTTTTTCGGAGATCCTGGGTATCGGCTGATCGCTGGGGAGACAGAATCTATGCACAATCTGAAACGATTCCGCTCCAGCCTGGCGGTCAACATCATCGGGGCGATCGTGATCCTGCTCGCGGTTTTCGGGATCATCGTCAGCACGGCAGGCTATCTGAGCTTCAGCAGGGCGTTCAAAAAGGAATATGCGGTCTCCACGTATCACATGGCGGATACGGCCACCACGCTCATCAACGGCGACCACCTCAACGACTATCTGGCGGGGCTGGAAGCGGAGGAATACAGGCAGACGGCGGCGGACCTGGATACCTATTGCAAAAAGATGAGTGTTTCACTGATCTACGTCATCCTCGTCGAGCGGCGCGATTACGGCAGCTTCGTTTCCGTCTTCAACCCGGTGGACAACACGGTGGACGACACCGAGTACACGGAATGGGAACTGGGGCACCGGCGGGACACCACCAACGAGGAATATCAGCAGAAATACCGGGCCATCTATGAAAAGAAGGCCCCCTACGAGACCGTTTACCGGATCAAGACCACGGACGGACAGCATCCGCACATCACCACGCTGGTGCCGGTGCCGGGCGCCGTCGGAGAAGTGGCGGCCATCCTCTGCATGCAGCGGCCCGTCCGGGAGCTCTGGGAAGCGCGGCGGCCTTATCTCATCAGGATCGCCCTTTCCACGCTGCTCCTGGCGCTGGTCGCCTCCATTCTTGCCGCAAACTATATGCGCAGGCATTTCGTCCTGCCCATCCGCAGGGCTTCCGAGGAAGCCTCGCGCTTTGCCCGGGAGAACACCGAGGGCGAAGGCCTGGGCGAACTGAGCCGCTTTGAGGAGCTTTCCAAGCTGGCCCGCTCCATCGATACCATGGAGCGCGACATGGTCCGCCACATCCAGGAGCTGACCGAGGCCACGGCGGAAAAGGAAAGGCTCGGCACGGAGCTCTCCCTGGCCAGCACCATCCAGGAAAACGCCATCCCGAACAGCTTCCCCGCTTTCCCCGGGCGGACGGAGTTCGACGTCTATGCCTCCATGACGCCGGCCAAGGAAGTGGGCGGGGACTTCTATAACTTCTTTTTGGTCGATGACGACCACCTTGCTTTGGTGATCGGGGACGTTTCCGGCAAGGGCGTGCCGGCGGCGCTCTTCATGATGTTCAGCAACATCCTCATCAGCGACCGCACGAAGATGGGCGGCACGCCGGCCGAGATACTGCGTTATGTCAACGAAAGCATTTGCGCCCATAACAAGGCGGAAATGTTCGTCACCGTCTGGCTGGGCATCCTGGAGATCTCCACGGGCCGGTTGCGCGCGGCGAACGCGGGGCACGAATATCCCTTCCTGCGGACGCCGGACGGCGGTTTTGCCCTTTTCAAGGATAAGCACGGCTTTGTGCTGGGCGGCATGCCCGGCGTGAAATACCGGGATTATGAACTGCAGCTGCAGCCGGGCGCCAGGCTCTTTGTCTGCACGGACGGGGTGACGGAGGCTGCGGATGCCGAAGGCAGCATGTTCGGGAAGGAACGGCTGCTCGAGGCGCTGAATGCCACAGCCGGCGGCAGCCCGGAAGAGATCTTGACGGGCGTGCGCGCGGCGCTGGAAGGCTTTGTGCAGGGAGCGGAGCAGTTTGACGACATCACCATGCTCTGCCTGAGTTACCGGGGGAAAGAAGCGGCCGCCGGGGCTGCGCAGGGCTGAGCGCCGGCCCGGCAGGCAGGCCGGGCGGGAAAAAGAAAGAGAGGGGATCCGGATGGAAGAAAAACAGATCGCGCTGTCGGGCAGGATCGATTCCAACAACGCCGCCCAGACGGAAGAGCGGATACTCGCGGAGCTGGCGCAGGCAGGAGAGACGGCCCTGCTCCTGGACGCGGAAAAGCTGAGCTACATCTCTTCGGCCGGGCTGCGGGTGATCCTCCGCCTGAAAAAGAACTATCCCGAGCTGCGCATCGTCAACGTCAGCTCCGAGGTCTATGAGATACTGGACATGACCGGCTTCACGGAGATGATGACGGTGGAAAAAGCCTACCGCGTGGTCTCGGTGGAGGGCTGCGAGGTGATCGGCGAGGGCGCCAACGGCAAGGTCTACCGCATCGACCAGGACAACGTGGTCAAGGTCTACAAGAACGCGGACGCGCTCTCCGAGATCCAGCACGAGCGGGAGGTGGCCCGCCTGGCGCTCATCCTCGGTGTCCCCACGGCTATCTCCTACGACGTGGTGCGGGTGGGCGCAAGCTACGGCTCCGTCTTCGAGCTCCTCAACGCCCGCTCTTTTGCCAAGATACTGGCCGAAGAGCCGGAGCGCCTGGACTGGTGCGTGCAGGAATACGTGGACATGCTGCGCAAGATACACAGCATCGAGGTGCCGGAAGGGAAACTGCCCTCCATCAAGGAAAAGGCGCTGCAGAAGATCGGCCGTATGCTCGACGTGCTGCCGGCAGCGCTCGGCGAAAAGCTGGAGCGGATGGCGCGGGCCATCCCCGAAAGCGACCGCATGATCCACGGTGACTATCACACGAAAAACATCGTCCTGGTGGGCGACGAGGTGCTGCTCATCGATATGGACACCCTCTCCGTGGGGGACCCCATCTTTGAGCTTGCCCAGATGTACAACGCCTACGTGGGCTTTTCCGAGAACGACCCCAGCGTCATCCTGGCCTTCCAGGGCTATGACAGCACAGTGGCCCGCGCCTTCTGGAAAAAGAGCCTGCAGGCCTATCTGGGCACGAAGGACGGACGGCGGGTGGACGAGGTGGAAGAAAAAGTGCGCTGCCTCTCCTATGCCATACTGATCGACTGGAAGCGCCGCCATCCCAGCGGCGATGAGGAAGCGGACCGGGCGCTGATCGCGCTCTGGCTGCAGCGGCTGACGGCGCTGCTGGAGAAAGTGGATTCCCTGGACATCGGCCTTTCCGGGGGCGGCGGGGCCGCCGCGGATGAGCTGGACATCGAGGCGGTGACGGAGAACCTGCCGCAGGTGGCGGAATTCGTCGACCTGCATCTGGAAAGGATCAACTGCCCGCCCAAGGCCAGGATGCACATCGGCATGGCGGTGGAAGAGATCTTCGTGAACATCGCCGATTACGCCTACGCGCCGGAAAAGGGCAGCGCGACGGTGCGCGTGGAGGTCTCGGAGGAACCGGTCTCGGTGACCATCACCTTCATCGACAACGGCGTTCCCTACGATCCCCTTTCGCGGCAGGATCCGGACGTCGCCGCCCCTGCGGACGAGCGGGACGTCGGCGGGCTGGGCATCTTTCTGACCAAGAAGCTGATGGACGACGTCTCCTATGAATACCGGAACGGGCAGAACATACTGACCCTGAAAAAGAACCTGTGAGGTGCCTATGAATCTTTTTGACGAAGCGATCCGATACGCGGTGGAGAAACACGCGGGCATGATGCGGAAACGGGACAGCGCGCCCTACATCCTCCATCCGCTGGAGGTGGCGGTGATCGCCGGCTCCATGAGCAGCGACGAAGAGGTGCTGGCGGCGGCGGTGCTGCATGACACGGTGGAAGACAGCGATGCCACTTTGGAAGAGATCGCCAGGCTCTTCAGCCCGCGCACCGCGGCGCTGGTGGCCTCCGAGACGGAGAACAAGTATCCCGGGCTGCCGAAGTCAGAGACCTGGCGCAAGCGCAAGGAAGAATCCCTTGCGGAGCTGGCCCGGGCGGAGGACCCGGCGGTGAAGATCATCTGGCTGGGCGACAAGCTCTCCAACATGCGCTAGCTCCACCGGGTCTGGAAGATCAGCGGCGACGCCATTTGGGAGAGCTTCAACCAGCGGGACCCCGCTGAGCAGGCCTGGTACTATCGGAGCATCGTCGGGCTGCTCAAGGAACTGCAGGGCTACGAAGCCTGGCAGGAACTGCGCGACCTGGTGGAGATCATTTTCCCGGAGAAGCCGTAAGACGGCAGCGGCCGATTGTGCCGCCGCGGAGGAAGGAAAACGGAAATGAGCAAGCTGAAATTCAAATACGTCCGCATCCAGGGCAAGGAGCTGGCCAAAAACACCATGTATGCCAAAGGCGTCTTCAGCATGTGCTGGCAGCTCATCAAGCAGGACGTTATGGATGAGGAGGACGCCGCGCTCTATCGGGAGATCGACGGCTGGTTTGCCAAAAACCTCCCCTGGCCGCCGCAGTGCAAGAAGCGCGAGCCGGTGGTCTGCTGGTTCAAGACGGAGAACTCGGACGAGATGCTGAAAATGATCCGGCCGGCCCTCTGGCTGCTGGAGCGTTACGATCACCCCTATTTCCTGGTCTACACCAACAGCCCCGGGGAGATCGTCTATGAGGACCAGTATCAGGTGGCGGCAAAGACGGACGGCTTCCTGAAGATCGAGGAGCTGCAGCCTTCCTGGTCGCCGGAGGAAGACGGGGAGGGCTGATGGGGCAGTTCCCTTTTTTGCCCAGCTATTTCCGTGTTTACGAAAGGCCGCTTTTGCGGTATATTTATAGCAGTAAACGGAATTTGCGCAAGCAGGGACAAGGATGATCGGGGAGGGAAGACAGGATGGACATCAAAAAGAAGATTGAAGAAGTTCTGGACAAAACAGACCTGGACGAAAAGGTCAAGGCCGCTGCGGACAACGTCAAGGGCAAGGTGAACGAAGCGCTGGACAAAACAGATCTGGACGAAAAGCTCGTCGGCAAAGTCAACGAGCTGAAGGGCAAGCCCGCGAAGGAAGAATAAACGAGCATGAGAAAAACCGCTCTTTCCGAGCGGTTTTTGCTTTTCCGGCTCTGCTGCCGGCTGTTCAGCGCCGCCCGGCCTGCGGGTCGTCTGCAGGCGGCTGCCGGCATCGGGAAAGGCGAAGGGGCAAGGGGAAGCAAATTCGACTTTTTCCTTCTTTATTCTTGTCAAACCGGGGTGTCTTCGTTATAATAAAGGCGTATTTTCCGTGCCGTGCCTGGCTTTTGCGCCATGCACAGCACGAGACAAGGATCGAAACGGGACGATCACCGTTGCGATAATCAAAAACGTGAGGTGTGCTCTTATGAAAAAGATCATGGTTGCTCTACTTGCCCTTTTGCTCTGTTTCGGACTCTGCGCCTGCGGCAGCGGCGGAGCTTCTGACGCCGAGCAGGTGGCCGAAAAGATCGATGAATTCATTGCGGAAAACCAGAGCGTGATGGATGAACTCAACGAGCAGTTCGCGGATACCGTTGAATATTCCCTGCAGACGGAAGGCACGAACCTGGTCTTCCTGGCCAAATATCTCTTTGATGTGGATGCGGACGCCATGGGCGACTCCGCACTCGGCAACGGCGATACTTATGTGCAGCTTTATGAACGGCTGAAGCAGCGGACCGGCAGCGACGACGTGAAGCTGGTCGTACGCATCCTCAATAAGGACGGCGAAACCATCCACGAAGAAGTGATCGACGAAAACTACACGCCGACTGCCGCCGAAGAAGACACCGACACGCTGGAAGATTTCATCAACAGCGAGGATTTCCAGTCGGGCGTCGCTTCCGGCAGCTCGGAGGACGTTTCCATCAGTGCGACTGTGGAAAACGGCAATACCGTCGTCATCGTCTACCAGCTCACGCAGACGGTGGACCCCGCGCAGTACGATGCCTTGAAAGCGCAATATGAAGGATACTTCGGCAACAGCTCTGTGGAAGAAGCCTTCGTGTCGGTCTACCAGCTGCTCTCTTCGCTCTATCCGGATACGGACGTGGCGATGAAGCTGCGCATCACGGACGAAGCGGACGTGACCATCTATGAAAGAGCGCTGGATTTCAGCACGGTGGAATAAAACCGGCGAGCAAAAAGCCAAACGACAAAAGCAGCGGGTGAGAGGATCTCACCCGCTGCTTTTTCTGTTTAGAGGATACGGGGCGGCAGGGCGATCAATAGCCCCAGGTGAGGAGCTCCCAATCGCCGCCTTCCGGGCGGGCCAGCCACCACTGCCAGTTCGTGTATTCTGAATCCGCTTCCCAGGCGCCGCCGCCTTTCTTGGGCGAATGGAAGTCGCTGAGGAATTCGATGCATTCCGTGTAGTTCTGGTCTTCGTTCAGTTCGTTCATCCATTCAATGTTCTCAGCGCTGTTGCATTCGTCGCCGACATAGCGGATGCTGTGCAGTTCACAGCCCTGCCAGGTCTTGAATTCCTTTTCGATCAAAGAGATGGCGGCGTCCATGTCCTCCTGCGCATAGAGGCTGGAGCTGCCGTAATCGATGCTCACGTCTTTTTCGCTGCCGCAGGCGGCCAGTGCGAGAAGGCAGAGCAGCACAAGAAAAACAAGGGTCAGTTTTTTCATTTCGCTTTCCTCCTTCGTGTGTTTTTTCATGCTTGTTCTGATCGTTTTCGCAGGGGGCAGCGCCTAGTCCCGTTCAAACACGGAGCCTTCTTCGTTGCCGCTCTCGTCGTCGATCCAGTGCAGCTGATCGTTTTCGTCCAGCCAGATGCGGCCGGAATTGCTTTCGGAGAGCGTGGTGAGCGTTTCGTTGCCCTCTTCGTCGAAGAGATGGCTGGTCTTGAGGCCGTCGGCATATTCGATGACGCCGTTTTCATCCACCGTGCCGGAGAACTCCCAGATCCACATCTCCGCGGCGGAGTTCGACCAATGCACAAGGAAATCCACCTGGCTGCCCGTCGTCGTCACGCTCATCTGCCCGCGGCCGGCGATCTGTTCGTGCCAGTCGCCGACAAAGGCTTCCGCTGCGGCGTCGTAGTCGTCTTCCATCTCAGCCAGGGAGAACATCTCTTCCGCGATGGCCTGGAAGGTCTCCATCTCCATCTGGCCTTTGTCTTCCACGATGAGGACATACTGACCGTCCATGTTGAAGCTGCGCGCCGCTTTGCCGCCGTCAAATTCCTTGAATTCCGTGCCCTTGTCCGCGCCGCCGGCAAAGAGCTGGCCGCCATCCGCATAGATGCCGGAGATGTCCGTAAGGAGATTGTCCGCGAAGCGGTAGACATAAGGCGTGCCGTTGACGGAGAAGCGGTATTCCTCGATCTTGTAATCACCGCAGTCGATGACGAAGAAGCTTTCGTCCGAGACGCCCATCACGGCCGGATGCATCAGGCTGCCGCCGCCGATCTCGTTGATCTCGTCAAGGGAGGCATATTCGGTGATCGGGTTTTCCATGGAAGCGAGCTCCTCCTCTCCTTGCTGTCCGGAGCAGGCAGCGAGGGCCAGAAGCAGCAGGCAGAGGCTGAGCAATACGGCGATATGTTTTTTCATGTTCATCCCTCCATGCAGAAAGTGGTCCGAACGGTTTCGCCGGCCGCCCGGACAGTTTTGTTATACACCATATGACGTTCTTTTGCCAGAAAAAGTTTGCGTTTTTGGGGAAAATTTTGCCGCCGGCGGCAAAAAAATCCCGGATGGACGCAGCCGCGTCCATCCGGATGGCGTTTCAGCGATTGTCCACCTTTTCCGGCGCCATGTCGTGCTGGCGCAGCCGGTCCCAGGCGACGGCTTCCCAGCGGGTGCCGGGCTTGCCGTGGTTGCAGTAGGGGTCGATGGAAAGGCCGCCGCGGGGAAGGAATTTGCCCCAGACCTCGATGTACTTGGGGTCCAGCAGGCGGATGAGGTCGTTCATGATGGTGTTCACCACGTCCTCGTGAAAATCCCCGTGCTGGCGGAAGGAGAAGAGATAGAGCTTGAGGGATTTGCTCTCCACCAGCTTTTCGTCCGGCACGTAGGAGATGATGATGTTGGCAAAATCCGGCTGCCCGGTGATGGGGCAGAGCGTGGTGAATTCCGGGCAATTGAATTTGACGAAATAGTCGCGTTCCGGGTGCTTGTTGCTGAAGGCTTCCAAGAGCTCCGGCGCATAGTCGGCGGCATATCTCGTTTCTTTGCTGCCCAGCTGGCTGAGCGTTTCCTTTTCTCTCATTGTCTTCACCTCGAACCGATGAGCTTGTATTTGACGTTGTGATCGAAGGTGTCGATGCCTTCCTTGCGCTTCAGCCAATTGACGGCGGCGTAGGTGAGGGGCGTGCAGACGATCTCGTAAGCGACCTTGAAGAGATACTGGAAGAGGATCATCTTGAGGAGCACGGCGTTGTCCATGATCCCCCAGAAGGAGATGCCGATGAAAAGCACGGAATCGAAGCCCTCGCCCAGCAGGGTGGAAAGGATGGTCCGCTGCCAGAGCCGCTTGCCCTGCGTCTTCACCTTCAGGCGGGAAAGCAGCATGGAGTTGGAGAATTCACCGAAGAGATAGCCGACAAGGGAGGCGATGGCCACCCGCGGCGTGATGCCCAGCACGATGGCATAGGCTTCCTGGTTTTCCCAGAAGGCCGGGTGCGGCAGGGCGATGGTGAGCAGATAGACCGCCACGGCGAAGAAGCAGCAGGCAAAGCCCAGCCAGATGATGAGGCGGGCCTTCTGGAAGCCGTAGACCTCCGTGAAGATGTCGCCGAAGATGTAGGTGACGGGAAAGAGGATGACGGCGGCCGGCAGCGTGATGTCTGCCGAAACGGCCCACATCTTCCCGGCCACCAGGTTGGAAAGCAGCAGGCAGCTGACATAGAGGACCGTGATGATCAGAAAAAGCCGGGAAATAGAATTGCTTTCTTTCGTCGATTCGTTCATGAGAATACTCCTAAAAGATTTCTTTTTTTGCGTTATGGGTCTATAATAGAAACGTTGAGAAAAACGGAGGAACTGCCGGGAAACAGGGGGCGCGGAGCTGAGATGGGAAAGAGCTGGAAAAGATTTTGGATGATGGCGCTGCTCCTGCTTGTGATCTCCAACGCCCTTATCCTGACGATGGGGCGGAGCTGTGAGCTCCGCTTTCGCCTGAACGGCGAGAGCAGCCCCGTCCTGAGCGTGGAAAGCGCCGGCGGTGAAGTGGAGGTGCTGGCGGAAAAAGCAGCCGGCGGGGAATATCTGGTCAAGGTGGCGGCCAGAAAGCCGGGCCGGGTCTTCCTGGGCATTACCCAGGGAGATGCCCGGGAAGAGAAGCTGCTCTACGTCCACCCGAGCATGGTCATCACGGACAACAATTATTTCGGCAGGTCGCGGGGCTCGGAAGTCATCCCCGTCTCCCTTTCGCTCCTGCTCCTTTATCTTCTCTATATCCTGGTCGGGCGCTACCGGCGCTCCGCGGAAGAGAACCTCTATCAATATCGGAATATCCGCTATCTGGGGCTGATCATCTTCCTGGCCTTTTTCACGCTCAGCACGGTGATGAGCATCTTTCACTACCAGGGCCTGTACGGCACCGTCAGCAGCTTCATCAGTTCCGCCTCCGGCGTTTCCATCTTTCTCTTCCCCCTGGCCTTCATCACCTTTATTCTGGTCACGGCCAGCAACATCAATCTGATCCGGAAGGAAGGCAGGTCCCTGAAGAACCTGCTGGGGCTCTTTCTGGGCGTCTTCCTCTGCTTCTTCACCCTTTTGCCGGACCTCAGCTATCGTTTTTTGATGCGGGCGCAGATCGTCAACATCTATGACCTGAACAGCATCGGCCCGTATCTGTATGATTCCATAGAAGCCTTCGTCTATCTGACCATTGCCTACCTGGAATGCCTGCTCCTCGGCACCATCATCCTCGCCGTCCGCTCCGTGAAGAAAAAGATGGCCTACGACAAGGATTATCTGATGATCCTGGGCTGCCGCATCCGGGAAGACGGCTCCCTGACCCCCTTGCTGAAGGGGCGGGTGGACCGGGCGCTGGCCTTCCGGCAGGAGCAGCTGGCAGCCACGGGCAAGGATCTGGTCTTCATCCCTTCCGGCGGCAGGGGCGCGGACGAGCGTATCTCCGAAGCGGAAGCGATGCGGCAATACCTGCTTTCGCAGGGGATCGATGAAGCGCATATCCTTCCGGAAGATCAGTCGAAAAATACGGAGGAAAACATCCGCTTCTCCCGGCGCCTGATCAAGGAAAAGGACGCCGCCGTGGGCTTTTCCACCACCAATTATCATGTCCTGCGGGCCGGCCTGATGGCGACGGAGCAGGGCCTGAAGCTGGAGGGGACGGGCGCGAAGACCAAGCGCTATTTCTGGATCAACGCCTTTATCCGGGAATTCATCGGCACGCTCTATGCCGAACGGAAAAAGCATTTGCTCGTCTTTTCGCTGATCTTTGCCGCCATCGTCTGCATGGTGGGCGTGAGCTATCTTGCCAACAACCTTTAGCTTATGTTTTGCCCGAAAAAGGGCAAAAAAAGACGTCCCGCAAAACGCAGGACGACAGAAACAATCATGTTGTGCATCAATTGTTCGTGCTGGCAGTCCCGGTTTTGTTTTACGACAGGAAGGTACAAATGAACTGTCGGCCAAAGGCTCTTTTATTGTAACATGTTACGGCAAAAAGTCAACGGGGACTTTTGCCGGCGCTTCTTTTGCGGGAGCGCCGGCTTTTTTGCGCGTTTCTGGCGGGCGCGGCGCTTAGCCCAGCAGCCATTTCTCCCCGTTCGGCATATGCTTGACCGTGCCCGGCCGCCGTTCGAGGATCTCGCCGTCCAGGCGGCGCAGCACCAGCTCTTCCCGGTAGTCCGGGTCTTCGAACCACTGCGAGAAATAGAGGCGCTCGCCGTCCCGGAAATCGAAGCTCTCCGTGTTGGCGATGCGGAATTCCTGCCGCTGCGGCCAAAGGATCTGGAAGAGCCCGTCGCCGCCCTGCCGTGCCAGCATCAGCGGCCAGCCGTGCAGCGTCAGGTTATAGCAGTCCTTGATCTTTGCCAGCGGCATCGTGGCCAGCGTTTCGTTTTGTCCGCTCGCCGCGTCATGGGCCAGGATGGAGAGCAGTCCGGCGGGAAAGTCCGCCAGGAGCAGGGTGATGCGGCCGTCTGCGAAGATGGGGCGGCCGAGGTACTGCCCTTCTTTGGCGAGGAAGGGCTGCAGCAGGCGTCCGTCCGGATAATGCAGGAAGAGGAGGCGGTTCTGCCGGATGCGGTGGCCCATGCGGAAGAGCTCTTCTGCTTCATAGAGGTCGCCGCTCGTATAGTCCATGCCCCAGTACCACTCCGTGCTGCCTTCCAACAAGTCGAAATAGGCGATGCCTTGCGTGTCGATGCGTTTCATGTCCGTTCCTTTCCGCGGGCGCGGCCCGCTCTGCCCAGTATATCACCCTTTGGCGGCTGCTGCCAAGGGCTGCGGCAAAAGGAAAGCAGCGCCGCGGTGCGGCGCTGCTGCAATTGCTTTTTCTTTAGGAGAGCGTGAAGCCGAGATCTTTCACGCTGTGGCTGCCGATGTAGTCCGAGAAGATCTCATCGATGAAATAGAGGATGTCCAGCAGCTGTATGGCGCAGATGCTCTCGCCGGTGGAGGGCTGGGCGTTGCCGGAAACGGAATCGAAGCTGATGTTTTTGCCCTTGTCGTAGGCGGGCGCGTAGATCTGCGCGGAGCCGGAAAGCCGGGTGTCCGTGTCCAGCTCTTCATAGTTGTAGTAAAGCGGGCATTCCTGGGAGCCGGGGCTGAGGATGAGCTCCGTGTGATAGCTTTCTTCTCCCATCAGCTCATCATAGCTGGCGGCGATGCGGTCTTCGCTTTCCCGCACCAGCATCAGCACGCAGTAGCCCTCGTTGGTCTTGGCCTGCTGCCGATAGGCCGGCTTGCCGTTCTGCGTGTAGTTGGCCTCGTCTTCCAGGAAGCGGGCAAGGAGCTTGAAGGCCTGCTCCTGGGCGGAGTTGTGGCCGGAGCCGCTGCCGTTTGCCGTTTCCCGGGCCAGGTCTTCCAGGCGGATGAGGCCGAAATTCGCGTAATTCCGGATCAGCTCGATGGGCAGGGCGAAATACTGCCCGCTCTCGGCGCTGACGCTGCTGTCCAGGATGCCGACGGCCTCGCCGTTCTTGTTCAGGAGGGCGCCGCCGCCGGAAGCATAGGAGATAGCGGCCTTATGCTGGATATATGCCGTTCCGCCCAGCACGCGGCGGGCATAAGTGACCGTGCCCTGCGAGAAGCTGTTCCCCTGCCCCGTGGGGCTGCCCAGCGCATAGACGGCGGCGTCTTTGCCGGCCGTGGCGGCAGTGCCGGGCGAGAGCGTCTGGAAGCCGCTGCCGTCGACCTTGATCACGGCCCAGTTGGCGTCCGCGTCATAGTCGTAAACGCCCAGCACGGCATAGCTCTTGCCGCTGTCCGGCACGGTGATGCTGGCGCTCGTGGCGCCGGCGATGAGCTGATAGCAGGTGACGGCGACGCCCTGCTTCTCGATGAAGAAACCGCTGCCGGAATTGGTGATGCTGCCATCCCGGTCAAAGGCGTCCAGATGGAAGACGGCGGGGGCGCAGTTCCAGTAGATCTCATCCGGGTCCTGGGCGGCGCCGCTGCCGTAGCGGGCGATGGCATCCGGATCGTAGTTGATGAGGAAGGCGCTGCGGCTGAAGACTTTTTCTGCGATCAGCTTTTCCGCCAGCCTCTGCACGGAGCCTTTTTCCTTGGCCGCCAGGGCGGCGTAGGAGACCAGCACCACGTCCGCGCGCAGGAAGTTCTTCCGGTCCACGGCGGCCGGCAGGATGCCGACCTTTTCTGCCAGCGCGTAAGGATCGCTCCAGACGAAATCCGCCCCGTTCTTATCGGAATAGCCCAAGGCGCGCAGCACAAAGGTAAGATACATCTCTGCGCTGGCCTTGCCGCTGCCGAACTGGGTAGCGGAGATGCCGTTGCTCAGCTTTTCGTGATAGGCATAGCCCACGTATTTGTCCGCCCAGGCCGGCACGTCCCGGAAGGGGTGCTTGTAGGAAGAGGCCAGCGCCTCGTCCTCCTGCCCCAGCAGGCGGATGAGCATGATCAGCGCTTCCACGCGCGTGGGCGCGCGGTCCAGGGCAAAGTCCGTGTCGGAGACGCCGCGGAAAAGGCCGAGTGCCTTCAGATCCTGGGCCAGCGTTTTTTCATAAGAGGTGTCCCGACCGGCCGCCAGCGCTGCGCCGGGCACAGCCGAGAGAAAAAGGGCCAGGCAAAGCAGCAAAGCAAGTAGTTTCCTTTTCATCCGAAAACACGCCTCCTTTTTGCCTCTTCGCGGCGATCGTGGCGGTCTCTGCGGAGAACGGCTGTTTTATGCGCCGGGCGCACGTCCGGCGTTGTTTCATTTATTATAAATCCGGCTGCATGGTTTGTAAATATCCGAACGAATGCTTCCTTCGGCTTCTTTTCTTCTTTTCGGCCTGCTTGGTGAGCAGATCACGCGAGCGCGGCCAGCACCCGGCAGAGGTAATCCCAGACACGGCCCACGGAGGAGACGGAGAGCCGTTCCGCCGGCGAGTGGATGCCGTGCATCTCCGGCCCGAAGGATACGCAGTCCAGGCCGGGCAGCTTGGCGCTCAGGATGCCGCATTCCAGGCCGCCGTGGGTGGCGAAGACGCGCATCTCGTGCCCGAAGAGTGCCCGGTAGCTGTCCAGCATCTGCTTTTGCAGGGCGGAGTCGCGGCGATATTCCCAGGCGGCGTAGTCGCCGACCAGTTCCGCTGTGCCGCCGGCGAGCGAAAAGAGGGCCCGCAGGCGTGCGACCAGCATCTCTTTTTCCGTCTGCACGGAGCTGCGGGCCAAAAAGCGCAGGTAAAGCCCTTCTTCATCCAGGCGCAGCACGCCCGGGTTGACGGAGCTCTGCACCAGGCCGGGCAGCTCGGCGCTCATGGCCGTCACGCCGAAGGGCAGCAGGGCCAGCAGCGCCGCCGCGCGGGCGGAATCCGCCGGGTTGAGGGCGCTTGCCGGGCAGGGGATGGGCTCCGCCTGCAGGCGGACACCGGGATCCGTCGCCGCCAGCTCATTTTGGAAGACGGCCTGCCAGCGCCGGCAAAAGTCCGGCAATTTGTCTTCCGCTGCCGCCGGCAGCAGCAGTGTGGCTTCCGCCCGGGCCGCGATGACGTTTTCCTTGCCGGGGCAGTCCGCCGCCGCCAGACGAAATCCTGTTTCGGCGGCCAGCGCCTGCAGCAGGCGCCCCAGCAGGCAGATGGCGTTGGCCCGTCCCCGGTCGATCTCCATGCCGGAGTGGCCGCCCTGCAGACCCTCCACGGAAAGGCGCCAGGCGCGGCCGGCGGCGGCTTCCCGGGCCAGGGGCAGGCGGCAATCCACACGGGCGCCGCCGGCGCAGGCCACGGTGAGCACGCCTTCTTCTTCCGAATCCAGGTTCAGCAGGCGGCGGCCCTGCAAAAGGCTCATGTCCAGCGCCGTGGCGCCGCCCATGTTGCTTTCTTCATCGCTGGTGAAGACGGCCTCCAGGCGGGGATGGACGAGCGAGCGGTCCTCCAGGACGGCCAGCATCATGGCGACGGCGATGCCGTCGTCGCCGCCGAGCGAGCTGCCCTCCGCAAAGACCCAGTCTCCTTCCACGCGCGGGCGCACGCCCTCTTTGGCAAAATCGATGTCCACGCCGGGCGCCGCCTCGCAGACCATGTCCATGTGGCCCTGCAGGATGACGCCGGGCGCCGCTTCGCAGCCGGGCGAGGCCGGCTTGATGATGACGACGTTATCGGCGGCGTCGCGCCGCCACTCGAGGCCTTCCGCCTCGGCAAAACGAACGAGAAAATCCGCGGCCGGCCCCATGTTGCCGGAGCCGTGCGGGATGCGGCAATAGGCGGCAAAATGCCGGAACACCTGCCGCGGCACGCATTCTTCGAGCAGCAATCGCGCCATCTCCCTTCCCGAACAATCTTCTTTTTGTTTATCTTAGCACCCATCCGGCCGGCGGTCAACGGCTGCGGCGGGGCGAAAAAGGCCTGTATCCGGACGAAAAAACGCGCTTTTCGGCAGGGAAGGCGGACGGCGGCGAGAATTTTTTAAGAAATCGTTTTACGGGGGAACAAAGCGGGAAAGTCCGGCGTCTGTTGGGCAAGACGCAAGTCGGAGAACGAAAACGGGGGGCGTTGGAGATGAAAAAAGTCTTTTTGATCGGGATAGGGCTGCTTTTGCTTTTCCTGCTGGCGGCCTGCGGCAGCAGCGACGGCGGCCGGGAGCTGGAGCGGGCGCTCTCTTTTTCCAGCTATGAGGAGATCTACGCCGCCCTGAGCGAAGCAAACGCGGCGGCGCCGGAAGGCGGTGCCGGCATGGCGGTGGATGAAGCTGCCGCTGAAAGCGAAGTCGCGGTCTGGAACGGCCCGGCGGAAGGCGGCGCCGGCGAGATGGACGGTGCCGGCGGCATGGGCGGCAAGGGTGACGACGGCGTGGACGTTTCCGGCACCAACGTGCAGGTGGAGGGCATCGACGAAGGGGACATCATCAAGACGGACGGAAAATATCTCTACATCCTGCGCGACCGGGACTTTTCCGTGCTGAAGATGGCCGGCGCGGAGAGCGAGGAGCTCTGCAACGTGCAGCTGCTGGAAGAGGAAAAGGATATCTACGAGGAAAAGGAAGACGGCAGCTGGCGGAGCGAATATGCCGGCGGCTATGCCCGCGACATGTATCTTTGGGAAGACAAGCTTGCCATCCTGGTCTCCAACAACGCCTACCTCGAGACCTATGATGCGACGACGGAAAAATGGGACTGGGACGAAACGCAGCGCACGGCGCTTTATCTTTACGACGTGCAGGACCCGGCTTCTCCGCAGCTCCTGAAGCAGTTTGAGCAGGACGGCAATTACCAGAACAGCCGCCTGGCGGACGGCGTGCTTTATCTCTTGAGCAATTACAACATCTGGAATTATACGGAAGGGGACAAGCCGAGCTACATTCCCTGCGTTTATGTCAACGGCGAGGCCAGCCTGCTGGCCGCTTCGGACATCTGCCGCATGCCGGGCGCGGAAGACCTGGAGAACTATCTGCAGCTTTCCGCCCTCGATCTGGCGGACGGGGAGCTGATGGCGCAGGAAGCCATCCTGGGCGGCGGCTGGGCGGATATGTACATGAACGCCGAGAACCTTTACCTGGCCGTTTCCCGCTGGGAATCCGAAGAGCTGGATTCCCGCAAGGAGAGCGTCTACACGGTGACGGACTGGGAAGACCGCTACAGCACCTGCCTGATGCGCATCTCGCTGGCGGGGGCTTCGCTGAAGCCGGCGGCCACGGGCACAGTGCCCGGCTCCATCCTCAATCAGTTCGCCATGGACGAATATGACGGGAATCTGCGCATCGTCACCACGGACGACCGCTATCGCTACACCAGCTACGAAGATGAAAAATACGGCTTTACCAACTATCGCTGGCCGGACGAGGACACGCCGGCGAGCAACGGCCTTTATGTGCTGGACGAAGATCTTTCCCTCCTGGGCAAGCTGGATGGCCTGGCGGAGGACGAGCGCGTCTATGCCGTCCGTTTCTTTGGCGATACCGGCTATTTCGTCACCTATCGGCAGATCGATCCGCTCTTTGCCGTGGATCTTTCCGACCCGGCGGCGCCGAAGATCCTGGCCGAGCTGAAGCTGCCCGGTTTCTCGGAATATCTCCACCCCTACGGCGAGGGGCTGCTCTTCGGCCTGGGTTATTCCGTCAACGAATCGCGAGGCTGGACGGAAAACCTGAAGCTCTCCATGTTTGCCATCAGCGACCCGGCAGCTGTCAGCGAGCTTGCCACGTTGGAGCTGGAGGAAGGCTATTCCCCGGCCACCGGCAACCACCACGCCATCCTGGCGGATGCGGAAAAGAACATCATCGCCTTCCCCACGGAAGAGGAATATGTGATCTATTCCTGGGATGTGGCGGAAAACCGCTTCCTGCGGCAGGCAGCCTTTGGGCTGGACGACTGGGGCGGCAGCGCCCGCGGCTGCTATGCGGACGGCATCTTCTACCTCAGCTGCATGCGCAGCGTGACGGTGATCGACATGCAAAGCTGGGCGGAACTGGCCCACGTTATGCTCAGCGAGCCGCCGGCGGTGGGCTAAAATCCGGCGCAGCGCTTGACATTCTTGCTCTCCCGTGTTATATTAAGCAAAACGACGCGGGGTAGAGCAGTTCGGAAGCTCGTCGGGCTCATAACCCGGAGGTCGGAGGTTCAAGTCCTTCCCCCGCAACCATGTCGAGAGGATGTAACGGATTTCACGTTACATCCTCTTTAGTTTTTGCTGTTGATGTTGAGATACGCGGTAATACATGATAGAATTATCGTGGCTGAAATAAGGTGCATATTCTACGTTCTGCCCAGAATACGAAAAAGAGTAATAAAAGAGTAGTGAGGAATGAAAAATGGATAAGCTCCTTCCTTCTTTTAGAGATTCTGTATTGTCTCCTATCTCTGACCCAACAATCGATCTTCTCGAAGCTGGAATAGATTCAGTTCTCGAAACTGGCGCATTAAAAGCAATCCCGATTGTTGGTACCATCTCTGCATTCTGCAAGGTTGGAATCAATCTTCACGAAAGGAATCTTTTAAAACAAACTTTTGAGTTCATCAAAGGCTTCAATGATGGTTCACTTAACAAGGAAACCATTGAAGCACACAGACTCGAACTTGAAAGCGATCCCAAAAAGCAAGAAAAAGAGCTCAGCAGGGTTATAATCATTTTGGGAAAACAGGTAGATGAATTGCAATCTCAAGTTCTCGGAAGCTTTTATAGCTCTTTCGTGCGAGGTTCTATAAGCTGGGATAAGTTCTGTGAGTTGTCAGAAGCCAATGCTCGAATGTTTAGTAGCGATTATCCGATACTTACCAGGGCAGCACTAGAAAATGGAATTAATCTCGACAGCAAAGAATTGTACCAAGTTGATCGGCTTATTTCTCTTGGACTATTATCACAACAGCGTCGATTAGGGAAGCCCATATTTAATGTATCGGGAGAATCACTTGGTTTACTAAACAGTTCAAGTCCCGGAGAAAAAGATGTGACTATGACTTCATTTGGTAAAACATTTTACCAACACATGCCTCGTGAACTAAAAAGAACAATCTTCCCAAATGATGAATAATATCTTTTTCTATTCTCAACCCCTATGTACGGAGCAGGCTGCGGCCTGCTCCTTTTTTCATTCCTCCGGCTCGGCGTCCTCGTCAAACAGCTC
>JAEEGL013553150.1_pt1 | contig 18733 bp, 17 predicted proteins | sample 9134231 | NCBI WGS metagenome assembly JAEEGL01 (sample SAMN16246548, study PRJNA631951) | gut metagenome | biome: gut microbiome; feature: rumen; material: fiber-attached | host: Bos | place: Iran: Karaj | collected 2018-10 | reverse complement strand
CGAAGGCGTTACTCTGGCTTCCGTTCCTCGTACGGTGATCTTCTCCATCTCTTCTAAGTCCAAGAAGAAGGATGCTGCCGACGCTGCCGCACCTGCCGCTGAAGCTGCTGCTCCCGCAGCCGCTGCCGCCGCTCCTGCTGCCGAAAGCAAGTAATATTAAAGGAAAATTTCCTTATAGCACCTCCCGTTCTGCGGGAGGTGTTTTTGTTTCATCTGTTACCCGACACCCTTTCCTGTCATGCCCGGCTTGACCGGGCATCTCCCTTGCAGTCCTCTTTTTACACCCTGCATTTGCATTTTCAAAAGCATTTATATAGATTAAACGACAGGAACTTCCTTAAAAAGGTGTATATATGCGAAAACTGTGTCTAGGCCTTTCTTTTGCCTCTATGGTGTTGCTTGCCGCTTGCGGAGGTGACAGCGGTTCAGGTGCTGATGATTTTGTTGAATCGTCAAGTTCCGGTGAAGTTGACGTAATCGGATCATGTGCGTCTGATGAATCCTTGTCCAACAGTTCCAAAACAGTGGATTCTAGTATTTCCGAAGAATCATCGTCTAGTGAACAAGGTGACTTGAGTTCCAGCAATTCGGAGAATTCCTCATCCAACGAATCGGAAGATTCTTCTTCCAGTGGTAATGATGAATCCAGTAGTTCAAAAGAACCGTCATCTAGCAATGACAAGGTATCCAGTAGCGAAGAAAAGTCCAGCAGTTCAGTATCGTTGTCTTCCAGTGCCGAAAGCATCTATGATGCGACTGCTAACACCTTGACCGACCTGCGCGACGGTCAGGTCTACAGGACCACCACAATCGCCCCCGCAGGAAGTGGTTACTCCGAAGTATGGATGGCCGAGAACCTGAACTACGAAACGGCAAACAGCTACTGTTACAATGACAATGCTAGCAACTGCACCAAGTACGGTCGCCTTTATACATGGGCGGCGGCAATGGACAGCGTGGGCACATGGAGTATAAACGGCAAGGGCTGCGGGAATGGCACGACATGCTCGCCGAGATACCCAGTGCGTGGCGTATGCCCCCAGGGTTGGCATTTGCCCAGGGACATTGAGTGGTATGAGCTTGCGGCAGCGGTCGGGGAATCTATGGCAGCTGTCATGCTGAAATCAACAACCGGCTGGAATAAAAATGGTGGCGGTGCTGATGATTACGGGTTCTCGGCGCTTCCTGCCGGCCGCAGGTACGGTATTGGGGATTACGACTACGAGGGCGACTACGCGTACTTCTGGACTTCTATTGATCTCAATAACGGCGATGCGCGCAGCAGGTACTTGTACTACTACAGTAGTCAAGGTCTGGTCCCGTACAACCACTACAAGTTCTTCGGTTTCTCCGTCCGTTGCCTGAAGGATTAGCAAGTCGAGGGTCGCGGAAATGAGCACGCTTGTTTCCATGTCCAGTATGCCACGAGTTTGCACTTTCGGAATTTTTTATATAAATTAGATGGTGAAAATACCTTTAGGAAAGGGGTGGACATGCGGAAATTGTGTTTTGGATTTTCTTTTTTCGCTATTGCGATGCTTGTCGCTTGCGGTAGTGCATCGGGACCCGAAGTGAGTAGCGAACTTCCGCCAGGGTTCTCTGAAAGAATATCTTCGGATGGCGGTAGTGATAACGGTGGCGAATCCAGTGCCTCAGGCAACAAGATTTCCAGTGCTTCCGAAGGAACGTCGTCGGATAGTTCTGAAGGTAGATCATCAGTCTCCGAAGGCGGTGAAAGTGCCGACAACGATGCCAGCATTTACGATCCTGATGAGAACACCCTGACGGACCTCCGCGACGGGCAAACTTACGGGACTGTCAAGATTGGCAATCAGGTGTGGATGGCTGAGAACCTGAACTATCGCTACCTTGGGCCTACGGCTGACCTAGATTCCTCCAGTTTCTGCTATGATGATGACTCTGCCAATTGCGATACATACGGTCGCCTGTATTTGTGGAGTGCCGCCATAGACAGCGCTGGCGTGTGTAACGAAAACGGTAGTGGATGCGGTCTTGGCAAGATCTGTCAACCCACTAACCCTGTCCGTGGGGTATGCCCCAAGGGCTGGCACCTGCCTAGCTATGAAGAGTGGGAAACCCTGATTGTGACCGTTGACGGTTCTATTACGGAATATGAATGGAATAATACGGTGGGTCCCAAATTCAGGTCTTCTAGCGGTTGGAAAAATGACGAAAACGGTACTGACGAATATCACTTTTCGGCGCTTCCTGCCGGCACCAGGCACTTCCTTGGAAATTACGAACAGGAGGGCAACTACGCTTACTTCTGGAGTTCAACGGAGTACGATAACAACAACGCGTACAGCATGCACTTGTACCACCGCAACGACGCTGCGAGCCTGTTCCACATCAGTAAGGACAACGGGTCTTCTGTCCGTTGCCTTAAGGATTAGTTTTCTACATTTCGCCTCATGATTAGCATTACCAAGCTGTTGATGGATGTGCCGAATTTCGGCGACACCCTTCGCTATACTCCCGAGGCTCACGAAGCCCGGAACGGGGTGAGCGAGGGCCGGGGCCCGGTGGTAGTTTGGAACTGTACCAAGACCTGCAACTTGAACTGCGTGCACTGCTATGCCCGCTCCGAGGCCATCAAGTACCAGAACGAACTGACCCACGAAGAGGGCCTTTCGCTTATCGACCAGCTTGCGGACTTCAAGGTTCCCGTCATCTTGTTTAGCGGTGGCGAGCCTCTGCTACGTCCGGATTTTTTTGAACTGGCGAACTATGCTGCCAGCAAGGGCATTCGCCCCACCATCAGCACCAATGGCACCCGCATTGACGAAGACATTGCAAAACGTCTGAAAGATATGGGCGTAGGCTATGTAGGCATCAGCCTGGACGGTTGCGAAGCCACTCACGACAAGTTCCGTGGTAAGCCAGGAGCCTTCCAGATGGCGCTCCGGGGTATCCGCAACTGCGTAGCCACGGGGCAAAAGGTGGGGCTCCGCTTTACTATCACCCGCGACAATGTTCAGGATCTGGATTCCATCTTTGACTTGCTGGAACGGGAAAACATCGACCGTGTCTGCTTCTACCATTTGGTTTACAGCGGTCGCGGTTCTGCCATGGTAGAGCGTGACTTGAACCACGAAGAAAGCCGTCGTGCCATGGACCTGATTATCGAACGCACCCTAGATTTCAAGGCCCGCGGGATCCACAAGGAAATTCTCACGGTGGACAACCACGCCGACGCCGTTTACCTGTACCTCAAGATGAAGGAGCGGGACCCTATTCTCGGGGAGCGCATCCTGAAGCTCATCCAGAGCAACGGCGGAAACCGCAGCGGTATGGCCTTCGGTAACATCGACAGCGTAGGGAATGTCCACCCCGACCAGTTCACCCAGTACATCACCCTAGGCAATGTTCGTGAACGGCCTTTTGGTGAAATCTGGTCCGATGTGAGCAACCCCATTATGGCGGGCCTCAAGGACCGCAAGCCCCTTCTGAAGGGCCGCTGCCCCAGGTGTGCCTACCTGAACCTTTGCAACGGAAACTTCCGTACTCGCGCCGAGGCGGTGACCGGAGACTTCTGGGCAGAGGACCCGGCTTGCTACCTGACAGACGAAGAAATCGGTTAAATTGCCGTTTTTTCTCAAATTTTTTGGCTTTTTCCCTCGGGATAAAGTATATTCTATGCCATGAATGGCGAAGAATTGAAAATTTCTGAAAAAATTAAGGGCTATCTTGGCTCCCATGGCTATGCTGACGATTTTACGGTAGACTCCATCGCAGGTGCGGGTTCGGGCCGCCGCTATTACCGGCTTTCTTCTGGAGAACGCTCCTCTGTATTGCAGGTGTCTGCCGAAGTCAATGACGATTTCAAGAAATTTGTAGAGTACTCTCAGGTGTTTAAGAGCAATAACCTGCCTGTACCCAAGCTTTTTTGTGTAGATGAAGGTTCTGCCCAAATTCTGCAAGAAGATTTGGGGACGCGTCGCCTTTTGGACGATGTCTCTCCGGACAAACCCCAGTCCGGCAGTGTTCGTATCCTCTACCCCGAAGTCATCGAGGCTTTGATCCATTGGCAGAATGCCTCCCAGTCTCTGTTCAGTACCCATACGGATTTGTGGCTTCGCCGTTTTGACTTCTCTGCTCTCAAGTGGGAGACGGATTACTTTACGGACAACTACCTGAAGGGCCTTCAGGGAATTACGGATATTCCCGAGTGTGTCAAGAATTTCTATTCCCTTTTGGCGGTGTCCGTAGACGCTCAGACCAAGGTTTTGATGCATCGTGATTTCCAGAGTCAGAATATCATGATTCGCCCCAATTCCGAAATTGTTTTCGTGGATTACCAGGGAGCCCGTCGTGGTTCCATGTTCTACGACATCGCTTCCCTCCTTTGGGATCCGTACGTTTGCCTGCCTTTGGATATGGTGAAGGACTTTTTTGAGTATTGGCGGTTCCAGTACAAGGGTGCAAAGATCTACACCAAGGAAGATGCCTGGGAAAGCTTTGTCCATGCAAGCCTCCAGCGCGTGATGCAGGCTCTGGGCGCCTACTGCTTCCTTTCTAAGACCAAGGGCATCCAGAAGTTTGAGCAGTATATTGAGCCGGGCAAGAAACAGTTGCGGGTATTGTTCTCTGAATTCCGCCAGATTGCCAAGGCTACGGATTCGCAGGTGTTCTCCTTTATGGAGCGTGCTCTCCTTTGAGTTCCCTGGTCCCTGTCTATACACAAGTTTATAAGGAACCGGTTGCTTTTCAGAAAGCGCTGGGTTATGCCTTTGAGGGCCTTGTCAATGCGGGCGTTCCTTTTGACGCTATGTCGACTTGGAAAGCTGTAGAAAAACGTGTAGGAGAGGGAATCTACATGGGTTCGGGTCTTTTGTTGCCCCATACAAGGATTTCGGGTCTGAAATCCCCCCTGATGGCCTTTGCCATTGCTCCCGAAATTCAGGGAGTCTCCCTTCCTCAAAACGAGACGGCCCAGTTCCTGTGCCTACTCTTATCTCCGCAGGAATCTGCCACGGCTCATACGGTGGCCATTGCGGGGGTGGCGAAGTTGATGCTTGACCCGGAATGGAAATCGAAGGCTCTTGCTTGTGCCGATGCTACTTCGCTGCGGGCGCTTTTTTAGGGCATCTTTAGAACGTCTTTTTGTCAAGACATCTTTGAAAAAAAATATGTTGATAACTTGTGAAAACCATAGGGATGTGGTTTTGATTATCAAGGGTGTAAAAAGGGTGTTTTTCGGAGAGAAACGGACATAAATGGGGTATAACCAAAAACTGCCTTTTTTTTATAAAAAATAAAGGTTTTTGAAAAATTTTCAGCGAAAAATCTCTTTTTCGTATGTTTTATTTAATTTTGGTGAACGATTTTGTTTGACCCTTTTTTGTGTTTGGAAAACTGTGGATAACATTGCTTATTTGTTAGATGAAAATGCCTCTCCCTGGGCTCGGGCCTTGGCTCTTGTCCGCGAGGAATGCTCTGAATTTGGTGCTGCCTTTTTTGATGCTGTTGGCTTCGATGGCTTTTTTGAGGGCTATGTCTGCCTGACCGTTCCCGATAGCTTTAGGGAAACTTGGCTGAATAGTCATTATGGAGCCCTTTTACGCAAGACCTTTGCTTCTGTATACGGAAATGATTTCGTAGACTATAAGGTTCGCGTCTTGGGTGATGATTCCGTCAAGAGCCCCTCGAAAGAGGCTTCCCGGATTCCGAAGGATGTGGAACGTCGGATTCTCGCCACTATGGCTCAGGCCTCTGTGCCGCAGGTTGCCGAAAAACCTGCAGAAAAACTTAATTTGTACGAAAAGTACACTTTCGACAACTTTATTGAGGGCGAAAGTAATTTTATGGCCCTGAAGGCCTGTCGTACAATCGTGGATTACCCAGGCGATTCCGCCATGAACCTTTTGCTTGTGTATGGTGCACCCGGTCTAGGCAAAACTCATTTGCTCCAGTCTATTGCGGCAAGTTTGCTGCAAAGTCGTCCTGGACTTCGAATCGTATATCGTCAGGCATACGACTTCTTGCGGGACTTTGCTGCCATTGGTGATGCTGCTAAGGCAAAGGATTGGAGTCGGGTGAACCAACTCAAGCAGGAATTTTCGGACCGTTATGAACATTGCGATGTCCTTTTAATGGACGATATACAGCTATTGAAATGTGGCCTCAAGTGCCAGGCTCGCCTCGCCATGCTTATCAAGTATATGAGTCAAATGGGGCGCCAGGTGGTACTTAGCAGTGACTGCCCTCCGTCCAAGTTCAAGAAGCTTTCTCGAGGGGAACAGCCCGAAAAGAATTCCATGTCTCATGAACTTACAGCAGACTTGCTGAATCCACTGGAAAACTGTGTGGCGGTAGGTATTGCCGAACCGGATTTCGAAACGCGTGTAGCTCTCATCCGCAAGATGTCCGAGGGCATTCCTTTTGTGGAATCCGACCGTGAGGAAATCTGCCGTTATTTGGCCATTCAACCTCGCGCCAATGTCCGGATTATCGAGGGCCTCATGAACTGGCTCCGCGCCATGCATGTACTCAACAACGTGGAGCTGAACCTTTCCAACGTAAAGCGGATGCAGGCCTCTTCCAAGTCTGGTGGAGCGTCTATCCTTACGGTGGACAACATTATGGAGTCGGTAGCGGCTGAGTTCTCTATAGAACCTAGGGTTCTTTGTTCCAAACGTCAAGACGCCGGAGTTTCCATTCCGCGGAAAGTAGCCATGTACTTGTGCCGGGAGCTTACAACGGAATCCCTCAAGAGCATTGGTGACACCTTCCATAGGGATTATTCTACGGTGATTTCCTCCATCAATTCCCTGACGGAACAGCTTATCAGGGACGAAACCCTTAGACGCCGTGTCGAAGATATCCGCTATATGCTGGAAAGCTGATTTTTGACGAAAAAAACTGCTTTTTTAGGCTGTTTTGAAGGGGGTGCATCCCCCTTTTTTAAAATAGTGTTTATCTTTATGCTAAAAGAGAGGTTTTTATGAAAAGATCGTTTTTTCTAGCGGGCGGTTTTGCCTTGACGCTTTTTTTCGCTGCATGTGGTGATGATGGCAGCTCCAGTAATAATGTTGATCAGGAAACGGATGGATCTTCCTCTAGCGTAGAGGATTCTACGGAGGTGTCTTCTTCGTCAGCTGCGGAATACAAGGACCCGACATGGCCCGAAGGGGCTCGCGCCGCAACGCTCTCTGACTTGAAAAAGTATTACCTTGTAAAAATCAAGGATGAAACCTTTCACCTAGGGACAGGTCTGAAGCAAGGTCTGTTCTCCCTGTGGGCGATTGATGAGGTGGAAAGTGGTGTCAAGATGGCGCTGCTGTTGGTTACGTCAGATTTCAAGGATGGAATCATAAAAATGGGTTCCTCGAATTCCGACGTCATGATTGTGGACGAAAAGTTGGCTAGCAACAAGATTTTGAAGGATATTAGTAAGGCGGATAAGCCGATGGAAATATCCTTTATTGTGGATAAGGACGTCTTGAAGTACCGTGTTGATAAGGGTGAATTTGTAGAGGCTGAAGTGGAACAGTTGAAAGTGAACCAGTCTCTAGTTACGGATGCGGGAAACCTTGATAAGAAAAGACTTGATTGCAAGGTGTCGGGTAATGATACGGTTCAGGTCTATAGTTTCTATAATGGCCGCTATGTTTTGGAGAAGGTGGTGGGCAAGGATACGGTATCCTGGAGCGCTGGTTATGTAGATACATTTAGGGGTTATACCACGTTTGTGACAAAGTTTACTTCAGCGACTTCTTTTGCGGTGATGCTCAAACAGATTACTGCTTCTATGGATTCCATATATGGCGAGTCTAAATGCACAAAGTCAAGCTTTAACTACTCTGGAGTTGATGCGGCTTCGTTGAAGGGCGAGTGGGTCGCTTTTGATGAAAAAGCCAATATGGATTGGAGCTTGAACTTGAAGGCTTCCATGGGTTATGAACTAGAGGCGGATGATAAGAAGAGCGAATGGAAAGATGGAACTTGGGATGTCTATGGCGATGTGCTGCTCCTGAAGGTGGAAAAACTGCTGAATGCCTCTGAACGCAAGTGTCCCAGTTCTATCAAGGGTAACGTGTCTGGAGCTTCCGAAAAGGGCTTTACCTACAACCATTCGGACAAGTGCACTCCCGCTTTGCCCAAGACTTGGAAAGTTCCTGTATTTGAAGAATAAAGTCGCTTAGGTAATGTTCTTGAAAAACGTTCACCGACTTGTTTTTGCGGCGACCCTGTTGGCTGCGGGTGTTGCCATTGCCTGGTCTGCGTCACCGGTACTTGGGCCGGACCGCCCCCGCAATCTGAAACTGCTGGAAACGGCGCCCCTGCTTTTTGAGTACCACCGCTTGACCACGGGGGATATGCCCCAGTCCTTCGCTTACCCGCGGCGGGACACCACATTCCAGAAGACCTTTACGCAGACAGAGCGCAATGCGCTGCTCTATTACGACAACGCGTGCGGTGCGATGATTTCTGGACATGCAGGAATGGATTCTAGCGCCGCACTGGACTCCTGCCGAATCCAGACACCGCGTATTGCCATTGCCACAAGCCTGGTGGGCGGTATTGATTACCGTGGGGGAGAGGCTCTTGGCGATACAATTTGGCCGGGTGTTGACGGCGGCATTTATATGCGGGGCTATGCGGATTCTGTGGACTTCGTTTTGGATGCCCGCATCTATGACGAATCCCATACGGCTAGTAATCCCAAGTCCTTTGATCGGGAGTTCGTGGAGGTCCAGAAAGAAGAGAACAATTCGGGCGTGGAATATGCCAGCTATGCCCGCTATCGCACTCACTTCGGATTTAATTATGACTGGCTCCGTATAGACCTTGGTCGCGATGTGTTGCATTGGGGACCCGGCTACTACAACAACCTGACCCTGAACCAGTTTGCGCTACCTTACAACATGCTTTCTATGGACATGCGGTTTGGCCCCTTGCGCGTTATCAGCTTCTATGCGGACCTGCGTGTTTACAACAATAGCATGAGCATGAAGAATAAGGATGATACCCGCAACCTGTTTGGTCATCGTTATGAGTTAGCGGTGGGAAATGCGACTGTGGGCATCAGCGAACTCACGGTGCTTTACGACAACATGAAACCCTGGCTCTTTGTCCCGACTGCGCCTCTGTTCATGGAAAAGGGAAACTATTCGGAGAACACTAACAACGGGGCTCTGGCTTTTGATTTTAACTATCGTCTGTTTCAGTTCATGCGCGTATACACGGAATTTTTCCTGGATGACATGGAAAGCCCCGTGAGCCTGGTCAAGAACGACAATATCGAGGCCAAGTGGGCATGGATGGCGGGTTTGCAGGCTGGCCATGATTTTTATTTTAAGGGCCACAGGCTGGAAATGGGTGCCATCGCAGAATACGCCCGCGTGGAGCCCTACGTATATAGCCATTTCGATGCGAATACGGCGCAGATGGCGCATCTAGGTTATCCTCTTGGGAATCAGGGTGGCCCCAATAGCCGTACGGTAGATTGGAGCGTCTTTGCCCGCCTGGACAACCACATCTTCGCGGGAATTCGCAATACCTGGTTCTGGAAGGGCACGGATTACGGCAGTGCAGTGAACGACACCACTCCTCTTCACAATCACATGAAGATCCACAAGAAGTTCCTTGACGGTGCGGAGATGCTGTATTCCCTGACGCCGGCGCTTAGCTACGAAGGCCAGTTCGTGAGCTTTCTTGGAGAAGTGACCTTCTTCGATGATCGTAAGCTATACTTGAGGGCTGGTTTCAAATGGTAAAAAAGCCTGAGTTGCTAGCCCCGGCGGGGGATCTCACTCGCATGAAGTATGCCTTGGCCTACGGTGCAGATGCGGTATATGCAGGCCAGCCCGCCTTTTCATTGCGTGCCCGCGAGAACGGTTTCAAGAATTTGGACGACCTGGCTGAGGGCATAGCCTATGTTCATGGTCAAGGAAAAAAGTTTTATCTGACAAGTAACGTGATTCCCCGGAACACCAAGGTGGAATCTTTCCAGAAGGCGCTCCTTGCTGCCCTTGAACTGAAACCCGATGCGCTGATTGTGGCGGACCCAGGATTTGTGGGCTGGCTTCGAGAGGTCTCTCCCCAGACCGAAGTCCATCTATCGGTCCAGGCCAACACCACCAATTATTTGACGGCTTCTTTCTGGAAGAAATTGGGCGTTAGTCGCATCATCCTGAGCCGGGAACTTCGGTTATCCGAAATTCTGGAAATCAAGGAAAGGATTCCGGATCTTGAACTGGAGGTCTTTGTCCATGGGGCGGTATGCATGGCCATGTCGGGCCGGTGCATGCTTTCGAACTGGGTGACCCGTCGTGACGCTAACCAGGGCGCCTGTGACAACAGTTGCCGTATGCCTTACCGGCTCTACGCAAATGAAGGGCCTCAATGTGCTGATTACAGGGAACACGAGGGTGATTTCTTCTTGCAGCGTACCGACCGTCCGGAACTTCCGCCTGTGGCACTGGACGAGGACACTTGGGGAACCTACTTTATGAGTAGCCGCGACCTGTGCGCACTGGATGTAGTTCCTGACTTGGTACGGGCGGGGCTAGACTCCTTCAAGATTGAAGGTCGTACTCGTTCTGTTTATTACCTGAGTCAGGTGGTTCGGGCCTACCGCATGGCCATTGATGCTCAGGGAACGGTTCCTGACGAGGCCCGTCGCGCACTTGACTTTGTGGATGGCCGTGGTTTTATGCCCGGATTTCTGAAAGGTCCTCTGCCCCAGAACTACGAATCCACCCATGTGGCAGCCCCTGGCGGTTGCGTCTGCGCCCAGATTCTTGATTATGATGCACAGACCTGTTCCTGTCGGGTGAATGTAAAGAATCCTTTCACTATGGATGATTCCCTGGAACTGATGACTCCGGAGGGAATGAGTCTTTGTAAAATTTCATCGCTTAAGGATTTTCGGGGTGGTGATGCCGACCGCTTGAATCCCGGCACGGAAGGCCGAATCTTTTTACAGAGTCTGGAAAACCAGTCTTTAGGAAGTGTAAATTTTGGTTTTTTTGTGAAGCGGATGGACACAAATTCCAAAACAAATTCATAAATTATTGCCATGGCTGTAGATGAAGCTACAAAGAAGCAGGATGCGTTAGAGCTATATCAGATAGATGATAAGGCTATCGTGCCCTTTTTTAAAGCCCATCTCGACGAATTGCGGAAATTCTTGCAGGAACACAAGAACGAGGATCTTTCCCTCTTGGTCAAGCTCAAACAGTTTATTCGCACCTACCGTTTGCCGTTCAATATGCAGCGCTACATGGAAGTCCAGAGGACCTATATCCAGCAGAGCCTGCAGAACCAGATTCAGGACCGTCAGTCGGCAGTGAGCCACTGGATTCAGGAACACGCCTGTAGGCACCGTAACCGCATGATCCAGCTCCAATGCCTGTACCTGGAACGCATCAAGGATACGCTTATTCCCGAAGTTCAAGCCATGCTGGAACGTAGGCTCGAAAAACTTCAAGGGGATTCCCAAGAAAACAAACCGTAGCGCAAAGCGAACGGCCTATTTTTCTATATTATACCCGGAATTTAAGGATTTGACCTGGAGACCTGGGTGAAGAAGTTTTTAGTTGTTTTTTTGACGATGCTTGCGCTGGCCTTGACGGCGTGTATTTTTGATTCTGACGAATCGGTCATGGCCGACTGGCTTTCTGATCAGGGAATACCTAGCGGTTATCAAGTGCAGACTCTGAGTGTCGAGGATTTGACACCCCTTTCATCGGAAGTGTTCCTGGATTCGACCCCTAAGCTTGCAAACGATCGGGTCGTCTTGGGTAAAACCGCGAATATTTCTCATGATCTTGTTTTTGATGCGGCTTTCTATGATTCTGTGTTTTTTGCGGAGCTTCAGAAGACGGATTCTGTCGAGATGTTCTTGGCCCTCCATGTTCTGAAGCCGTTTTACCAGTCCAAGCAGTTTCCTGCCGATTCTCTGCCCTTGAAGGAAGACGTAACCCTGACGATTAGCTGGAAAATCGAAAAGGGCCCTTCCAAGTCCTTTGTGGACAGCGTCTCGAAGATTAAACCTGCTACATGGCTTTCTGAATTGAACAAGTGGAAACCGGATAGCTCTGCCGATACGACGGTGACTATTGCTGTTTCTGAAAAGGATTCTGTTTTGAAGATCGGGCTTCCGTCTGGCTTGATCTCGGCCATGAAAAAACTTTCCAGGGCTTGCCGCCTCCAGCTTAGGCTCTCTGCCCCAGAAGCTTCGCGGGCCTACCGCTTTTATGGTGTTGAAACGGCCAGCTATCCGAAACTTTGGGCTTCGTTCCCCAAAGACAAGAGCTTTATAGAATTTAACCCGTTCCGTACGGCGCATATCGTTTCTAGCAAGGAAACTTGTTCCGATTGCGCTGTTTTACATGGGGGAATTTATGATTCTCTGGTGGTAGAATACGAAAGCGCTCCTATTATGAAGGCTCTGTCGGAATTCTATGGCGACGAGTTTCCCTATACGGCAGAAGATGGCGACGATGTTCGTCAGACGGTTATCCTTGCCCAGATGACCTTTGCGAGAGATGACAGTCAGGGAACAAGTGAACTTGGACTGCCCATCCAGGTTGTGGTGGGGTCCTATACGGACAGCAGTGGCAAGAGCATTCGCCAGATGGAGGCCTATAAGTTGAACAAGTCCCTCATTGTATCGAAGGGACACCCCAACATGGTATTCTACGAGGGGGATTCCCTTACCTTGCAGGTGACGTATGGTCTTCGTGACTTTATCAACCGGGCCCGTGATGGTCGTACCTTTAAGATGATGATGCGCCTTGGCTATCCGGTGCTACAGGATAAGGACTCCACTTATGCGGATCGCAAGGTCAATGGCGATACTTCCTACGTATTCTTCCCTCATTTCGATCATGCCCGTTATGATTTCACCTCTTCTATGAAACAGCCTTCTACCTTGAAACTGTGGCTTGCTAACAAGAGGGGAGGTAAGTAATGAAAAAAATCATCCTTGTTCTTTTTACGCTTGTTGTTTGTGTCCAAGCTTCGATTATAGGTCTTGATGCTCTTGGTGAAGAGCAGACTGCTGGCGGTATGGCGTCTACGGCGGGCCGTGGCTATGCCGGTGGTGCAAAGACTGGGGATGCAGAAGGCCTTTCTGTGCTGAACCCTGCCCGTAATGCCTTTGATACCAAGGTGGTTTTTAACGTCAATTTCCTGATGGATATGGTCGTCTTGGAAAAACACAGCGACAACTTTGTGGTGAACAACATTACCATGCCCTCGTTCAACCTGTCGTTTCCCATGGGCGGATACGGGGCATTGGGCCTTGCCCTGTGGCAGAGTTATTCTTCTAATTTGAATGAAGAGGTGGGCGAAGGAAAGAATTCGGTAGAAACCACTATTGAATACCAGAGCAGTATCTACGAGATTGTCCCCAATTACACGTTCCGCCTGCCCGTTATCCGTAACTTTGCCGTAGGCGCATCGGCACACATGGTGATGGGCAATTCCTCTCGTAAAATAACCATGGGGCCCGACGTGGAAGGGGTAGCTGCTTCGGATAAGTGGGCTGTCGGTAGTACCGAAATTTCGGACTACGTGGATGGAACCTGGGAAATCAAGAATCACCCGGCTTACTATACGGCAGCTTTGCAGTATCGTGGCCACCAGTCCTCGTTCTATTTCTCATACACCACGCCCCACACGCTATTGAACAAGCTGGACTACAATTTCCGTATGAGCGAATTGGACACCCTTGCTCCGGCCAAGCGCTCAAGAGAGGTGGAGGTGCCCGCCATGCTTGCTGCCGGTATGAATTTCCGCTTTATGAAGCGCAACAACGTGATGCTTGACCTGGCTGCTCGCGGTTGGGACAAGGATATTGAAAATATTGGTGGAAGCTTCAATATGGAGTCTGTGACAGAGACCCAGAAGGACATGTTGGTTGCTTTAGGATTCCAGCGTGATGGAAGTCCTATGTTCTACGACCCGTATCTGGACCGCGTTACCTACCGTTTGGGGGGCTGGTACAAGACTTGGTACGTGAAAGATGTTTATGAATTAGGCGGTTCCCTGGGCGCAGGATTCCCCTTGGGCCGCAAGGGGACAACTTTGGATTTATCTTTCCAGGGTGGAAAGCGCTTTGCCGATTCGGGCCGTGCATGGGAAGAGCTCTTTTTTGGAGTTCGCATAGGCCTGATGGGCGTTGGAAGCTGGGGTCAAACCCGCTGAGATTTTTTATAAAGGAGGCTGAAAATGGCTGTCAAGAAAACAACTGCTGTAGCAAAGAAGGCTGCCCCGAAGGCGTCTGCTAAGACTGCGGCAAAAGCTGTAGAAAAGAAGGTTGAAAAAACCGTAAAGACTGCGGCGACGAAGGCTAAGACCGCCGTAGAGAAGGCGACTAAGCGTTCCACTTCTATCAAGAAGGTGGCCGAAGCTGTGAAGGCAACGGCAAAGGCCATTGCCAAGGTGGCAAAGTCCGCCCCCAAGGCAACCGAGCAGACAGACGTAGCCAAAAACATCACGGCCAAGAAGTCGGTGAAACCGGCTGCGAAGTCCAATGTCAAGGTTTCTACCGTAAAGTCCGCCGCAAAGCCCGTGACCAAGACGGCGACGCTTGCCCAGTCCTTCGACGCCGAATACCTGGTGCTCATGCAGAAGGATCCCAACTGGATGCAGGCCTTCTGGGATGTTTCCGAAGACCGTATCAAGCGTGCCCGCAAGGGGAAGGGCAAGCTGGTGCTCCGCCTGTTCAACATTTCTGGCGACCTGACGGTCAAGCGCAACAAGAAGCGCAAGTTCCACGATATCGAAGTTCCGGCCGATGCCCGCAGCTGGTATGTGGAAAACAAGGCCTCTGAAAAGACAGTGGCCGTGCTCGGCTTTGCTGCCGGTAAGAACTTTATGCCTCTGGTGGAGTCCGCTCCGGTCCAGGCTTACTCTACGGACGGTTCCGAAGTGAACCTGAACGACGCCTTTGTCCGCGCCTCCCTGGGTGGTGCTGGTCTCGGCGGTTTCGGCAGCTCCGGTCTTTCTAGCATGTCCGCCAAGAACTGGCTTGAAAGCCTCTCCAGCTCTTCGGGCTCCATGTTCTCGGGAGCTCTTTCTAGCGCTGCCCTCAAGAGCAATAAGCTTGAACTTCCCAAGGATTCCGTGAACTACGGCAAAGACTTTTTCCTGTGGGTCAAGACCCGCCTGATCGTGTACGGCGGAACCCGTCCTGACGCTCACCTCCAGGTGCGCGGTGAACCGTTCCCGCTGAATCCGGACGGTACCTTCAGCTTTGAAGAAGACCTGCCTGATTCTACGAAGATTATCCCGGTGTTCGCTACCGACAAGGATGGCGATTTCCCGACGACGATTGTTCCCATCGTGGTGAAGCGCACCGAGTAGGCGCTGGCCCTAGCCTCTGAGGACAACTTGTCCGCTCCCGGCAAGATACACCTGCTGCTCCACGCCCATCTGCCTTTTGTGCGTGAGCCCGAGTTCGACCGGTTCTTGGAAGAGAACTGGTTCTTTGAGGCTATGGCAGAAACCTATCTGCCCCTGATCCAGATGTTGTGGCGCCTGCAAGAGAAGGGCGTGCCCGGTACCTTGAACCTGAGCGTGTCTTCGTCTCTTATTGCCATGATGACCGACAGGCTTTTGCTTGACCGGTTTACGGAGCACTTGCATCGCCAGCTGAAGCTTTTGGAAAAGGAACGCACTCGTGCCCGCGGTGACGAGGCTTTGGTCGAAGTGGTGGACTTTTATTACCGCCGTCAGCTGGCCCTGATTAGCTCCTGGGAAGGCCCCTGCGACATGGAGATTGTCCCTGTGCTTAAGGAGCTGGAGGAACGGGGCAAGCTGACCCTCATTACCTGTGTGGGAACCCACCCCTTCTTGCCGGCTTACCAGTCCGACCAGGCCGCCATACGCCTGCAGTTGGGCGTTACCGTCCGTGCCTTTGAAGAGGCCTTTGGCCGAAAGCCTAGGGGGCTCTGGCTTCCGGAATGCGGCTATTTCCAGGGCCTGGATTCAATCTTAGCGGAATTCGGGTTCCAGTATTTCTTCTTGGAGACCCATGGCGTGCTTTTGGCAAAGCCCGCACCCAAATACGGCGTATTTGCGCCAATAAAGACCCCTGCGGGACTTTATTGCATGGGCCGTGAGCAGAGCAGTTCCATGGAGGTCTGGAGTCGTAAGACCGGTTACCCGGGCCATCCGGAGTATCGTGAGTTCTTTAAGGACATTTCCCAAGAACGGGATCCTGAATATCTGGGCTCCTACTTTATGGCGGGCAAGACTCCCATCGAGACGGGCCTCAAGTATTACCGCATTACCGGTAGCGAGGACAAGCAGATTTACCGCCCCTGGAATGCGCTCCGCCTGGTGGAAGATCACGCCCGTTTGTTCGTGGCAAACCGCGAGGCCACTGTCACCGAACTCTTGCCCCAGATGGACGGGAACAAGGTCTCTATCCTTTGCCCATACGACGCCGAACTCTTTGGACACTGGTGGTTCGAAGGCCCTCTGTTCATCGAGAAAATGTTCGAGCGTGCGGCCAGTTCCAACGTGGTGGAAATGGCCTCTCTAGAAGACACCATGCATAGCTCTCCCGATGCCGATGTTCATGACCCCATCTTCTCTTCTTGGGGCGAGGGCGGCTTTGGTGAAGTCTGGATGAACGATGAGGTCAGTTGGGCCTACCCGCTGTTCTTCAAGATGCGGGGCATGATGGACGACCTGAAGAAACGGGGGCGGCATGCTCCCAAGGCTCTATCGGAATTTTTGAGACGCTGTCTGGAACAGTCTGCCCGCGAGCTTGTGCTTTTCCAGGCTTCGGACTGGGCGTTCATGATTCACAACAACTCCGCTGCGGACTATGCCAAGTTCCGCCAGAACACACATTACAAGAATGTCTGTTCTTTGTACGCGACAGCGACTTCGGCTTTAATGACGGGGCGCAAGCGTTCCGGCGAAGCCGTTCTTGAAAAGTTGGAAAAACAGGATAACCTATTCCCCTGGATTGGCGAACTCCTCTAACGCCTTCTCCGGAATCCAGAACCAGTCCGGTCTGAACTCCAATTCATAGCAAGCCTCGTAGATAGCCTTAGCAACGATGTAGGGCTTTAGCTCTTGCTGTAGGGCTTCTTCTGGGATATTCGCTGTTTTTGCATAGCCCTGGATAAATGCTTCCCGGACCTTGTCCATGCTTTTTTTGCTGACGGCTTCGGCGTAGGCGAAGCTCCGGATCATTCCGGCGATGTCCACCGCCGGGCTGCGAAGTCCCCGCCTAAATTCAAGACTCCGAGTAGGTTCCCCTTCGAAGTCTATAATCTTGAAATGCCTGCCGGGCGTTATCAGAACTTGCCCCAGGTGAAAGTCCCCGTGGATCCGTTGTGGCTTGAAAATGGCGGACTGGCTTGGGTGCGGAACCTGTATCTTGCTGATGTCGTATCCGGCAGCGACCGGGCTTCTCCTTTCTGCTAAGAGCCGTTTCAGCTTTTCGATAGGAGGTTCTTCCGAGGGGGACGCGCAGCCATTCATTTCGCTAAGGGCATTGTGCATGCGGGCGGTCTCGCAGCCCAGTTCGAAAGCAGCTTCGGCAGAAGACTCCCGATTAAAGACGTCCCAGGCATTTTCGGTATTCGGGATAAGTTTTTCGAGAATCCCAAGAACATAGGTGTTCCCGTCGTTACCAGTATAGCGACAAGATCCGAGTAGGGAAGGTACGCCTTGGTAACCTTGGTCGCTCAGGTAGCGCAGGGTTTCTTCTTCGGGGTGCTTTCCTGCCTGGAGCCTTCTGAATACTTTGAAGAAAAGCTTCCCGGGTGCGACAAAGGAAGAATTGCTCTGCTCCGCAGAAATGGGCTTCAGTGCCTCTAGATTGTCGTGTGAAAAATCACTGTGGGTGATAAATGAAAAATTTCCATTCCGGCTTTTAAAACTCTTGGAACCGACGGCTTTCCCGAAGCTGCGGTATAATAGGGAACAAAAAACAATTTCGTTTTCGATGAGCAGGTAAAGGTCGGAGTCGCCTTCCGGAAATTGTAGCGATACGATAGATAATGTTGAATTGCCGATGGAAAGTTCGTCGATTTGCTCGATGCGGGAAGGCGTTCTTCCTTTGCCCATGTACCACCGCTTTTCGGTGATGTCTCGAAGGTCTGTCATTTGGTAGGGAGCTTCGGGAAAAATCCCTGCTTGCGCAAGGTGGATAATATTTTCAGCTGGTTTTCTAGGGACTCTCTGCCGAATCCTTCCAGTACAAATTCGGGAAGCCGTTTTTGCGGACGGAAAGCGTCGGGGACATCTTCCATGTTGCCTAGCTGCCAAGCTATAAGCAGTTTGGGGAGGAACTGGTTCCAGGGAAATTTGTCAGAAGGAGTCAGTGTGAATTGGGCGGGCTTGATGCCGTCCCGGGATTCGATGAAGAGGGACCCATCTCTACGGCAAGAGGTTAAGACCCCCTGCCTTGCCACACCTAGGGTGGCCGGTTGCGCCTCTATTTCCAATACCAGTTTCACGCGCTAGGCTGCCAGCAGTTCCCGCTGGATCTGGGCGTACTGATAATTGGAAATGGAAGTGATCTTGAGAATCAGGTCTCTTGTTATGCCAGCCCTGATAAGAGCTCTTGCATAGTTGATTTTGTTCAAGTCCGGGTTTCTCATGTTGCACCATCCTTTCCCATTTGTTCACTAATTTAGATAATTTTCATGACAAAAGTATGACAATTCTTCAGAATAATTTTTTTGTAATCGTACAAGATGTAGTATTCCCGATGAGGGTGTTGCTACAACTTATT
>JAEEGL013979662.1_pt1 | contig 18734 bp, 19 predicted proteins | sample 9134231 | NCBI WGS metagenome assembly JAEEGL01 (sample SAMN16246548, study PRJNA631951) | gut metagenome | biome: gut microbiome; feature: rumen; material: fiber-attached | host: Bos | place: Iran: Karaj | collected 2018-10 | reverse complement strand
GACGAAAGAATACAAATGGAGTGATATTGATCACATTAGTTCTCAACTGGTTGCTGATTCCGCGCTTTGACTATATGGGCGCGGCCTGGACCACCTTCGCCTGCTACCTCTCCATGATGGTCGTTTCCTACCTTCTCGGTCAGAAGTACTACCACGTGGATTACGACCTCAAGCGCATCTTGTTCTACCTTGTTTTTGCAGTCGCCGTCTATGGTCTGAGCGTCGGTGTCAACCGCCTCTTCGGCATCGAAAGCGTCGGTGTCCGCCTGGCGGTCAACACGGTGATTTTGGTCGGGTATTTGGGAGTGCTGGCGTGGATGAACCGGGAAGAGCTTAAAAAGTTAGTAGTTAGAAGTTAGTAGTTAGCAGTTGTAACGGGAGGTATCAGATAAACTTTCGCGTGCCGGAGGCACGAAAGCTCAATAACCCCATACAAGCGTAACGCAGTGGAGCGCAGTGTGGGGTAGCGGAAGCGACGCGGGACAGGCGTGCAGGATGCACGCTACAAACTCAGGAGCAAGTTGTTTGTCGTTTACCTATGATGCTGTGAAACAGTCGAATACGAAACGTCGAAAACTTTTTCTTTCAACAAACTGCAACCTTTTGAGTTTTTTGCATCATAATAACAGACAATGTTGTTATTTTTGCAGCGTCGTTTTCTTCAGATAATGTTTAATGGACTTTGCATCATCTGCGAAAACGATGTAAATAGTGACCAACCAGAAGTCCCCTATAATATGAAAAAAGCAATATCAAAAAGTTTTTCCGAATACAAAACAGCGAAAATACTATTGATTGTCTCTGTCTTTTTGTGGGTGGTTTTCGTTATGGTGCGCTTGTTGCTTCCTAAAGGGACTTTTCTAATTGGACAAGCCGACGGCTGGCTGTTTGCTGCAGTGATGCTTCTTTCTTGGATTTCGTGCGGCTTTTGGTTGGCAATCCTTATCCGCCAGTGTCATTGGGGTGTCAAAATGGCTTCATGGTTTGCTTATAGTTTTGCTACGATAGGCTGGTTATTCCTTTTTTATGGTGTAGGCTATGTCAAATTAGGCGTGCTACCCGACTGGTACGTCAAAGCCCAAAACAACAAACAGTATGCCATTAGAGGCTATTTTGACTGTTCGTTTTATACGATGTCCCTATATCATAAAGAGGGCCTCTTGGAACGTCCTGTTTGCTTCCTTGACTATTATTATGATGTGGAAGACCTCACTTTATCTGTATTTGAAGACCATGATTCTGTCGTGGTAAAATGCAAAGACCTTTCGACTCAAACAAAACGGACCGATATATACCATTTCGACGGTAGCCTATACGAGAACATTATTTTGGACGAATAATCGTATCTTTGCTCCCGAATTCAAAAACGGGAAAAAAATGACAAAACATGTAAAAACCCTGATGTCGATTTGTTTGTGCGTAATGTCGAGTGCGTTGTGTATCGGACAGAACGTGAAGATTTACGACACCTCCAATTCCGGACTGATGGACAATGACCTTTGGGCCGTGGTAGTGGATCATGACGGCAACAAATGGTTGGGTACCCTCAAATACGGGTTGATCAAATTCGACGGCGATACGTTCACCGTTTTCAACAAAGAGAACTCCGCCATCAAAGGCGATTGCGTGACGATGCTGTTCGTGGATTCCAAAGGGAACCTTTGGGCAGAATATTCACGCCCGGAAGAGGGTGTCGTCAAGTTTGATGGTGAAAATTGGACGGTTTTCACAGCTGCCAGCTTGGGAGTTGAAAACATAGATGTGCGAGACATCCGCGAAGCCTCCGATGGAGCCATATGGTTCGCTTTTCCTGGTAAAGCTGTGATTTACAAAGACGGATCTTGGTCCACCATGAAAATCCCCTACGAAAATATTCTCTGCATGGATGTCAGGGAAGACGGCACCATCGCCGTGGGTTGCGATATGCAGCTGCTCATTTTCTCGAACGGGAAATGGAAAAAATACACGGAGAAGAATTCCGAACTGCAATTGGGCACCATCCGCGGGCTGAAGTTCCGTCCCGACGGCGCCTTGATGATCGGTTATGGCGGCGGTTTCGGCGGCGGTGGACTTTCCGTGCTGAGCAGCAACCTCAAAGTGTGGACCCATTACAACAAGTCCAACTCTCGGATTCCCGACCACCATATCCGTGACATTGAATACGACGGCAAAAACTACTGGATGGCCTCAAACAACGGATTGGTGAAAAAGGACGGGGCTGACATCTCTGCGGTTTTCTTCAGGGAAGGGATGTTCAAAAATGTGATCTCCGACATCACCCTCGAGGGCAAAACCCTATGGATTGCCACCAATTTCGGTCTAATCAAATATGAACCATGAGGTTTTTATGACAACTAGGAAGAAGGGGTAATACCATAGGGGCGAATAATTATTCGCCCTTACAACCTGGAATTTTGTCAACATTTGTGTCCGTAAAAATTTGTATTTTTGTCACCAGATTTCTCATCTGGTTATTTTGACGTAGTCAATCGCAAATACAGGTGAAAAATTCGAGAATGAAAAATAGAAAGAACGATATAGTATTAAATTAAAATCAAAACGCTTATGAAAAAAAATGTACTGTTTTTGGCTGCGATGTTTGCGATAACATCCTTTGTGACAGCGCAAACCGTTGTCTTCAGCGACAACTTTGATTCTTACCCGGTGGGCAGCCGCCTTGCCCAAGTTAATTCAGCTTGGACAACATGGACCAATGCGCCTGGTGGAAGTGACGATGGCGTTATTTCCAACGCTCAGGCTTATTCCCAACCCAATTCATTGTTTATTGAACAGGGAATAGACCAAGTCTTTCCTTTCAACAATTACACCAGCGGACACTATATCATCGAATTTAAACTTTATATTCCCTCTCCGACTCAGAACCCTACAGGTCCGGGTGCCTATTTCAACGTCCAGCACATCTTGCACAGCCAAGGGGCTTTTGAGTGCCGTTTCGACAACGATGGTATAGGGCGTCTCATAGTGGGCAACGGACAGGCCAGCTTTAACTATACCTTTAACACATGGATTCCTGTCCAAATCGATATTGACATGGACAACGACCAGGCCTCCCTTACCATTAACAACAATCTCATTCACAGCTGGCCATTTCACTATACTACAGCTACAACCACAGGAGACAATCGGTTAGATGGTATCAATATATGTGCAGGAACCGTTTTGAGAAAGATCTTCTATGTGGATGATTTTGTGGTGACCGAGGTTTCCGCTGCGCAATTCGGCGAATTTGAAGTCTCTCCGGAAAGTTTGTTAATAGGCATGGCTTCCAATTCCACAGCTGCAGAACCGATTATCATGGGCAATCCCGGTGCAGGTGTCACCAATTTCAGAGTTGTTACTACTTACGACATCCCGAACCCTAACCCCACTTCAACGGGAGTGACCGACTTTCATTATTACCAAGCTCAATCTCCCTATCAAACTATCATCTCCTATGTTGGTTCTACCCAAGATCTCGCTGTGGGTGTCCCCTCCTCCGCATTGCAGTCGCATATCGGAAAAAAGCTTAACGAGATTGATGTTTACTTTTCCAGCAGTGTCGCCAACCCCAAGATACGTGTATATGCCATGAGCGACATGCTCGTCCATAAGGGTCCTGGCGAAGTGGTTTATGAACAGACCTTCACACCCGTGGACGGATGGAACCACATACAGCTCACAACGCCTTACTTGATTGATGGAAGTGACCTTTGGTTTGGGATATCCTACGTGGAAACGGGCATAGGCGGCCACATCTACTTGGACGGTTATCCGGCTAACGAGTATAGCAATTGGGCCAATAATGGCCTTGGTTGGCAAAACCACTTCACCGGCTACGACTACAATCTGATGATTGGCGGTAAAATAGACGGAACTCCCATCACCCCGTGGCTCTCTATGGAACAACCCGACGGCACCATCGCCCCCGGCAGCACCGTTACGGACAATGTTATCGTGAACACCACTGGCATGAATCTTGGCGAAACCCACACCGCCAAACTGCATTGCTACTCCAGCGATCCAGATAACTGTGAGGTTGTGATACCTGTCACCCTCAATATCACATCCGTTTCCGTCAACGAACACAACCAGGTCGAGGTGAGTGTCTATCCGAACCCGGCTACCGACTATCTGCAGGTGAACTCCGAGATTATTGAGCGAGTGGAGATCCACAACATGATGGGTCAAAAGGTGTTCGACGGCTTCTATGGCGACAGCCATGTGGTGATTCCCACCGACGGAATGGCTCCCGGCACCTATGTTGTGACCGTGACTAGCAATGGCACTCAAATCAACAAACAGGTGGTTATCAAATAATTATCCTGTTTATTTTAAGGATTACGGGCGGAGAATCTCCGCCCGTTTTTTGTTTCCGGTTGGCAGGTCGTTCGCCTTCCAGAAACGAGTGCGCGTCTTTGCCGGGCGCATCGGCCACCTGACATTACACACAAATAGATTTTAGCGGAATTTTCCGCTTTTTTTTTCGAAAAAACGACCGCTTATATTTAAACATGATTGATTATCAATGTTTTATATTTCCTAAAAAATGTTAATTTTGCAACCGTCTTTTTAAGATATTTGTGATATGAAAATACTCTTTGTAGTGAACAACATTTTCTGCCAAGGCAACGGCCTTGACGCGTCCGCGCGCCGCACCATCAAGACGCTGCGGGGCTTAGGGCAAGAGGTGCGGGTGCTCTCCTGCGAGAACCTGGAAGATCCGGACGGTCCGCAGCCTGAATACCGACTGGAGGAATTCCATTTCCCGATATTCCAGCCCATCATCAAAGCACAGGGTTTCTCGTACGCCAAATGGAGGGGTCCGGTCATTGAGGAGGCAGTACGCTGGGCGGACGTCGTGCATCTGGAAGAGCCGTTCTTCGTCGAACATGCGGCCATGAACTGCGCCAAAAGACTCGGGAAACCCCTCACGGCGACCTATCACCTGCATCCCGAGAACATCTTCTTCTCGCTCGGCCTGTGCAACTGGCCACTCCCGAACAACCTGCTTTTGAGGTACTGGACCCGGGTCTTTCTCAACAACTGCCAATATGTGCAATGTCCTACCGAAAACGTGCGGGAGCGGTTGAGCCGTTTCCACGTCAAAGCCCGTTGCATCACGATCTCCAACGGGCTGGTGCCCGACAAATGCATTCGTCCCGCGACACCTCCCGTGGATTATCTCGACGGGAACCGGCCGTTTGAAGTGATCTACATCGGGCGTCTTTCCGGCGAGAAAGACCAGCCCACGCTGATGGAAGCCATGCGTTATAGCAAACACGCGCACCGCATCCGGTTGCACTTCGCCGGGGGCGGCCCCAAAGAGAAGAGATACAAGCGTTTAACCGCAAAGCTCATGAAGGAAGGGGTGCTCCGATACGAACCGGTTTTCGGGTTCTACAACCACGAACAGCTACGCCAGATTGCCGCCAAAGCCGATCTGGCGGTGCACTGCGCCACCATAGAAGTGGAGGGGCTGAGCATCATGGAAGCCATGCAACAGGCCGCGGTACCCGTGATTGCCGTCGGACGTTGTTCCGGCACGTCGCAATTCGCCTTGGACGACCGCTGCAAATTCCCGGCGAAGGATCCGAAAGCCCTGGCAGCCCGCATCGACTACTGGCTCGACCATCCGCAGGAGCGCTGGGAGATGGGGTTCAGACACGCCGAATCGATGGAAAAATACGACATTGTCCATAGCGCGGAACGCCTCGTGGAAATGTTCCGGGCGGCGATTGACAAAAACAAAACCAAATAATCACTAAATCCAAGCAATGAAAATCCTATTTGTAGTAAACAACTTCTTTTGCGAAGGCAATGGCCTTGACGAGTCGGCAAGACGGACCGTGAAGGCGCTGCGGGAGGCGGGACAGGAGGTCCGGGTGCTTTCGGGCAAAAACCTCGAGGATCCCAATGGCCCGCACGCGGATTATGAGATGGAGAATTTCGATTTCCCCCTTGTGCAACCCATGCTCTCCTCCTTCGGCTACCATTTTGCCAAGTGGAAAGGGCCGCAGATCGAGGAGGCGGTACGCTGGGCGGACGTCATTCACATGGAGGAGACCTTCTTCCTCCACCGTGCCGCCATGAAATGGGCGTTGAAACTGGGCAAACCGCTCGTGGGCACCTACCATGTGCATCCGGAGAACATCATCTTCAACACCCTGGGGTTCCGCGGCGGTTTCCTGACATGCCAGCTGATCTTGCGCCACTGGTGCCGCGTTTTCTACCGCCATTACCTTTATATCCAATGCCCTACGGAGAATGTTCGCGAGCGGCTGGTCCGCCATCGCGTCAAAGCGCACTGTTTCACGCTCTCCAACGGTGTGATTCCCGACAAGTGCATCCGTCCGCTCACCCCGCCGGAGAACTATTTCGACGAGAACCGTCCGCTCGACCTGATCTACATCGGCCGAACCGCCGTGGAGAAAGACCAGCCGACGCTCTACAAGGCGATACGTCTCAGCAAGTACGCGAAACGTATCCGGCTGCATATTGCGGGCCGCGGTCCCAAGCTGAAAGAATACACGCGCATGGCCGAGAAGCTCTATGAGGACGGTGTGGTGGACTTCAAGCCGACCGTGGGCTACTACAACCGCGACCAGCTGCGCGAGCTGGCCGCCAACGCCGACCTGGCCGTCCATTGCGCCTACATCGAAGTGGAGGGCATGAGCATCACGGAAGCCCTCCAGCAGGCCGTCGTGCCCGTGATCGCCACCGCACGACACTCAGGAACCGCCGCCTACGCCCTGGACGAGCGCAGCAAATTCCCCTCGAAAAACGCCAAAGTCCTCGCCGAGCGCATCGACTACTGGTTCGACCACCCGCAGGAGCGCTGGGAGATGGGCTTCAAATACGCCGAATCGATGAACCATTACGACATCAACACCGTGGTCGCGAAACGGCTAATTGAGATGTATGAGGCGGCGATACGGGAGCAGGAAAACTAAAAAATTGTACTTTTGCAGCCAGTTTAGGCAATAGGCAAAAGTATAAGAGACATGCAAGGTTTAGTAACGAAATCCACAGGAAGCTGGTACTCGGTGTTAAACGAGGCCACGGGCGAGCGGTTGGAATGCCGCCTGCGCGGACAGTTCCGCATCCACGGCATCAAGAACACCAACCCCGTCATCGTGGGCGACCGTGTGGAGTACGACATCGAGAAGGACGGCACCGGGGTCATCACCCAGATCACCCCGCGCAAGAACTACATCGAGCGGAAATCCACCAACCTCTCCAAAATCCGGCACCTGATCGCCGCCAACATCGACACGGCCTTCCTGGTGGTCACCTTGCGCGAACCGAGAACCTCCCTGGGCTTCATCGACCGCTTCCTGGTGGCGGCGGAGGGATTCCGCATCCCGGTATGCCTGGTTTTCAACAAGATGGACCTCTACAACGAAGCCGAACTGGACGTGGTGGCGGAACTGTCGGATCTCTACCGGCACATCGGCTACCAGGTGCTGCACACTTCTGTGGTGACGGGCATGGGCATCGACGAACTGCGGGGGAAAATCTCCGGCAACGTCTGCCTTTTCAGCGGTCACTCGGGCACGGGCAAGTCGGCGCTCATCAGCGCCATCGACCCGGCCCTGAACCTGCGCACGGGCGACATTTCCAAGGTACATAACAAGGGGAAACACACCACCACCTTCGCGGAGATGTTCCCTCTGGCGGACGGCTACATGGTCGATACCCCCGGCATCAAGGAGTTCGGGCTGATACAGTACTCCAAAGAGGAAATCCGCGACTATTTCCCGGAAATACGGGCTTACAACAACCGCTGCAAGTTCGACGACTGCAGTCACACCCACGAGCCCGGCTGCAAGGTGCAGGAAGCCGTGGAAAACGGCGAAATCGCCCTGTCAAGGTATCTCAACTACATCGCCATACTGGAGGCCGACGACATGAAGCTGGCCGACTGGGAGCTGAGGTAGAGTTGGCGTTGGACGTTGGGACTTTTTTGGGGGTACAAAACAGCGGGTTTCAGGTTTCAGGAAAACACCTCGAAACTATGATCGTCGTAGAAGAAGACGATTTTCTGCAATTTCTTTTCCGGAGGAACCGGCTGGTGCTTGTCGCGTCTGACGGGCGCGGGTGCGACCCTGGCTTCGGCCGTCTTGCGGGTGCGGACGGGGGCCTCCTGAACACGCACGGGCGCCACGGGAAGAGCATTCGCCAAAGTTTTTTCCTCTTCGGGAGCAGACTCTTCCGTATCTAATTCATCCTCAACAGATTCGACGTCCTCATCCGACGTGGGCTCCGCCATGTTCTCCCGAGTATCGTCCAGATTCTCATATTCGCCGAACAGATCGGTCTGCCGCATCATTTTTGGATTCTCGACGGGTTGTTCTTTGGGGGTCGACTCGGGTTCAGGTAGCGGATTGCCGGCCTCAGGGGTGCCGACCGCCTCGGGGCGCATCATGCCCCCCATCCCCATGATGAGCCACTCGGTGGAAATTTCCGGATATTTGGCCAGGATTTTCTTTGCCACATCCAAGCTCGGCTGATTGCGTCCCGTTAACAAATGAGTCAGTCCCGAACGACTGATTCCAATCGTATCCGCGAAAGAAGCAGCGGACAATTGTGAATAGTTGATTACTTCTCTGATTCTATCTATCATATTATTACATTTGTATCCAAAACAACATTATAATCACAAATATCTGCAAAGATAATATATTTATGTAAACAACAACACTTATACGTCATTTTTCCAAACAAGTTACATCCGTACACCGACATTTATACAATCGTAACCCGTTTTCTTCATAATCCGTTTTGTTGAAAACAACCTATACTATCCATTGAAATAATCCTTGTAATGCTTTTTCAATCAAATGATTGATTTGTATTAAAATCTAAAATACTGAAATGTTGACAAATAGGTGATTTTATTTAATCCGGTAATTTAAGCACGTGATACAACACTTCGATTATTCGTCATTTTATATCTTATTAGAATTCGCTTTGATTTTCTTCGGTGGCAAATATGATCGGTTTGCCGACACACACCGCTGACAAAAGGTGTTGTTTACAAAAATATCACCGCTGTTCTGTTTGTGAATTCACATAAGCAATCAACATTGTTACATTTGTACTGTTTGTGTATGAGAATGTAATTGTTGTTTTTGTGGTCGTGTTTCGTTTGTTACTTTTGTTAATTTCAGGTCTTGACAATTCTGTTATGCCTTCCTTTTGTGGTTGTACAATCGTAACACCCTTGTTATATTTACAATCATTAATATTTAGTTATTTTCCATTTGCCAGCGACAGATCCCCTGCCCTTCCCGTAGCCCATCACTCGGGCCCGTCTCGGCGCATCGATTTCCAATTCCCGGTTTCCAATCCATAATTCCGCCTGCAGTCCGATTTCGTTTCAAATTTTCAATTCTCGACGCGATAAAAAAGCTATTTTTGCCGCCGTTTTTCGGGAGCCCTCTCCCACCCTGGTAGATTGTCTATTATCATTAAAGATTATGAAAGGTTTATACACATTCTTGCTCCTCACCTGTTCGAATGTCTTCATGACGTTTGCGTGGTACAGTCACCTGAAGCTGCAAAGCACAGCATGGTTCAGCAAGCTCTCTTTGCCGCTGGTGATTCTTTTCAGTTGGGGTATCGCATTGGTCGAATACAGTTTCATGGTGCCCGCCAATCGCATCGGCTTCATCGGGAACGGCGGTCCGTTCAACCTCTGGCAGCTCAAGGTGATCCAGGAATTCATCTCTCTGACCGTCTTCACCATCTTCATGCTGATATTTTTCAAGGAGCAGACCTTCACGGTCAATCATTTCATCGGATTCTGTTTTTTGATATTAGCGGTCTATTTCATCTTTAAAAAATAACTTCCTTGAGCAGTCCCGACAGGGACAAGAGCTCGGTAGTAGCCAGAGGTAAGCAAAGCGCACCCCCTGGAAATCGATTGATTACAAGCCGTTTACATCGGACGACATTTTATTCGTCGAAAAAAAGGGGGATGTTACAATAAAATTAACGAATATTCGTTAAATGTTCGTTTTTATAATGTATCATCAAGTTATATCGCCGATGAATAAAGATTTTACCCCTGTCGCGAAGAAAACGGTCAAAAAGGAGAAACCCTCGAGGAGAATCATCGAGAACATCCTGAATTATTCTAAGTCCCTCAGCGTCATCGCCGGGATCACGTCGCAGCCTTTGCTTTTCATCAACAACTGACCTTCCGGGATGCCGCATCGCGCCGTCATCGGTTTGGGCAGCAACCAAGGTTGTCGCGAGTTTTACCTTGCGCTTTCCATCCGGCTCATCGAATGGGAGGTTGGTTCTGTCGTGCAGTCCTCGTCGGTCATCGAGACGCCTTCATGGGGTTTCGAGGCGCCGTCGTTCCTGAACCAGGTGATTGTGGTCGACACCGGTCTTCCGCCGCTGCGTCTGCTCGACGCGCTGCAGTCCATCGAGCGCCGTCTGGGTCGCACGCAGAAGAGCACCGTGGTCGATGGGAAGCCCGTTTACCACGACCGCACCATCGACTTGGACATTCTGGATTACGACAGGATGCGCTATCAGGACGACCGTCTGACGTTGCCCCACCCGCGCGTCGCCGAGCGCGAGTTCGTGCTGGCGCCTTTGCGGGAGTTGGGGATCGACATCGGCCCGGACAACCAACAACCAACAACCAACAACCAACAACCAACAACCAACAACCAATAACCAATAACCAATAACCATTGAATGAAAATACCGTACAACTATGTTGTCGTTGAAGGCAGCATCGGGGCGGGCAAGACGACGCTCTCCACGATGCTGGCCCGGGATTTCAACGCCGAGCTGGTGCTGGAGCGTTTCGCCGACAACCCCTTCCTGGAGAAGTTCTACAAAGACCCCGAGCACTACGCGTTCCCGGTGGAGATGACCTTCCTCATGGACCGTTACCAGCAGCTCAAGAGCCTGCTCACCGCCAGAGACCTCTTCACCGACTTCGTCATCGGCGACTATTTCATCGACAAGTGCCTGCTTTTCTCCAAGAACAACCTTGCCAAGGACGAATTCTCGCTCTTCAAGAAGGTTTTCGACACCGTCGCCGGCTTTTTGCCCAAGCCCGACCTGATCCTCTACCTCTACACCGCCCCCGACCGGCTGCTCAAGCAGATCGCCAAGCGCAACCGGGCGTTCGAGAAGGGCATCACCGCCGAATACCTTTCCGGCATCCAGGAAAAATACCTCACCTATTTCAGGGAAAACCACCAGATCCCCATCCTGCTGGTGGATACCGAAAACGTGGATTTCGTGGAGAACACATCTGATTATCAATATTTTAAGAAACTGATTATGGAACAACACGACGCCGGGGTCCACCGCATCCTGTTTTAATTCACAATCCGTTCTTGAAAATATTTTTCACAAAACAGCAAACGTAGTCATTTTTTTACTACTTTTGCGAGGAATTTTAATAATGAAGAAATAAACAAAAAAGTTATATAACGTTATGAAAATTAGAAGGTTAATCTCTATTTTGATGGCAATCGTGGTGGTCGTTCTGGCCATTTTTGCCGCACGCAGCATCATGCGTCCCGAAAAATTCAAATCCGTTTACCAGCTCCGCAAGGAGGCCAACGTGCAGAATCTGATGGCCATCCGCAGCGCGCAGGCCGTTTACAAGAACGTGAACAAGGTGTATGCCGACAACATCGACAAGCTGGTCGATTTCGTCAACAACGGCACCGTGCAAATCGAGAAGAACGTCGGTAACTTCCCCGACACCATGAGCGAGGCCCAGGCCTTCAAGCTCGGTTTGATCCACAAGGAGATCGTCACCGTGCCCGCCATCGAGAAGATCTTGGACATCGACCACAAGATCCCGAAAGAGAGCTACAAGCATTTCCAGTACATCCCCTTCTCCAACAAAGAGAAAAAGTACGAAATCCAGACCGACTCCATCGCCAGCAAGACCTACACCATCCCGGTCTATCGCATCGATGTGCCGTTGGAAGACATCTTGATCAACATGGACAAATCCATCACCCCCGAGAACGCCGGTCCGCTCTCCAAGCTGTGGAACAAGATTTTCTACAGCAACCTGTCTGAAGAGGATCAATACAAATCCCTGTACGAGCCTCTGTACATGGGTTCTTTGACAGAAGCCAGCACTGCCGGCAGTTGGGAATAATCCTGCTTATGAAGAGTTCATTTCAAGCATATTATGGAAAATCCATTCGCATTGCGCCGGATGGATTTTCGTTTTTTAAGACATCGCCCAGAGGGCTGGCCGTCAAGAGTTTCCCGCGCACTTCCGATGCGCTGCTCTCCACGGAGGCGCCGCTGTTTTTCGGCACTGGGGAGAAGGTCGCCGTGATCGCCGCCCAGCACATCCCGATGCTGGTGCCCACGGAACTCTACCTGCCCGGAAAGGGCCGCGAATACTTGGACCTGCAATACGACACCTCGCGGCTCGGGGCCACCCTCACCGACGACCTGGGCGCGTACCAGGCGGTCTATTTCCTGACGCAAAACGAGAAGGACACCCTCGACCGACTGCCATTCCCGCACGAGACCGTGTCGGAGACCACCCTGCTCTACCGCTTGCTGTGCGAGTGCAACGCCGAATCCGCGATGTTCGTCGCGCAAAACGCCGCTTTCACCGACATCGTGGCCGTCCAGAAGGGAGTGTTGCTCTTCGCGAACCGCTTCCAGTTGGCGGAACCCGCCGACACCTTATATTATATATGCAATGTCATCCAGCAGTTCAACCTGCACCGTCCGCAGCTCTGCCTCCATCTCTTCACGGAAGAGAACCATAAGCTGCCGCAACTGCTGAAAACCTACAAACTGAACCCCGTCATCCTCTAGAACATGCGAATCATCAGTGGAAAAAACCGCGGGCGGCATATTGTCGCACCCTCCAACTTGCCGGTGCGTCCCACCATGGACATGGGCAAGGAGAGTCTCTTCAACATCCTGAACAACTATTTCTATCTCGACAACGTGCGGGTGCTGGACCTCTTCTCCGGCACGGGCAACATCACCTACGAATTCGCCTCCAGAGAGGCGCTCTCGGTGGTGGCGGTAGATGAGAACCTGCTGTGCACCAAATTCATACAGAAGACCATCGACCAGCTGAACTACAACGACCAGGTGACGGTGATCCGTCAGGACGCCTTTGCCTACACCGCGTCGTGCCGGCAGAAATTCAACATCATTTTCGCCGATCCGCCCTACGACCTGCCTGACATAGAGAAGATTATCGACAACGTCTTCGAGCACGAGCTGCTGCTTCCCGACGGCTGGCTGGTGATGGAGCATTCCGGCAAGCACGACTTCTCGCAGCACCCCAAATTCTACGACCACCGTCGCTACGGGAAGCTGCATTTCTCCTTTTTTGTGAACATGTCTGACGAGGAAAGCGAGGCGGAAGATGGAAAATGAGAAGCGCTATCTGATTGTGGGACTGGGCAATGCCGAGCAGCAGTATGCCGGCACGCGCCACAATTACGGATTCGAGGTGGCCAATGCGGTGGCGGCGGAATTCAAGACCACCTTCAAGAGCGACCGGCTGGCCTACGTGGCGCGAGCCACCTTCAAAGGCCGGGAGCTGGTGATCCTGATGCCCACCACCTACATGAACCTGAGCGGCAAAGCGGTGAAGTACTGGCTGGCGGAAGAGAACGTCGCCGTTGACCACTGTCTGGTGATTTACGACGACATCGACCTGCCGTTAGGCATCTTCAAGATGAAGCCCAAAGGGGGCGGCGGCACCCACAACGGCATCGGCAACATCATCGAAACATTGGACCGCACCGACATCCCGCGCATGCGTTGCGGCATCGGCAAAGACTACGCCCAAGGCTACCAGGTGGACTACGTGTTAGGGCGATTCTCCACCGAGGAGCTGAAGCTGGTGGAGCCCTGCATCAAACGGGCCGTGAGCGCCGTGAAATCCTTCGTCACCGTGGGCATGCAGATGACGATGAACCAGTTCAACACGAAAGAATCGGAACTGGCGAAAACGCTTGAGTCCGGCAATGGCCACGACTCCTCAACCACTAACCCCATAAGCCTGTGAAATTAAATAAAATGCGTAAAACACTCATCATCGCCGGAATAATCCTCGCCGCATTGTCCATGCAGGCGCAAAACTGGTATCAAATCGGATTGCGGGTCTCCACCCAGATCCCGCTGGTGCGGGAGTATTCGGACGTGGACTACCTCTCCACGTTGCGCACGCCGCACGTCGGGGTCTATTTCCGGGCCGGAAAGTACGTTTACGGGGAAGTGGGCATCGGCTACCAATACTTCAGGAGCCGTTTCGACGTCACCCTGTCCGACGGCACGGAATTCAGCGACATGATCCAAACCCACTACCTGGTGCTCCCGTTCAAGGCGGTCGGCGAGGTGCCGATCACCAAGAAGATCGCATTCCTGCCGTACGTGGGGGTGCTCTACCAGCCGTTGTTGAAGGTGTCCGAAAACGTTTTGGGTTATGACAAAACGAACATCGAGAACCAGTGGGCGTTGCTCACCGCGGGTTTTGATTTCCGGCTGGGGTTCATCACACTGGGTGTCGATTACCGCTATTCATTCCAGAATTATTTCACAAACAAGGAGGGCCGAAAGCCGCAATACATCGGCATCTCGCTGGGCGTCATCTTCTAACTCGCTCATTCACAAAGAAGTAAAAAAAACGCCCGAAACGCTGGGAAATACGGAAAAAAGTGTATTTTTGCAGCGTCATTTTGACAGGGAGCTTAGCTCAGTTGGTTTAGAGCATCTGCCTTACAAGCAGAGGGTCACTAGTTCGAATCTAGTAGTTCCCACAATTCTGTAGAGCCGTCACATTGTGGCGGCTTTTTTGGTTTCAGGTTTCATGGCATATCCACCTCAGGAGGGGGGAGCATTTCTATTAAACCGTGTTGAAAGACATTTATCAGATAATCGAAAAAACATCACGTTATAACGTATAAAAACGTAATAACGTGATAACGTAAGATTTTACGACCTATACCTTATTCCACTTTCCTCGTCCCGTTGCAATTCGGATAACCTGAGCAACTCCAAAACTCCTTTCCCGAATTGATTCCTTTTTTTGCCATGCGTTTCAGCATTGGCTTGCCACATTTGGGGCAAGATGGGGCGTTAGCTTTCGCGCTTTGCTCAGCGCGGTAAGCAAGCCGTTCAGCTGTCAAGGCTTCGGTGAAACCACCCTCTTCCCGAAAAGTTGCCAGCTGGTTGGCCAGCTGTTTATTCAACATCATGATCAATCGGTTACAGAGAATCAGCAGGCAGTTGGCCGCGACGATAGAGTTCTTCGACTCCAACCACTCGTCAAATTTGTGCTTTTGGGTCAAAATATGAAGGCTACTCAGGTGTTGCACATCATCCTTGTAGGTTGGTTTGTCGAGGTGCGTATGCGCCACCTTGTAGTAAATGTCTGACTTCACGGACCACGGCACATCCTCATGCTGCAGAAGCCAGTTCAAATAGTCGTTGGCCAGTTCCGAGAGGCTGGCACGGGCCACATCGGTGAGGCGCATTTCGGTTTCTTTTGAGGTGGCGTGTCGCGAGTTTCCCTCGGCAATATTGGCTGGCACAGACCGTGCCGCCTGTGTCATCTGGTCGTATTGGCGACCACACGGGTCATTAGTGCGGTTGAGATAGCGTCTGCAGAAGTCCTGCGTGGCCAACTGTATCACGTTTGACATCACCCAAGTGTCCAACCAGTAGTATCCGAAGTTTCCAATTTCCATAATGGTTACGATTTCGTTAATAGAGCTTATTAATTATCACCTGCAAATATACAAAATCCTTTTGAGAAAACCAAAGGAAAAATCAACTCAACTCATTAAAAATCAAATATATAAAAATAACATTTTTATATATAAAAGTAGCAGATTTTAATATAAAAAATTGCAAATTGTAAAATAACATGAGAAATCGAAGGTGTTGGTATGTTGGGTAAGAAGGGTGGATTTTGGAAGAATCTGGCGTGAATGAGCGCAAACAGAGACACTATTCTTTCAGGCTCCGTATTTAGGACAACTATTTTATTAAATCATTATCAGCTCAACAAGTTATTCCCCCTTCACGCACCGCACCATATAGAAGTACCCCTTCAAATCGGGTTGCTTGTGTAGGGCAGCTCCGTTTCCGTAGATTTTGACACTCCATGCTTTGCTCTTGTTGATAGCATCCGGGGTCCAAAATGCAGCGAAAAGCATTCCTCCATAGTGACGTCCATCGTAATAAGGCCATGGGAAAGCGGAGAAGCCCGTGGCGTTGTTGGTGGTAGTTGGACGGTAGCCCACCGTATATGCTTTTGCAGCATAGTACTCTTCATTCTCCGACCCGTCAGGCCATTGTGTGGAGCTGAGGGCCTTAGCAATGTTTTTCGGGTTCTTTCCTTTCACATATACGCTATCCACACCCAAGAAAGCTTCTAACTTATCCCAGTCCTGCTTGGTGGACACGTGCCAACCATCCGGACAGAGTCCACGGGGGTCTGCCACTGCCGACCAGTTGTAGAGGCATAACTCTCCATACGTGTATTCTTCAGCCCAAAAGGGTTCCGTGTAGCTGAAATCGTTGTCATTCCACTTGCCGTCCACGTATATTTGATGTGGTATAGCACTGCCATCCCGATAGTGTTTGGTACGCAGGTCCGTCTGCAGCCAAACCTGTTTGCCGATGCGCACGGCATCGTATGAATTACCTTCGACATCCGTCACCGCATTGGGTATCACATTAGCAGAGTTGTTGCCCGGGATGTTTTGAGGAATGACCGTAAGGTTCCTGCTAAATTCCGTGAAGCTGGTGTCTGCGAAGTCAGGCGTATTATCAGAAGACACGCCATCTTCTGATTTTTCAACATTTTCCGCTTTCGCGTTTGACGCCGAGAGGCCCTCGGCAGTCCGTTTCCCGCCGCAAGCGCACAAAAGTGCAGCGACTACGATTATAAATGTGGTGGTTCTCATAATACAATTAGGTTAATAACAAAAGTGCGGTGACGGTGGTTGTGTTAACCCATGCCACTTTTCTGTTCGGTTTCTGTTCGAATTGATAACAGATGTGCATACAGTTAGAGAGCATAGGGCACCCCACCTTACACTTGTCTTAACGCTTCATGTCGAGATCTAACTTAATTTCTTCAAATCTAACATCCATCCATTCTTCCTCTGGAACATAGATGTCTGGCTGCAAGAAATCATCTGGCCTGACATCTGGAAATTTATTGAATAGCGTTTCATCTTTGAATATTTCAAGAAGTTTTTCGTCTGAAACATTCAATTTGTTTCGAATACGCTTAAAGAAACTGATTTCAGAATACTCAATTTTGTTGTCAGCCTCAATTATTTGTATGGCTATCTTTGCAAGATTTAACTCCTGTTCCTCATTCAATGCAGCAGAAACAATTTTTTTGATATACCCCGACAAAAATGCCCCTCTCTTTTCGTTGATTTCAGTGACATATTCGTTCAGTTTTTTTTCAATATCAAGTCCTTCAAACAAGGTTGAACTTGAAGCAAATTGTTTTACCAAAATAAGTTCTTCTTCGGCAATGTTGCCATCACATGACATGCAGCAAAATGCCGTTTGTAATAATAATTCATTAAAATCCATATTGTTGCTATTTTATAAATCCGATCTTGGGTTTTTCTGATGGTTTCGTATTTATACCTCCAAACGTTTCTCTAATCTCCTCATATTGTTTTATTTGGTCGTAAGACAATGACGATTTTTTATTCCTAACGGTTTCCTCAAGTATTTGCATAGTGATTATTTCCCTCCTATACAAAGCTTTTCTAGCAGCATCATCTACAATGAGTTGAATGTCTGCTGAAACATAATATTCGGTCATATTAGCCAACACATCATAGTTTATACCAAAATCCACAGCCTTGCGTTTTTGAAGACATTTCTCAAATAGAAGTTTTCGAGCCGTAAAGTCAGGCGGACCTACATAATAATGCTTTTCAAGACGACCTGCCCGAAGAATTGCAGGGTCAATCTTTTGTGGCAAATTGCTTGCCCCTATAATAAACACGCCCTTCTCTCCAGTTCTATCCATTTGCGACAGCATTTCGTTTACTGCACTTTCTGCCATTTCATGAATATTTCCACTACGATTTGGAACTAATTCGTTTATTTCGTCAATGAAAATGATTGTAGGCGCTTTTTCGTATGCTTCTGCAAACATCGCTTTGATGTTCTCTTGAGTTGCATTCACATAGCGACTCTTCAAGTCAGCGGGAGTTTTCAGCATGAAATTAAATCCCACTTCCTCAGCGAACTTTTTTGCAAAGAAAGTCTTACCACATCCTGGAGGACCATATAGTAGCATCCCATTGGGTATAGTTATACCATATTCTTTGTATCTTTCAGGCTCGTTCAATGCATCTATTACTTCCAAACGCATTTGTTCCTTTAATTCGTCCATTCCAGCCACATCGGCAAAACCGTTGCCTGTTTTAGGTCGATCCTTTTCTTGCTTTTTAGTTTTGGCTTTATTTCGCGAAGGAATTGCCTCGACCATCATTTCGTTGTTCAGCGCTCTGATAAATTCATCAGCACTCCTAAAACGGCAATCTATATCATTAGATAGAGCCTTACGGAGAGTATTCACCAATTGTTCATCTAATCCGGGTTTGTCTTTGATGAGCATAGGCAGAGGCTTTTGTCGCTCATACAAAAGAATATCAACTATAGAATCACGGTCGGCTTGATATTGTGGTAAGTTGACATAATAAGGAGGCATGCCGAAT
>JAEEGL013680407.1_pt1 | contig 18734 bp, 14 predicted proteins | sample 9134231 | NCBI WGS metagenome assembly JAEEGL01 (sample SAMN16246548, study PRJNA631951) | gut metagenome | biome: gut microbiome; feature: rumen; material: fiber-attached | host: Bos | place: Iran: Karaj | collected 2018-10 | reverse complement strand
TTCTGAGATTCCTCGTTACTACCCTTACGGTCATACTGGTCCTTCAGCTCATAGTGTTCGCGATGGGCAAGTTCATGCCGGATTCGCCTGTGACGCAGACGGCGCTTTCGATAGCGCAGTCCGTACAGGCAGCCTGCGACAACTTCCTTGCGAATCTAATAGATAAGTTAGTGGCCCTGTTCCACAAAAAATAAATCAGGGGTATAAAAGGAGAAAAAAATTATGGCAAAAGATCCCGGAAAAGCTGTCAGAACCGTAGCGGTCATAGTGATTGTGATCGCGGTACTGGCTCTATTGTTTTTCCTCTTGAGCGGCTTCATTACGGACCTTATTTGGTTCGGCGAGGTGGGATATACGTCGGTATTCCTGACGGAGATCTTCACCAAGCTGAAGATAGGCGTTCCGGGCTTCGTTATATTCGCGGTGCTCGGATATCTGGTCCTTGCTACGCTTAAAAGGAGTTTTCTCAAGAAGAACGAATTCGAACTCAAAAACGAGGATAAGGGCAAGATAAGAAAGAGCATGATGGCCATATCCGCGGCCCTCGGACTTTTCATCGCAATCTTCCTCGTGAACAATCTCTGGTTCGACTTCCTCAGATTCGTCAACGCAACGGATTTCGGCATCGAGGATCCTCTCTTCGGAAACGACGTAGGGTTCTACATGTTCAAGTATGATTTCCTCAGCGGCCTTGCGGACAGCGCCATAGCCATAGTAGTGGCGTATCTCGCCGCCACGGTGCTTCTTTACAGTATACTGGTCGGCTTTGCCAAGCCTACTGAAGAAAGAGGCACTGCGGACGAAAGCTACGAAGACCCGGAGAGCGGCAGGCTCGCGTTCAGATTCGACGTAAACGCCAGCGGAAATCTCAAGCAGAAACTCAAGGCTATCCTGGGAGTAGCCCTCAACGAAGTGCTTACTCTCGGAGTTCTGTTCTTCCTCTTCGTTTCCTTCAGACTTTATCTCGAGCAGTTCGACGTGCTCTACGACAGCACCGGTCTCTTCTACGGCGCGGGCTACGTTGAGGTCAACGTCAAGCTGGTCGTATACCGCATACTGATGGTCCTCGCCATCGTGGCGGCTCTCATGCTGATCATAGCGGCGAAGAAAAAGAGCGTCAAATGGGCGGTAGTCGTTCCCGCTGCCATGGTCATCGTTTCCCTGGTGGGAACGGGAGTCCACAGCCTGGTCCAGAACTTCGTGGTAGAGCCGGACGAGCTCTCCAAGGAGCGCAAATATATTGAAAGAAACATCAAATACACAAGGCTCGCCTACGATCTGGACGACGTTGCCATCGAAGATTTCGTTCCGGAAAGCAATTTGACCAAGCTTGATGTCCTCGACAATATGGAGACCCTCTCCAACATCAGGATCAACGACTTCGATCCGGCCAAGCTCTTCTACAACCAGACCCAGTCGATAAGAACCTACTATAGCTTCAACGACGTCGACGTCGACAGATATTACGTCAACGACGAATATACCCAGGTCTTCCTCTCTGCAAGAGAGATAAACGCCGAAGACACCGACGACTCATGGCTCATCCAGCATCTGAAGTACACCCACGGCTACGGACTTACTTTAAGCCGCGTCGACAGGATCACCTCCAGCGGTCAGCCGGATATGCTCATAAAGAGCATTCCGCCCGTGTCTCAGGTTCCCGAGATCCAGATCACAAGACCGGAGATCTACTACGGTGAGAAGACCGACGATTACGTAATTGTAAAGACCGACGAACAGGAGTTCGACTATCCTTCCGGAGAGCAGAACGTATACTGCAACTACGAAGGAACGGGCGGAATAGAGCTCAATTTCATTAAGAGACTGCTCTTCTCGATCAGAGAGCAGAGCCTTAAGCTTCTCATTTCCAACAACGTAAACAAAGACTCCAGGATAATGATCTACCGCAATATAGCCCAGAGAATAGCCAAGATCGCGCCTTTCTTCATCTATGACGACGATCCCTACGTGGTTACCGTTGACGGCAAGATATACTGGATCGCGGACGGATATACCTCGTCCACCATGTATCCCTACTCCGAACCTTATCAGAGAGGGGATTACACGAACTACATCAGAAACTCGGTCAAGATAGTGGTCGACGCATACAACGGAGACGTCAACTTCTATATCTGCGACGAAGAGGATCCAATAGTTCAGACCCTGGCGAAGATCTATCCGAAGCTCTTCAAGGATATGAGCGAGCTTCCGGAAAGCCTCAAGGCTCATCTCCAGTATCCCAACGCCCTCTTCAATATCCAGGCCAAGGTTTACGAGAGATACCATATGACGGACGTAGACGTGTTCTATCAGAACGAGGACCGCTGGGATATCTCCAGAGAACTCTACGGACAGACGGAAGCCCAGATGACGGCAAACTACTTCATCATGAAGCTTCCCGGCTGTGACAGCGCGGAATTCGTCTCCTCCATTTCATATTCGCCCGTAAACAAGAACAACCTTACGGGTATACTCGTAGCACGTCAGGACGGCGAGCACTACGGTGAACTGGTAGTCTACCGCATGCCCAAGGACCGCCAGATCTACGGCACGCTGCAGATCGAATCGAAGATCAACCAGGATGCGGATATCTCCAAGGAATTCGCTCTCTGGAACAACTCCGGTTCCACCTACAGCAGAGGAAACATGTTCGTCATACCCATCGAGGATTCCATACTTTACGTGGAGCCCGTTTACCTCTACGCTTCCACGGGATCTCTTCCGGAAGTCAAGAGGGTAATAGTGTTCTATAACGAGCAGATAGCCTACGAATCGACTCTCGCCGAGTGCCTCGACACGCTTTTCGGCAAGGGCTCTGGAGATCCTCTCCTCACGCCATACCCCATAGTCGCAGGACACGAAGCGGCTGAGGCCATAAGAAGAGGCGGAGAGACCCAGCCCGACGACCAGGGTGAAGGCACCGAACCGATAGGACCCGACGAAGGTGAAAAGCAGAGTCTCGTAGATCTCTTCAACAAGCTCTACGAGAACTACAACGAACTCGGCAAACAGCTTCAGCAGATCCTGGATGCTCTTAAGAATTTAGAGGAATAATACCGATGTTGGCACTTGTAACCGGTGCAAGCAAGGGCATAGGCAGAGCCTGTGCCCTTGAACTTGCTAAGGAGGGTTTTGATTTAATACTGCACTGCGGAAGCGACCTCGAGGGTCTTTCCGAAACCGCCGGAGCCGTAAGAGCCCTGGGAAGAAAAGCCCACATGTTCGTTATGGACTTTTCCGAGCCCGAAAACGTCCGCAATTTCTGCGAAGGCGTGGTCGAGCACGTGGGACTTCCGGACGCCGTCGTCAACAACGCCGGGATATGCATGCCTGCCCAGGTCCAGGACATAAGCCTTGAGGACTGGGACAGGGTGATGAACGTGAACCTCAAGGCGGTTTTCATCATCTGCAAGGAATTTGCTCCCGCCATGATAGAGAGAAGATCGGGCTCTATAGTGAATATAGCGTCCATATGGGGAAGGACGGGAGCTGCAATGGAAAGCTCCTACTGCGCTTCAAAAGGCGCTCTGGTTATGTTCTCGAAGTCCCTTGCCCAGGAGCTGGGACCTTCTGGCATCAGGGTGAACTGCGTTTCGCCGGGATGCATAGACACGGAGATGAACGCCGGATACAGTCCAGGCGAAAGAAGAGATCTCGAGGAGAGGACTCCTCTCGGACGTTTCGGAACTCCCGAAGAGATAGGAAAGGCGGTAGCCTTCCTGGCTTCGGAGAAGGCGAGCTTCATAACCGGCGCCGACCTTCTGGTAGACGGAGGCTTCAGCATATAGCGCGTCACGGAAAAGTCTCCGGCAAAAGGGTATATTGATAAAAAAAGGAAGTATCTGATTTGAGCAAAAGAAAGTATAAGATCAACATAGCCAGGCTTCTGGTAACGCTGCTCATCGTAGCGTGTCTTGCCAGCATAGCGATCCATTTTATCCCGCAGCTTCTCAAACCGCCCTGCGAACACGAGTACGCTGCGGACGGATTCTGCACCAAATGCGGAGAGGAATGCCCCCACGATTTCAAAGACGGCAGCTGCACAATATGCGGAAAGCCCTGCCAGCATGAATACGGAGAAGACCGTATCTGCAAAATATGCGGCGGAAAGCAGCCCGACGAGATACTGAACTTCTCGGTGCTGGCCGCAGGCGACGTGATGGCGCACCTTTCCAATATCCAGAGCGCCTACAACTGGGACGGAAGCTTCCAGGAGGGATATGCCGGATATCAGACCGTGTATGCGGACGGCACCTTCGACTTCACGGATAACTATACTTACGTAAAGCCGTATATAGAGGCGGCTGATCTTGCCCTTGTAAACGTTGAGACCACCTTCTCGACGGGAGGCCCCGTATACAGCGGTTACTGGGGCGGTTTCTCAGCGCCGGACGAGCTGGCTGCGGCCGTTAAGGACGCGGGCTTCGACGTCGCCTTTACCTGCAACAACCACTCTCTCGACTACGGCGGGATAGCAGGTCTTCAGAGAACGGTCCAGGTCCTCAGAGACAACGGGCTCACGGTAGTGGGATCCCGCAAGACCACTTCCGAGAACCGTTCTTCCGTCATTGACGTAAACGGCGTGAAGGTGGGTCTTGTGGCTTACACCTACGAGACGGGTACGGATTCCGACTGGGGACGCTCCTTGAACGGCGCACCCATGGAAGCCGGAGCGGAGAACTATCTCAACGGCTTCAGATGGTCCTACGGAAGCTATCTTACCTGCGACGAGGACAAGAGAGCCATAGCGGACGAAATACAGTGGTGCAGGGACAACGGAGCCGAAGTCGTCATAGCATATTTCCACTGGGACAGCTCCAACGAGTACGTTCTCGAGGTCACGGATCTTCAGAAGGACCTTGCGAGATTCGCTGCCGAAAGCGGCGCGGACCTTGTTCTCGGATCCCATCCCCACAGAGTGCAGCGCATGGAGATACTCAGCGTCGAAGGCGCAAACGGAAGCAGCAGACAGGTTCCGGTATATTATTCACTGGGCAACTATATTTCCAACCAGCGTTACGAGACTATGGACTGGACTCCCGCGGACGATCCCTACGCTTCGGAGCAGGAGATAATGGCTTATCTCGAGATAGAGTACAACAGGACCAAAGGGGAGGTAAGCTACGAGAAGGTGTCGGCGATACCCGTTTACGTGGATAAATTCTGGAATCCGGGCGTCGAGTACAGGATATATCCTCTCTCGGGAGACTACGCTTCCTATTCTGAGCTTAACGCTTCGGGAAACCTCTGGAGAGCCAACCAGGCCAAGGAAACCATCACGAGAATACTGGGAGAACAGTATATTTACAGATAAACTGAATACTTATACAGATTATCCTATTTTTTGACACGAGATGTTGTGCGTAATTTAAAAATACCCACAATATCTTGTGTTTTTGTATTGACAAGACTTCTTCTTAAATATTAAAATGAATATGCTCGCCGAAAAGGCGGGCACTTTTACACGGATCAAATAAGATTTATATATACAAGAGGAGAAGCAACATGTACAGAGTATTGAAAAGGGACGGAAAAATCGTAGATTTCGATCTTTCCAAGATCTCAACGGCCATAACCCAGGCCTTCGACGCGCAGGGAAGACAGTACGTGCCGTCGGTTATCGATTTCCTTTCTCTCAAGGTCACTGCAGACTTTGAAGACAAGATCAAAGACGATCTTATCGCGGTAGAGGACATTCAGGACAGCGTCGAATCTGTCCTCATCAAGGCGGGCTACGACGACGTCGCCAAGGCCTACATCCTTTATAGAAGACAGAGAGAAAAACTCCGTTCTCTCAAGTCCACGGTTCTCGACTACAAGGAACTGGTGGATTCCTACGTAAAGGTCTCCGACTGGAGAGTCAAGGAAAATTCCACCGTCACATACTCTGTCGGAGGTCTCATCCTTTCCAACTCCGGAGCCATAACCGCAAACTACTGGCTTTCCGAAGTATATGACGAAGAAGTGGCGAACGCCCACAGAAACGGAGACATACACATCCATGATCTGTCCATGCTCACCGGTTACTGCGCAGGCTGGTCCCTCCGTCAGCTCATAGAAGAGGGTCTCGGTGGAGTTCCCGGAAAGATCTCCAGTTCTCCGGCAAGCCACCTTTCAACTCTGTGCAACCAGATGGTCAACTTCCTCGGGATCATGCAGAACGAATGGGCGGGCGCTCAGGCCTTCAGCTCCTTCGATACCTATCTTGCTCCCTTCGTAAGAGTCGACAATCTTTCATATAAAGAAGTAAAGCAGTGCGTACAGAGCTTCGTTTACGGAGTCAACACGCCGTCCCGCTGGGGAACCCAGGCTCCCTTCACCAACGTCACACTCGACTGGGTATGCCCGCCCGATATGGTGGACAAGCCCGCCATCGTAGGAGGAAAGGAACTCGACTTCACCTACGGCGACTGCAAGAAGGAAATGGACATGGTAAACAAGGCCTTCATCGAAATAATGATCGAAGGCGACTGCAACGGCAGAGGCTTCCAGTATCCTATTCCAACCTATTCCATCACCAAGGATTTCGACTGGAGCGAAACGGAAAACAACAAGCTCCTCTTCGAAATGACGGCCAAGTACGGAACGCCTTACTTCTCCAACTATATCAATTCCGACATGGAACCTTCCGACGTGCGTTCCATGTGCTGCAGACTCCGTCTCGACCTCAGAGAGCTGAGGAAGAAGTCAGGCGGATACTTCGGTTCCGGAGAATCCACCGGATCTGTAGGCGTAGTTACCATAAACATGCCGAGGATCGCATATCTGTCGAAGGATGAGAACGAGTTCTTCAGCAGACTCGACCACATCATGGACGTTTCCGCGAGATCCCTCGATACCAAGAGAAAGGTCATCACGAAGCTCCTCAACGAGGGACTCTATCCCTATACGAAGAGATACCTGGGAACCTTTGCGAACCACTTCTCGACCATAGGTCTTATCGGCATGAACGAAGCCGGTCTCAACGCGAAGTGGATAGGTCTCGACATGACCCATCCCGAGACCCAGGAGTTCACCAAGAGAGTCCTCAACCATATGAGAGAAAGACTCTCCGACTATCAGGAAAAGTACGGCGACCTCTTCAACCTCGAAGCAAGCCCCGCGGAATCCACGACCTACAGACTGGCGAAGCACGACGTGGAACTTTATCCCGACATCAAGACTGCGACGGAAGGAGACGGAACTCCTTTTTATACCAACAGCTCTCATCTTCCGGTAGGATTCACCGAAGACGTGTTCTCGGCTCTCGACGTTCAGGACGAACTTCAGACCCTCTACACATCCGGTACCGTATTCCACGCCTTCCTGGGAGAGAAGCTCCCCGACTGGAGAGCGGCTGCGAATCTGGTAAGGACCATAGCCGAAAACTACAAGCTTCCTTACTACACCCTCAGCCCGACCTATTCCATCTGCAAGAATCACGGATATATCACCGGCGAGGTCTACGAGTGCCCGATATGCGGTGAAAAGACAGAGGTCTATTCCAGGATCACCGGATACTACAGACCGGTACAGAACTGGAACGACGGAAAGCTCCAGGAGTTCAAGCAGAGAAAAGAATACGTGGTTCTCGGAGACTTAAGACCCCACGCCAAGGCGGCGGAGATGCCCGTCTTCACGGCGGCTGCCGAGGTTCCCGCAGCAAAGACCCCGGTATACGAAGCACCCGCTCCGGAAGCTCCCGTATATGCGGCTCAGCCGGAAACTCCGGTATACGAAGCACCCGCTCCGGAAGCTCCAGTATATGCGGCCCAGCCTGAGACCCCGGTATACGAGGCACCCTCTCCGGAAGCCCCGAAGACTTCAGAGATGCCGGTATTCAAGATGCCTTCCTTCGAAGAGCCCGAGACTCCGGTATACGAAGCTCCCGTTCCTGAAGTAGAGCTTGAAGAGCCTGCTGCAGAGGAAGAGGACGTAAAGGTCTACGAGCCTGTCTACAAGGCTCCGGAAGCTCCCGCAGAACCTGCAGCGCCTGCAGCTGAGACCCAGCCCGAGGCTCCCGCAGAACCCGAAGGAGAGTTCTACTACACCGTAACGGTGGGAGAACCCGAGGAAGCTCCGAAAAAACCCGAAGCAAACGAACCCGGCGTGCTCTATACCCTCGACGTGGCATCCTTCATGGACAAGGAAGCACCCGCTCCGGAAGCAAAGCCCGAGACAAAGGGCGACGCTTTCGCTGAGTTCGACGCTCTTATGGCAAGCGTTTCCGATACCATCGAGAAGAAGCCGGAAAGAAAGTTCCTCCTCTTCACTACTAAGACCTGCCCCAACTGCAAGATCATCAAGGAGTATCTCGCTGAGAACAACGTTCCCTACGAACAGGTCATTGCGGAAGAGAACAAGGACGTCGCGAGAGGCTACGGAATCATGCAGGCTCCGACGGCTGTCATTCTTGAGGGAGACAACGTAACCAAGTACGTGGGAGTACAGAACATAAAGACTTACGTACAGTCGAATCTGCTGTAAGCAGAAACTGATATATATATCAAAAAATCGGAGAGCAGAAGCTCTCCGATTTTGTTTTCTTCAGTGTTTTGTTCCGGGACCTTTCTAGTCCTTTGCCATGTGAATCGTGTGCTGGCTGAAGGGGATCTCGATTTTTGCTTTTCCGAAGGCGAGGAATACTTCGCGGTTCAGAAGTCTCTTGGCCTGGAAGATGTTCTCTTCGTCCACGTCGGCGGCGATCTTCAGATCCACCGAGCTGCTGCCCAGATTCTCGACTCCCATATATACGGGGGTCTTTTTGAAAACGTCCGGATACATTTCAGGAAGCTTCTCGCAGAGATCCTTTACGCACTTTTCAGCCTTGACAAGGTCCGTGCTGTATGCGATTGGTGCGAGGATTATGGCCTTTGAAAGGACTCCGGAGAGGTTTACGAGGTTGCGTATATCGGAGTTGTTGACTATTCTCGCATTGTTTCCCGTATCCACTATGGTCGTGGTCCTGATGCCTATGTTGGTAACGGTTCCTCTCCAGTCGTCTACGGCTACTATGTCTCCCACCTGGAGCTGCCCTTCGAGGACTATGAAGAGTCCTGTGATTATGTCTTCAATGAGGCTCTGCGCTCCGAAGCCTATGATGAGACCTAAGACTCCGAGGGAGGCTATGACCGCTCCTACGTTGAAGCCCAGCATCGAGAGGGCGTATATGACGGCGTAAATAACTATTATGTATTTGATGAAGCTTGCGAAAAGGCTCTTTACGGTCTTAGCCTTTCTCTTCTTCGGGTTGATGAACCCAAGAGCGAACTGGACCACTGCGTTAATGAGCCAGCACATTGCGAACATCAGGAGCATTCCTCCGACTCTGAGGAGGTCGAATCCTCCTTCGGAGTCCTTCAGGGGCTGGAAGGCTCGGATGTAGTTTTCAGTGAAGTACTGAACGGCCTTCTGCTGATGGCTCGATAGGAAGAAGAGGAGTTTGGGGTTGTAGAATGCGATGAGTATCAACGCTACTATGACCATGACGATTATGCGTCTGATCATCAGGTTTCTGCTTTTCTTTTCGTCCATAATGTTACCTTTCTGCAATATATCGTTTATATACCGTTAATGTATTCTTGTTACGCTCAGATTTTCGGGTCTTCCTGAAACCTGGAATTCAGAGCTTATAAGGGCGTCTCCGATCTCGGGCACGTAGACTCCGAGGAAGAAGGTCTGAGGCGAGTAGTCGGCATCCCAGAAGTAAGTGTAGATCAGGACGTCGCTTGTGCCGTCCTGGCCGCCTTCAAGTCCGAGCTGGTCGCTGGTGGGCCAGAAGTCCACGCTCCAGTCGTCCGTAAGGCTCGTGACCCTGAAGCGAAGCAGGGCGTGATCCTCATTGGCGTAATCTATGCCGACGAAGGCAAGGCTGATGACCATTTCATCGCATACGTCGCATATGTAGTCCCGGTTTCTGTCCACGTGACCGGTAGCGGCAACGTATCTCTGGGTCGCAAGGCCGCATCTCAGGCATACGGACTGCATGAGTCCGGGATAAGTGCAGCCCGCCGCTCTCAGAACGCTTTCAGGTCCGAAGTTGTGTCCTAAGGCCGCAATGCTGGTCTGCTTTTTTTCGTCGCATCTTATGCACTTGGCTTCTCTCAGGCCCGTCTGTGTGCAGGTGGCCTCTCTTACCACGCTTTCCGGACCGAAAGAATGACCGAGCGCCGTAAGGACGCTTCCTTCATCAAGCACTTTTCCGCATACGGAGCATACGATGATCTCCGTGTGTCCGTCCTCTGTGCAGGTGGCTTCGACGGCGGCTTCAGCGGTCCTTACGTGGTCTCCCAGGGGTATTTCCTCTTCCCTTGTTTCACCGCATATATTGCAGGTGTACAGCATGGTTCCCTTTTCGATGCAGCTGGCTTCCTTAAGCACTATTCCATCGTCCCAGATGTGTTCGTCTCCGCCTCTGATTATTTCTTCAATGGAGCTTGGAGAGGAAGGGCCGGGAATTGGGTCCGTTACGTCTCTTATGAAGCTTTCGGGATCTGCGAAGGCCGTGGAGGCTTCGACTATGATGATGCCCGCTGCCGCTACGGCAAGGCCTTTGCTGACGGTCTTTACGGCATCCTGAATACGGCTTGTCTTAACTCTTCCGTAGCTTTTCTTTTTGCCGCTTCCTCCGTAGGGCCCGATCTCGGAAAACTGCTTGGAACCGTAATAGGTTTTGTTCCTCTGTCCGACTCCCGGGTTTTCTGTGTATGGAGTATTCTTTTTTCCGTTGGGTTCAAATTCGTCCAAATCGCACCTCTATAGAAAAATATACAGCTTGCACTTAATTATATTCCATAAAATGCAAAAAATATACAATAAAATGCAGAATCAGCTTTCAAACATACAAATAAGCACGTCTTTTACGATGCGAGCGTCCCTTTGCTTTGAGCGGGGGGAAAGGTTTTCGTAAAGCTTGTCGCAGCTGCAGAAGGAAAAGCAGTAATCTCTTCCTTCGATTTTGATGATTTCTTTTCCGGAAGGTATGGCTTCATCCTCGTCGAAGAGTTCGTCCGCGGGGATAAGGCTTTCGCTGTTTTCCAGGAGCAGAAGTCCGCAGCGGCGGAGGCGGCTGTCCCTGCCTTTGTTCTTTTCCGTATATTCCAGATAGAAATGATACTCGTCATAGTACGGAAAGCGCTCGCCTTCGTGAGCCTTCATATATTTTTGTCTGTATTCTCTGAATACTTCGGGATCGCTTTCGAAATACGGGAAGCGTCCGCTTTCGTTTACGCGGACCTTTCTTGTCACCGGCGGAGTAAGACCGCAGTCATGGAGTTCCTTTGCGTATCTAAAAAGAGTCCTGTCCGATACGCCGAGCCTTGACCTGAGGAAATACAAAGGAGCTTCGCCGTCTCTTCGCAGCAGGAGGAGAAGGCAGAGCTCTCCGAAGAGTTTGCCGGAGTATTTCTTCTCTTTTCTTCCTTCGATGTACATGTGTTCTTCCTGAGGTTTCTAAAGAAGGTCTTCGAAAAGCTTAAGATTTGAAGGGGCAGGCTGAAGCGATCCCTCTTCCTCCTTCTTTATTATCTCCACTATCCTGTCGTTAACGGGAGTTGGGACGCCGTATTTTCGTCCCCATCTGCATACTTCTCCGTTTATATATTCCACCTCGCTCTTCTTTCCCTTTTCTATGTCCTGAAGCATGGACGGCCTTATGCCGCCGTTCTTCTTCATGGCGAAGGGAAGAAGGAACTCAATGAAGCGTTTTTTTAAGGGATTTGTGTAATAGAAAAGCTTTGAAATGTTTATGCCCTGAACGTCTGTAAGCTCTGCTCCTGCGGCTCTTGCTACGTCTATGCATTCCTTTACGCAGGCGGATACGACCCTCTGGGCGTCCCTTGAGTTTGCAGCGTCTCCGAAGGTCCCGCCCATAACGGTTCCCGTACCGGCGAAGGCCGCGTTTACCAGAAGCTTCGACCATCTGATGCCCGTGAAGTTATCGCTTATGCGCACCGGACCCATGAGAGCGAGGAGGGACACGACCTCCCGGAATTTTTCCTCCGGCACGTTTCGGGGCCTTCCCGTCTGAAAGGACAGCTTTTCGGGGGAAGGGTCGCTTGTGAATTCGCATACGCCTGGCCCTTTCAGGGTCGCTCCCCATTCAACCGTGCAGCCCATCACCCTGCTTTCGCCAAAAAACTCCCTTAAGGCGGGCTCGGGTATGCCGTTCTGAAGGGTCACGAGAAGCCCGTCTTCCGCAAGGCAGTTTTTAAGGACCGCGGTCACTTCTCCGTTTTGCTGCTGCTTGGTGAGAAGGAATATCACGTCGTATCTTTCCGATATTTCATCCGGCGTCAGGGCTTTTACGGGGACGTTCAGCTCCAGCCCGCCTGTGACCGCCGCGCCCTTTTCGTTCAAGGCTTTTACGTGATCTTTGTTTCTGTTTATGAGGTCTATTTCTGTTCCGGCTTTCGTTATGAAAGCACCGAGAACGGTGCCGAGAGAACCGGCTCCGTATATTGCGTATCTTTTCATGATAATATCCTTTTCTTCACTCATTGTAACACAGCAGGGGGCAAAGCTGAAAGACAGGGCAAAAAAACAGAGCAGCAGGTTCTGTCCTGCTGCCCTTCGTTATCTGAGCGTTTCGCTTTTATCGGAACCAGTATCTGTTCCAGGGGCACCTCCAGGAGGCTGCCCAGCGCGTAGAGATTGTCTACGGAAGGAAGGCTTTCGCCCCTCTGCCATTTGTATATGGCCTGGGGCTCTTCGAAGCCGAAGTAGTTTTGAAGGTCTCTTACGCTGAGACCCTTTTCCATCCGGAGCCTCCGGATGTTGACGCCCGTTGCTGCAGCGTCGATTACGGGGAAGAAATCATAATTCATAAACGTACCTCCTCATTCAGAAAGCAGTAGATGATAATAACAGAAACGCGGTGGAATGTAAACTAAATTTCAGAATGCCTGTAAAGAATACAGCAAAGCGAAGAGAAAATCATTGAACTGTCAGTTTAAATTGCATGGAAATGCGGATTTTCTGTTTTTTCTTTCCTGTAGCGTTATTTTTATTGCAAATAGAAGGCAGCCCCGCAGAAAAAGTAGTATAATAACTTGGTTAGACTATATTTATATATCTTATGGAGCATATATGACAAACTACGACGTAATCATCATCGGCGCCGGCATCACGGGCGCCATGGCGGCAAGAGAGCTTGCAAGGTACGATCTTAAGATCTGTATCCTCGACGCCGCACCCGACGTGGCCATGGGAGCCACAAAAGCCAATTCGGCCATAGTCCACGCTGGCTACGACGCCAAGGAAGGAACCCTCAAGGCCAGGTTCAACGTTGAAGGATCCAAGATGTTCGAGCAGGTATGCAGAGAACTGGGAGCCAAGTACAAGAGGATAGGAGCCCTTGTAGTCGGTTTTTCCGACGAGGACAGGGAAACGCTCAAAGGCCTTCTTGAAAGAGGTGTGAGAAACGGAGTTGAAGAGCTCCGCCTTCTCGAAACGAGGGAAGAGGTCCTTGCCGTAGAGCCGAACGCGGGAGAAAAGGTATGCTGCGCTCTTTACGCGCCTACGTCCGCGATCACCTGCCCCTACGAGCTTACAATAGCCGCCGTGGGCAACGCTATGGACAACGGGGCGGAGCTGAAGCTGAATTATGAAGTAAAGACCATAGAAAAGGACGAAGACGGTTTCGTCGTAAACGGTGAGCTCGGATGCAGGGTCGTTATCAACGCGGCAGGCTGCCACGCAGACGAGATCGCGAAAATGATAGGAGACGATTCCTTCACCATCACACCGAGAAGAGGAGAATACGTTCTTCTGGACAGGGAAGCCGGAAATACCGCTCATCACACGATTTTCCGCTGCCCCAGCGCCATGGGTAAGGGCATTCTGGTAACGCCCACCGTGGACGGAAACCTTCTTCTTGGACCCACTGCGGAAAACATTGAAGACAAGGAAGACAAGACCACGACGCTCGAGGGTCAGGCCCTTGTCAAAAAGTCCGCTCACGAACAGGTGGCCGGCATTGATCTTCGCAAGAGCATCACCAGCTTCACCGGTCTTCGCAGCGTAGGCTCGACCGGAGATTTCATCATAACGGAGCCTGTGAAGGGCTTCATAAACGCCGCCGGAATAGAGAGCCCGGGACTTTCCTCCGCTCCCGCCATTGCCGTATATCTGGCAGAGATGGTGGGAAAGGACGTTGAACTTAAGGAAAATCCCAAGTTCAATCCGCTGAGAAAGCCGGCTCATTACTTTACGGAGATGAGCCTCGAGGAAAAGAACGAGAAGATCAAGGAAGATCCTGCCTTCGGTCACATAATCTGCAGATGCGAGACCGTGACGGAAGGAGAGATACTCGAAGCCATGAGAACGAATCCCAAGCCCACGGATCTGGACGGTATCAAGAGAAGAACAAGAGCCCAGATGGGAAGATGCCAGGGAGGTTTCTGCTCTCCGTACATAGTGGAGATAATCGCAAAAGAACTGGGTATCGACGAGACCGAGGTCACCAAGACCGGAGGTAAATCGAACATACTCGTAGGATACACGAAGGCGGGGAGGTAACGGCGATGGAAAACGTAAGAGAAGTAAAGATAGCCGTTATAGGCGGAGGTCCCGCGGGACTTTCAGCAGCTCTGGCTGCAAATGAAAACGGAGTGGACGCAAAGGATATACTCATCATCGAAAGAGAAGAGTCCCTCGGCGGCATACTCAAACAGTGCATACACAGCGGATTCGGACTTCACCGCTTCGGCGAGGAACTTACCGGACCCGAATACGCCCACAGATACGTGGAGATGGTAAAGGAAGCGAAGATACCCTATCTTTGCAACGCTATGGTACTCGAGCTCGACGGCGGAGACGGCAAGGGCAAAAAGACCATAAAGGCGACCTCCAGCGTGGACGGAATAGTAACGATCAAGGCGGACGCGGTAATACTTGCCATGGGCTGCAGGGAAAGACCCAGAGGGGCTCTGACCATAGCCGGCGAAAGACCTGCCGGAATATATACGGCGGGCACCGCGCAGAAATACGTCAACATCATGGGCTTCATGCCCGGTAAAAAGGTGGTCATCCTCGGCTCGGGAGACATAGGTCTCATCATGGCGAGGCGCATGACTCTCGAGGGAGCCCAGGTCATCCAGATCTGCGAGATCGCTCCCAAGATCTCCGGACTTGCAAGAAACGTACAGCAGTGCGTATCCGACTTCGGAATTCCCCTCCGCCTAAGCTGCACCGTGGTCAAGGTCCACGGCAGGGAAAGAGTCGAAGGCGTCACCATAGCCGACGTTGACGAGAACTTCAATCCCAAGCCCGGCACGGAGAGATACCTCGAGTGCGACACTCTGCTCCTGTCCTGCGGACTCATACCCGAAAACGACCTTTCAAGGGCCGCGGGTATAGACATCGACCCCAGAACCAACGGAGCCGTGTGCGGCGAGGAAGACAATCAGACGTCGATCCCCGGGATCTTCGCCTGCGGAAACGTAAGAAAGGTCTTCGACCTTGTAGATAACGTATCGAAGGACGCCGTGGTAGCGGGAACCGCAGCGGCGGAATATATCAGGGGGTAAGAGTAATGGTAGAAGAAAAGAAAATAACCTGCGTAATTTGCCCTAACAGCTGCGTGGTAACGGTAAAGCACGAGGGCGACAACATCATCGAAGTGACGGGTCACAGCTGCAAGAGAGGACTCAAGTACGCAAGCGCCGAGGCGGTGCATCCTGTAAGAAGCATTTCGTCCACGGTGCGCTGCGCGGACGGCAGAGTAGTCGCGGTCAAGACCAGCCAGCCTGTACCGAAGGAGAACGTCTACGACGTCATGTGGGAGATCAACCACTTCACGGCTCCCAGCGACATAGCCTTTGGCGACGTGGTCATTCCCCACGTATACGGACTTGATGCCGACGTGGTGGTAATAGGCGGCTAGAAAAAGGCGAATAAGCAAATAAGCAAAGAAGCAAAACAAAAGGGCGTCCCGCGGGACGCCCTTTTGAGCTGGGTTGTCGGTTCTAATATTCTATAGCCGAAGAATCTTCTGCGGCCTCCTCGCGTACCTTCATCCTTTCGGGGATTATGGAAAGTCTTCCGTCGAAGTGGGATCCCGGATTCGTTACCAGGGTCTTTACCTCCAGAGCTCCCTGAAGGGAACCTGTGTCGGAGATCTCCGCAATATTGCTTACGATGATCTTTCCGTCCACTTCGCCGTCCACCAGTATGTCGCTGGCTTTTGCGTTTCCTTTGAGAACTCCGCCCTCGGCGACGTGGATCCTGGTCTCGGAGACGACGTCTCCGTTAAGGGTGCCTTTTATCTCAAGGGTGTCGGCGGTGATGAAATCTCCCACGAGCGTCACGTCCTTGGCGATGGTCGTCACTCTTGAAGGAACGTACCGGGGAGCTTCGTGCACTTCTGGTTTTTCTATTACAACGGGTTCTTCCTGCTTCTTCTTTCCGAACATGATAAATCCTCCGTAACAAAATACAAATCTTACTAGTATAATACATCATAACTTGCGTGAAATCAAAGAAAAGAATACAATAACAGATACCATAAAACAAAAAAGAGAGAAAAAGGAAGCATCAATGGAAAAGAAAAGCTTTTACATCACAACGCCTATTTACTACCCCAGCGACAACCTTCATATAGGGCATACGTACTGCACGGTAATGGCCGACGCCATGGCCAGATTCAAGAGGCTTCAGGGCTACGACGTAAGGTTCCTTACGGGTACCGACGAGCACGGCCAGAAGATACAGACCAAGGCCGCAGCAAAGGGAGTGACTCCCCAGGAGTACGTGGACAATATAGTGGACGGAATAAAGAAACTCTGGGCGACCATGGAGATCTCCTACGACGACTTCATCCGCACCACCGAAACCCGTCATATGAAGAGGGTACAGGAACTCTTCATGAGAATGTACGAAAAGGGAGATATATATAAAGGAGCATACGAAGGCTGGTACTGCGTTCCCTGCGAAAGCTACTGGACGGAGAGCCAGCTTGGAGAGGGTCATACCTGCCCCGACTGCGGAAGGCCCGTACAGAAGGCTGCTGAAGAAGCATACTTCTTCAAGCTTTCAAAGTACGCCCAGCCCGTAAGGGAGCTTCTCGCAAAGGGAGAATTCCTTCAGCCCATGACGAGAGTCAACGAGATGCTGGGCTTCATAGACCAGGGTCTCGAGGACCTTTGCATTTCCCGTTCATCCTTCGACTGGGGCATCCCCGTTCCAATCGACGATAAGCACGTCATGTACGTGTGGCTCGACGCTCTTTCGAACTATATCACCTCTCTCGGCTGCCCGTATATCGAGGGCGGAGTGGAAGGAGATGTGGAAGGAGAATCGGATGCATCGCTTTTCAAGAAGTTCTGGCCGGCGGATTTCCATCTGGTTGGAAAAGAAATAGTACGCTTCCATTCCATCATATGGCCCGCAATGCTCATGTCCGCAGGCATCGAGCTTCCGAAGCACGTCCTCGGCCACGGCTGGATACTCATAGACGGAGGCAAGATGTCCAAATCCAAGGGCAACGTGGTAGACCCGGTGGTCCTCATCGACCGCTACGGAGTGGACGCTCTCAAGTACTTCCTTTTGAGGGAATACACCTTCGGTCAGGACGGAGCCTTTACAAACGAAGTCATGCTCAACAGGCTCAATTACGACCTCGCCAACGATCTTGGAAACCTTGTATCAAGAAGCGTGACCATGATAGAGAAGTATTGCGGCGGTATCGTTCCCGCACATAATGAAGGCGCCATGGAAGATCCCGACTCCGAGCTCAGGACTCTTGCCCTCGAATGCCACAAGAAGGTAGAAGCTCACATGGACAAGTTCCAGTTCAACCTGGCTCTTGAGGATATATGGGAAGTCGTAAGAAGGACCAATAAATATATTGACGAGACGGCGCCCTGGGTCCTTGCAAAGGACGAGGCGAAGGCGGCAAGGCTCGGAGAGGTCATGCATGACCTGGCAGAGGCTCTGCGCATAGTATCCGTTCTCATATTCCCCTTCATGCACACGACTTCGTCTAAGATAAGGGAGCAGATAGGCCTTAGCAAAGAGCCGGTCTGGGAAGACGCCCTTGTCTTCGATACCTACGGCGGCGAGAAGGTACAAAGAGGCGAAGTCATATTCCCGAGGCTCGATATACAAAAGGAGTTGGCAGAGCTCGAGGAATTAAGGCAGAAGGCTCTTGCCGAAGCACAGGGAAAGAAATACGAGCCCGTAAAAGAAGATATAGAGTTCGATGACTTTGCGAAGGTCGACCTCCGTTCCGGCGTCATCACCAAGGCTGAAAAGCATCCCAAAGCAGACAAGCTTCTGGTATTCGAGGTAGACCTTGGCTTCGAAAAGAGGACCATAGTCAGCGGCGTCGCAGAGCATTTCAAACCGGAAGAATGCGTAGGACAGCACGTGATCGCAGTGGTCAACCTAAAGCCCAGGATGCTCAGAGGAGTGGAAAGCAACGGCATGCTCCTCTTCGGAGAGACCCCGGACGGAAAGCTCAAGTTCGCCGAGACCGCGGCGGAAGCCGGAAGCACCATAGGCTAGAACAAAAGAAAAAACAAAAGATACTTAAAGTATATGAAAAGCCTCTTTTGAAAAAAGAGGCTTTTCCCTTAGGATTCGTTAACGATCTTACCGGTCATATGTTCCGGCACCAGGGCGAACATCAGCGTTCCCGGGCCGGATTTTTCTATTTCGTGTTCTATATATTTCTCGTCGTTTGTGAACTTCCGACTCAGCTCTCTTGAAATGCGGTATACAGTCTCCCTGTCTTCAATGAATTCCACCTTTCCGAA
>JAEEGL011386030.1_pt1 | contig 18734 bp, 13 predicted proteins | sample 9134231 | NCBI WGS metagenome assembly JAEEGL01 (sample SAMN16246548, study PRJNA631951) | gut metagenome | biome: gut microbiome; feature: rumen; material: fiber-attached | host: Bos | place: Iran: Karaj | collected 2018-10 | reverse complement strand
GAAAAGCTCAATGCCTTCACATTCGAAACATCCATGGCAAAATGCAAAGGATGCACGAACAGCTGCAGGCTGACGATAAACAAGTTCTCCGGCGGCAGGCAGTTCATTTCCGGAAACAGATGCGAACGCGGTATCGGAAAGGTCAAGAACGAGGAGAACCTTCCGAACCTTTATGAATACAAACTTCACAGGATATTTGATTACGAACCTCTTCCGGTTACGGAAGCAAAACGCGGAGTCATCGGTGTGCCCAGAGTTCTAAACATGTACGAGAACTACCCGTTCTGGTTCACGTTCCTGACAAAGCTCGGTTATTCTGTGGTCCTGTCTCCGATAAGTTCACACAAGATATACGAGATGGGTATCGAGTCGATCCCGAGCGAATCGGAATGCTATCCTGCCAAGATCGCCCACGGACATATAATGTGGCTGATCAAAAAGGGCGTTCCGCTCATCTTCTATCCGAGCGTATTTTATGAAAGAAACGAATTCCAGCAGGCAAGCAACCACTACAACTGCCCGATCGTCACATCATACAGTGAGAACATCAAGAACAATGTTGAAGAGATATGCAGGGGCGAAGTGAAATTTCACAATCCTTTCCTCGCGTTTACCAACTTTGAAATTGCCGCAAAGGGACTTATCGCTGCATTTCCCGATATCCCGGCGGATGAAGTATATTACGCCGCCAAAGCGGGATGGGAAGAACTCGATACGGCAAGATGCGATATCCAAAGCAAAGGCGAGGAAGTATTGCAGTACCTTAAGGACAATAACCGAAGCGGGATCGTCCTTGCCGGAAGACCTTATCACATTGACCCCGAGATCAACCACGGCATCCCCGAGATGATCAACTCATACGGAATGGCTGTGCTTACCGAAGACTCTATCTCGCATCTGGCGGAGGTTGAACGTCCCACGATAGTATCCGACCAGTGGATGTACCATTCGAGACTTTATGCTGCAGCAACGTATGTCAAGACAAGAGATGATCTCGAACTTGTTCAGCTCAATTCATTCGGATGCGGACTGGATGCGGTTACAACGGATCAGGTCAACGATATTCTCTCTTCTGGTGACAAGATATACACCTGCCTTAAGATAGACGAAGTCAACAACCTCGGAGCGGCCAGGATAAGAATACGCTCGCTGCTCGCTGCCATCAGGATCAGAAAACGTAAAGGTGAGGCCAGGAATATCCGTTCCGCAGCCTACAACAGAGTCCTTTATACGGAGCAGATGTACAAGGACAGATACACAATACTCTGTCCCCAGATGTCTCCGATCCACTTTGATCTTCTGTCCTCGGCATTCAACGCGGAAGGTTATAACCTCGTTGTACTTAACAATTCAAACAGAGCGGCCATAGATATGGGGTTGCAGTTTGTTAATAATGACGCGTGTTATCCTTCGCTGATCGTAGTCGGTCAGATAATGGATGCTATTTTATCCGGAGAATACGACACCGATCATCTTGCCGTCGTCATGAGCCAGACAGGCGGTGGATGCAGGGCGACGAACTATATCGGCTTTATAAGAAGGGCTCTTGCCAAGGCCGGCTACGAACATATTCCGGTCATATCGCTCAATCTGTCAAAACTTGAGAGCAATCCCGGATTTAAGATAACGCCCAAATTCCTTCTGAGAGGAATATGCGCCGCGGCGATCGGCGATATCTTCATGAGATGTCTGTACCGGATGCGACCTTACGAGCTTGTACCGGGTTCCGCCGACGCTCTTCATCAAAAATGGATAGAACCGTGCTGTAAGTTTGTGGAGTCGGATCACATATCCATTCCCACATTCTACAGACTTTGCAGACAGATCGTCAGGGAATTTGACGAACTGCCGATAAACGAGACGATCAAAAAGCCCCGTGTGGGTATCGTAGGCGAGATACTCGTCAAGTTCTCTCCCACTGCCAACAACGACCTTGTCAATCTTCTCGAAGCCGAAGGCGCCGAAGCCGTAATGCCGGATCTGCTTGATTTTCTGCAGTACTGCTTCTATAACCAGAAGTACAAGGCCGATCATCTGGGCACAAGGGTCAGCACGGCCACAATAGCATCGCTCGGCATATGGGCGATCGAAAGAGTCAGAGGCGCTTCGGTAAAAGCGCTCAGGAACAGTAAGCATTTTGTTCCGCCCGTTCATATCAAAACCCTTGCTGATTACGCCAAATCCATAGTTGATATAGGAAATCAGACAGGCGAGGGATGGTTCCTTACGGGCGAGATGATGGAGCTTATACATAACGGTGTACTGAACATCGTATGTACACAGCCTTTCGGATGTCTTCCGAACCATGTTGTCGGTAAGGGGGTAATAAAGGCAATAAGAAGGCAGTACAGAAAAGCGAACATCGTTGCGATAGATTACGACCCGGGAGCTTCGGAAGTCAATCAGCTCAACAGGATAAAGCTGATGCTCTCAACCGCATTTAAGAATCTCGAATGAAAATGATGCGATCACCTGATGGTGATCGCATCTCTTATTCCGACACGAAGTTTATTGAATAACTGCTCGATACGCTCCTCATCAACAAACAGAAGCGCCTCCTCAAGTTCGGATGCAAGATCCGCTATATCGGTAAGACTCAGCATCCTGCCTGCGCGCTGAATACCTTTTATACAGAAGCCGAGCATTTCATACTTCTTCTCTCTGAACATCTTCTCGGAATCGTTAAGAAGCTCGCTCAGTTCATTGTACTGTGCCGAGAACCTGTTCTCCTTCGATACTTCCTCGGCCCTTTCATTTCCAAACCTCTGCCACAGCCATCTTGTCAGAACCGAATTGAGTGCTCTCTTGGAGAGAGGCTTTTCAAGATAATCGTTGAATCCCGCTTCCAGAAATCCGGTGAAAACGTCATTGATATCAGCCGTGGTCGTGAACACGATCGGAACCTGCGAATAATAGTCTCCGGGCATACTCCTGACGGTCGAGACTATCTGTGTCCCGCTCATCTTCTCCATCTCGTATGCTACAAATATAATATCGTATACATGTTTGCTTATCTGTTCTATCGCATCGCTTCCGCTTACGGCGCGCGTCACGTTAACAAGATACGGTTTGAGAATTCTCTGGAACACGTTCAGGAACACAATGTCCTCGTCGATGATCAGAACCCTTGCATCCCTTGTGATGCTGATGGCATTTTTGATCATCTCTTCCTCATTTTCTTCGCTTATATCCACAACAAGGTTATCGGCTTTTTCGATATCCTCCATGTTATAAACGTACACGACCATTGCCAGTATCTCTTTGTAGTCGTCGAGTCTCTGGTTTATGATCATGTTGACATGCCTGTCATTTATAGGATAGTCGGCGCTTATTCCGAACGCATTCTCCTCTCCGGTCTGGCATATCTGAGAATATGCTCCGGAAGTGAATTCAAAGACATCCGTGATCTTGCGTCCGACATATTTGTCGTTGAAAAGCTGTGACAGCACTTCGGCTCTTTTGTTCTGATACACGATTCGAAGCTGGCTGTCGAGAATGAAGACAACATCGGTCCTTCCTTCGTCAAGCTCCTTTGTAAAATGTCCCGGACGAATGGATATCGAATCATGATACAGAAGCAGATGCCGCATCAGGACGACGGCCACAACGTTAAAGACAATGACTATCGGAATATAGATCATTGAGTACGCGATGATGAACTGCTCCGCGATAAATCCCGCTGCTGAAAACACATACACAAGGAGCAGGAGCATCAGGTCATGCTTCTCACACTTTCTGTACACCGCGGCACCCCTGTAGACGACAAACGTGATCAGCATTATCACGTAGAACATGTAGTATATGAAATACAGGGCCTGATGCCAGGGAGCCTCGGGTCTGAAGTAAACACCGAAAGGACTCTTTTCAAGCACACCGCCCTTCATGATGGAATCGATAAAGAACAGACTGAGTGCGGCATATGTGATTATACTTATGAACATTGACGTGTATTTGCGGTCAACATCGACCATATCCTGCGTCAGCAGCACGATCTCGCCCATTGTAAGGACCTTCAGAAACTTCTCGAGTGCATAAAGGATATAGCAGACCCTGCCGGGAAACGACAGCACCATTCCGACCTGAATGACCGCCGATGCCGTGATCGACAACGCCAGAAACATGAACCGGAATCTGTTCTTCCCGGAAACCTGATTGGAGGCATATGAAAAATACTGCGATAAAGATATGAGTCCTGCTGTAACGACAAGACACATTGATGCTACGGTCAGCATGTAACCCCTCCGTAAAACTCATCTATAAGACGGATCGATCGCCCTTCGGGATCATCCTTCATATCTATCCAGACAATATCTTTTCTCTTACGAAACCACGTCATCTGCTCTTTCGCAAGATGCCTGATCTCCATAAAGAGTTTATCGTAAAAGCTTTCGCGATCCGGAAACTCTCCGCGAAGATACATGAGAATGTATCTGTACTCGAGTCCAAGCCGATATAGAAAATCATCGGATGCCCCGTTTCGTCTAAGTTCTTCGACTTCTTCGATCATTCCCTCGGAAAGCCTTTTATCAAGCCTTTGTCTGATACGCTCATACAGTTCTTCTCTCGGCCATGTGACACCGATAAGAAGCGTATCGTATCTCGGGCGGTTCACTCTTTGTCCGCTGTCTCCCGACAGTGCCCTCTCTGCTGCCCGTTCCAGTCTTCTCTTATTCTGAAGATCCACTCCGTTTAATGCTTCGGGATCGTTTTCTCTGATTATGTCTATAAGTTCGGCGTGTGATTTTTGCTCAATGCTCTTGCGCATCTTAAGATCGGGTGATGCTCCCTCAAGATCATAACCGTCCGCAACGGCATTGACATACAAGCCGGTTCCGCCGACAAGAAAAGCCTTGCGGCCTTTTGAATGTATCTCATCGATAGCATCATAGGCAAGCTTCTGGAAATGAGACAGGGAGAAAAAATCATTGGGCTTTACCACATCAATAAGGTAATGGCGGACGCCCTTCATCTCTTCTGCCGTGACTTTTCCCGAGCCGAGATCCAATCCCTCATACACCTGTCTCGAATCCGCGGAAACTATATCGGCATCATAATGCCTTGCCAGTTCTATTCCGAGACTGCTCTTGCCCGATGCATTTGTTCCGACTATGCAGACAAGCTTCTCCATATCCTATTTAAGACCGGCAAACAGGTAGACAAGCGGTGAGTTCCAGTAGATCGTTATCTCATTACACGAATAAGTCTGCTCGTTATCAACATAGCAGCGCGCATTCGGAAGTCCCTTTAACACAGCCTGAGCATACGGGTCTTCGAGCTTCGAGTCCGGACCGCCCACAAGCATACCCTTCATGCATTTGCCGATCGCCTGGCTCGGTCTGTGATGCGGATGCTGCGGAGACTGCGTTCCGAATCCCGTAAGGAAACAGTATGAGGTACAGTTTGTTCCGAGAAGATAATCGAGCTGTCTTTGCGCCGCAAGAACATAATCGTCATCTCCGTATATTTTATTCGCCATCAGAAGGGCCATACCGTTATTGGCGATCGTCATGTTCGATCCCCACGGATAGACGTCCGTGATCGTACTTCCGTAACTCTCGCCGTTAAGAGCCGTATCTTTGAGTCCGTCGACGATCTTCCTGAATCTGTCATTTACGTCAATTGAGATATTCATCGGTCTGTCGCTCGTAAGATACGCATAATACGCATATCCGCTCACATCTTCCCAGCCGAATTCATCTATCGTTATCCTGGACAGATCAATATGATCGAGCATCTTCTCGAATCTTGCATCTCCGGTCGTCTTATATCCTTCGCAAACAGCCCACAGGAACTCATCCGTACTGTTTCCGTCTCCGTATTCACCTGTCAGGACATCGGACGGGTTCGTATAATTCCTGTCGTCTTTGTGCGCCTTGTATGCTTCCATCGCGCGATCCGCAGCGCTTTGACATTTTGCGGCAAAGTCTTTGTCAAACGGTTCGTACACTCTCGAAGCCATGTACATAGCCGCGGCAAAATCCGCTGTAGCCGTTTTGGATTCGGGAAGCAGATACAGCTTCTCGGTACATTCATCCGCTTTTATGAATCCGTCAAAGTTAAGTCCTGTAACTTTATGGGATACGCCTCCGTCGGCGGCCTGCATAAGAAACATCCAGTCAAGCTCGTATTTAACTTCCGAGAGAATATCGGGAAGATCGCTTCCGCTTTCGGGTATGTTAAGACTTCCCTTAAATGCCTCGGGATAATTCTCATATGCGAGCATAAGATCTGCAACCGCTTTGGCCGCGGGAACGGTATATCTTCCGTAATCCCCGGCATCATGCCATCCCCCGGGAACCTCAACATAATCCTTGCCGCCGTATATACGCGCCTCATCGGTATGACATGCGGCGTGAGCAAAGTCCCCGGCGAGCTCTTTAGTAAGCTCACATCCGCATCTTTGAAGATAGAACATCCGGAGCGTATCGGTAAGGGCGACGTCAAACACATCGTTTCCTATCGAAAAATCATATGATTCACCTTCACCCGTAACGCTTATCCTGTATCTTCCGGGAGTCTCAAAGTCTGAAAAATCGGCGTAAACAACCTTATCCCCGCTGGATCCCTTATCGATTCCCGGAGTGATCTTTCCGCTGTATACGCTCTTGCCGCTTTCGGCATCGATAATATCAAATCCCGAAGGCTGATCCCCCGTAAGTCTTATTACCGCACGTTTATCGGAAGCGGGAAGATATCCTATCTGGTTGATGTTGATATCTTTCAGTTCTCCCGTGATCTCAGGCGGCTTGACCTGATCGGAGTTCTCAAGCTCAAGCGATATTTTTTCCAATGTTATTTCGTGTTCTTCCAAACCCTGTTCCTCTCCTTCATCACCCAGATTAAAACACATTCTCGGTGCGGGATCCGAAGCTTCATCCATGGTAAAATCACATGTTATCTCTTTGGCTTCGGGCCCTATCGATACATCCTTCATCAGAATGTAAGGATGATAGTCTCCTCCGTTAACCTGTATCCTCCACTCAACGGTTCTCTCAACGTCGCTCGTCATCGTAACCGAGAAATGATATTGCCCGCCCTGGAGCATATCGAAACCGCCGCAATACAACTGAACGGCATGTCCCACTCTTCCGGGATCAGCAATGTGGACTCTCATTTTACCACCGGATGCCTTGATAGTGGCAACTCCTCCGGACTCCATATAAAGTCCCCATTCGCTGTTGCTGTCGGTAAAATCGGCTCCCGGGATCAGATTGCCGGATTGCTCCACCCCACCTTCATCCGGGTTATCCTCTTTGACGGGGGGCTCTTCCTCCTTTTCCTGCCCACTTGCGGGCGGCGGACTTATCGCAGGTCTGTTGTTGGGGATCACGGCACAGCCCGATATAATTAAGGACAGGATCATTACAAATATAAGCGATATAGGTTTTCTTGTATTATGATCTGTCATCAGTCTCTTTTCTGACAAGTGATCTTGCTTCATCAATTGAAATATCGCGGCTTTTCGCCACATTGTACAGATCTTCGTATTCGGCCTTTATCTTCGTTACGCCGTACCCTTCCGATCTTTTTATGCTTACTTTTCCGTACTGCGTATCAACAATTTCGCTTTTGCGATCGAGTACATACCTTGCGAAGGAACTCTCACGTACTCCGATCGTTGTCGTGTGCTTAAACATAAGCTCGACAAACTTCTTCTTCTCATGAGGATGGCACATTACCGTTATAACGGTTCCCGGACGGCCCTTTTTCATCCCCACCGATGTCGTATATACATCAGATGCACCTTCTTTAAGAAGAATATCCGTTGCATATCCTATATCTTCGCCGGTCATATCGTCAACATTGCATGACAACTCAACGATATCATCCGTCAGATCCTCTGCTTCGCCGAGCATGGCTCTAAGGCAATTTGCGGTTTCGAAATCTTTTGTTCCCATTCCGTAACCTATCGCCTTAACGCTCATTACCGGCATATGTCCGAATTCATCCGCGAAGAATCTTACAAGAGCGGCTCCGGTAGGTGTACACAGTTCCCCTTCCGTATTGCCTTCATACATCGGGATCCCTTTGAGTATATTTGCCGTAGCGGGAGCCGGAACCGGAAGTGTCCCGTGGGCACACTTGACTTTTCCGTATCCTGTACATACCGGCGAGGCTACAACCCTGTCCGGTGATATCATATCAATAAGGATACATACCGAGGTAATGTCGCAGATCGCATCAGCCGTTCCGACTTCATGAAAATGTATGTCAGAAACGCTTACTCCGTGTGCAAGACTTTCCGCATCTGCTATCAGAGCGTAGATCTTTTTGACGTTTGACGAAACCGGATCGTTCAGAGGAAGATCTTCGATTATGTGTTCTATATCCGACATACCGCTGTGATGATGCTCATGATGGTGTTCGTGATGATGATCATGATGATCTTCATGATGATGTTCATGTTCGCCTTCGGCAACACCGTCAACACGTACGTCCATATGTGTTCCGGTTATGCCGCATTTAATGCTCTTTTGCGGCGTGACCTTTACACCCTTAAGACCAAGCGAGTTTATTTTATCAACAAACGAGATCCTGTCCTTCTCATCAAGAAGCTCATAAAGCGCTGCCGTGATCATATCCCCGGCAGCTCCCATACCAAGATCAAGATAAAGAGTTTTCATAAATCATTCCTTCCGCTCAACGGAAACGTGATTGATCATATCGGCCATATAACCGGCGCCGAAACCGTTATCGATATTTACTACCGACACTCCGCTCGCGCATGAATTAAGCATCGACAGCAGAGCCGAGAGCCCTTCAAACGAAGCTCCGTAACCGACACTCGTAGGCACGGCAATGACCGGGCAATCCGCAAGACCGCCTATGACACTTGCAAGTGCTCCTTCCATTCCCGCTATCGCTATTATGACCGTTGCTGTCATTATATCATCAAGGCGTGACAAAAGTCTATGCAGACCCGCAACTCCGACATCATATATTCTCGTGACCTCATTTCCGAGAAACTCTGCGGTAACCGCAGCCTCTTCGGCAACGGGAATATCGCTCGTACCGGCCGTTGCCACGACTATCTTTCCGATACCGCCGGATTTAGCGCCGGTTCCGACCGTAGCGATACGGGCTTCTTTATGATAACTTATGTTATTTATGTCGCTGAGCCTGTCAAAAACGTCTTCTGATATCCTTGTAACAAGGATGCTGTCCTGACCTTTTTCAAGCATGACCTCAATAATCTTCCGGATCTGATCCGGAGTCTTGCCTGCCCCGTATATGACCTCCGCCGTACCCTGCCTCAGCTTTCTGTGAAGGTCCACTTTTGCAAAATCAATATCCTCGAACGGTGCCTCTTTAAGCTTCAGTACGGCTTCCTCTACGGAAACCGTTCCGTTTTTGACTCCTTCCAGTATCGTTCTTATCTCATCTTTCATCCGATGTACCCAAATCTTTAAATGATATCTTTAACATAAATAAAGGCGGCAGCCATAAGCTTTACCGCCTTTTTGCTTCAGTTGTTACTCTTTAGTAGCGAGGTTCTCACAACCCCTTTCGGGTCTTTTACTATCAGTATAACGAGCCAGATGATCAGTCCGAGCGCCACAACCGATAACCCGAGGTAAAAATCATTCAGCATATCCGCAGGCTCCTGGGCAAAGAACTCAGCCCCTATCTCGGAATATTCCACTATCGCATCCACAAGCCACATTATGGAAGCTCCCCAGAACATAAGGCAGAGCGTTCCGAGCTGCATCGATCGATCAGGTGCTTTGCGATACCAGATCACGGTACATATAATAGCGGCAAAAACAGTTGTAAGCAATGTCATGTCACGCCTCCTCCTTTACCGTATCCGTATCTTTGCTGTCCCTGTTCTCGATAACTTTTGAAGCTACAAGCATACCGCCCCATATAAGTGTCACGAGAATTGCCATACCGACTCCGGCCGTGCCCATTTCGGCAAGCATCTCCGATGTTTCTCCGTTCTGTACTGCTGTAAGGAACGGAAATGTCGGTATAACCTCACCGTGCCACAGATGTTCGAATGCAAGAAGAGCGCTGCCTCCCCAGAGCATTTTGTTAAGCCATCCGAGCTTCTCCGAAAACTTAACCCTGGGAACTTCGGTCTCAATTCTTTCCGTTTCGTTCTTCTGTTCTTTGGATCTGATGATCTTCTCGGCTACGGTAGTTACGACAGCCTCGGTTGTCGGTACAAGAAAACAAGCCATAATATGCCTCCCTTAATCGTTTACTGTTATGATTCTACTATCTGTCAGCCTATGAGTTCAAGAAGTTTTTCTCTTGTCTGCACTCCGAGAGCCGAACCTGTTTCGGCTCCGTTTTTGAACACCTTTATCGTAGGTATGCTCATGATGTTGAATCTTGCGGCCAATTCCTCCTCATCATCGACATTAACTTTGCCGACTACGTATGTTCCGTCAAATTCCTCGGCAAACTTCTCGATGACCGGTCCCATCATCCTGCAGGGTCCGCACCACGGTGCCCAGAAATCGACGATCGCCGGCTTATCTGCCTGAAGAATTTCTTTTTCGAAATTGTCATTTGTAATAACAAGTTCAGCCATGTTTTTCCTCCCTATTCTATAAACTCATTTCATTGTTATCAGTTCGTACTGTCTTGTTCCTATTCCAATCTTCTCCGCGTGTTCCAGGCATTCTTTCCATGATGTGTTATGGTTGCTGTTCTTGAACACATCTCCGTGATCATGGAACCCGGGAGAAGCCATATTGTCACCGAGCTGACTGTTTCTTATGGGTTCCGCCTTCTGACAAAGATCAACGCACGCCATATCAAGAGCCACCGGGTCGAATGATGCGAGCATTCCGATATCGGGAAGGATCGGTGCGTCATTCTCTCCGTGACAGTCACAGTTCGGTGAAACATCGGTTATAAGGCTGATATGAAAATGCGGCCTGTTGTTAACTACCGCCAATGTATATTCCGCCACACGGCGTCCGAGCATCTCTGCCGCATCCCAGTTATCGTTCTCAATTGCATCAAAAGCACACGCTCCGATACATCTTCCGCATCCTTTGCACTTCTCGGGATCGATCCATGCCTTGCCATCCTTATACACGAACGCATCCGATCCGCACTCCATGGTGCATCTCTTGCAGCCTCTGCACTTCTCGGTGATCACATGAGGATGTCCGCTGTTATGCTGGTGCATCTTACCGGCACGGCTTCCGCAGCCCATTCCGATGTTCTTGATAGCACCGCCGAATCCGGCCTGCTCATGACCCTTGAAGTGATTCAATGATATTATTATATCCGCATCCATTACGGCCCTGCCGATATAAGCTTCCTTACAGTACTCTCCGTTCGGTATCGGAACGACAACATCATCTGTACCGCGAAGCCCGTCACCGATCAGTATCTGGCATCCCGTTGTCACCGTATTGAATCCGTTTATGTTCGCACAGTCAAGATGCTCGAGAGCATTCTTGCGGCTGCCGGGATACAGCGTATTGCAGTCTGTCAGAAAAGGCATTCCTCCGTTCTCTTTGATTACATCCGCAACGGCTTTGGCATAGTTCGGACGAAGGTATGCAAGATTGCCGAGTTCACCGAAATGCATCTTGATTGCAACAAACTTTCCGTCCATGTCGATCGATCCGATACCGGCCATCCTGATAAGTTTCTGAAGCTTCTTGGTTAGACTGACTTCGAGTACCGTACGAAAATCCGTGAAATATACTTTTGATCTTTCCATAAGAACCCTTTCAAATAAAAAAGCGGAACAGAACACACTATAATGTGATTTTATTCTGATTCCGCATGATTAACAAGTCATTTTTTTACCGTCCGATTATCATTTTCCGTCGTCGGTAAGCAGCATCCTGTCGTTATCAAGGGCGCGTCCGCTTCTGGCCCTGAACTTTTCGAGAAGGTCCTCGACGTTCATCCCCGCCCTCTCTTGCCTGTCCATATCGAATATGATGTTTCCTTCATCCATCATAAGTGTCCTGTTTCCCTGGGTGAGAGCCGACTGCATGTTATGAGTGATGACAAGGCATGTCAGATGATTTTCGCTTGCGATACGCTCTGTAAGTTGCATTACCTTTGCGCTCGCTTCCGGATCGAGTGCCGCCGTGTGCTCATCGAGAAGGAGCAGTTTCGGGGGATTGATCGTTGCCATCATAAGCGTAAGCGCCTGTCTCTGGCCTCCCGAAAGAAGTCCCACGGGGCTGTCCATGCGGTCTTCAAGTCCCATGTCAAGAAGAGCTACTTTCTCCCGAAGCGCCTTCCTGTCCTTTTTCGAAATCCGCGAAAGCCAACCTCCGCTTCCCGCCGCCAGAGCAAGGTTTTCCTCTATGCTCATATCGGGAGCGGTGCCCTTTAACGGATCCTGAAACAGCCGTCCGATGGATCTGGCCCGGATATGTTCGGGTGTAAGCGTTATATCTTCCCCGTCAAGGATTATGCTTCCCGAGTCGGTCAGAAATGTCCCCGCTATCGCATTGAAAAGCGTTGATTTTCCTGCACCGTTGGCTCCTATTATCGAAATGAAATCGCCGTCGTTTACCGTAAGTGACAAGCCGCAGAGTGCCTTTTTCTCGTTTACGGTCCCGGGATTGAATGTTTTGTGGATGTTATCTATCTTCAGCATTTCTTCTTCTCCAATCTCCGGGCAAGTTCGGGATATCTGCTCTTAAGATAAGGCCCCGATATCGCAAGAATGACGATAACGGATGATACAAGTTTTAACATATATGCCGGCATGTTGAACCGGAGTGCGATTGTATAAACAAGTCGGAATACAAACGCTCCGACAACCGTTCCCGCTATCTTAAAGCCCATTCTCCTGCTCCTTATGAACGTCTGTCCGATAAGAAGGGATGCCAGAGCGATCGTGACCATTCCCGATCCGATGTCTATATTGACCGATTTTTGCGACTGTGCAAGAAGGCATCCCGAAAGAGCCGTAAATGAGTTGGATACACAAAGCCCTATGATCGTTGTCATGACCGGATTGATCGATGATGAACGAACCATATCGGGATTGTTTCCCGTTGCCCTTATCGCAAGGCCTATCCTTGTCTTTAAGAAAAGATACAGAAATGCCGCAACCGCAATGACTGCGGTTGTGGCAATTATGAGTTTGTTGATCTCAAGCGGACAGATTCTGTCAATCACAGACTGCATTTTTGTAAACACCGTTTCGGTCTTGTTCATGTTAAGAAGCGAACTTCCTCCCATGATGCCGATATTGACCGAATAAAGCGCGGTATTCATTATTATCCCGGCAAGAAGGCTGTCAACGCCCATCTTCGTCTGAAGAAAAGCCGTGATGAATCCGGATATCACTCCCGCAAACATCGCCGCAAAGATCGACATATACGGGTGTCCGGAAAGAGCTACTACGGCCCCTACCGTGGCGCCGAGGGTGAAGCACCCGTCGGTCGAAAGATCACACACGTTGAGCATCGAATAGCTCAAAAACAGTGCGAGTACGGTAAGTGAACTGATCAGTCCGAGTTCTAAAGCAGTCTGTAATAAAGGTATCATTGTTCAAAACTCTCCGCTGTTGTTATCTCCTGGATTCTCAGGCAGTAAGGCTCAAACACCTTGTTAAGTTCATCATAGTTAAGACCGAGTTCTTTGCAGATGTCTGTGTTGATCGTTGCAGTTCCGTTGTCAAAAGTCATAACGGGTGTCTTGGCGGGATCGTTTCCGTCAACGAGGATGCCTTTTACCATATTTGCCGTCTCAACACCGAGGTTTGCATAGTCAACACCGTATCCGAGGAATGCTCCGTTGAGTGCGAACGAATCCGCTCCCGTATAATGAGGAATACCTGCCTTTGAAAGGATCTCGTATATTGACAGTTCAGCCGTCATAACCGTATTGTCGGTAGGTGTGAATATCGCATCCACTCCGTCGGCAACCATAGCCTGTGCCGCAAGAACGATCTCATCAACATTTGTTCCCGTATGCTCAACGTACTCAACACCCTTGTCGTCAAGATACTTCTTTGCCGCTTCAATAGGCGCCGTGCTTGCGTCCTGGCCTATATCGTAGAGAAGACCGATCTTCTTCGCATCCGGATTGTTGGCAAATATAAGGTTCATTATCGCGTTTGTGTCAAGGTAATCACTTGTTCCTGTGATATTTCCGCCCGGTGCATCGTTTGATGCAACAAGTCCTGCCCCTTCGGGATCCGATACCGCCGCAAACACAACCGGAATGTTCTTTCCTTCCGTGAGGCTCTGCATCGTCATTGCAACGGGGGTAGCGACACCGATCATAAGATCCACATCGTCGGCGATAAAGTTGGCAACGATCTGGTTAAGGACGTTGGGGTCCGCGTTACAGTTGTCGTATTCGATCTCAAACTTAACATTGCTCTCTTTTCCGATCGTCTCAAGCTGTGCCTTGATATTGTCGACGATCTGATTGAGCGATGCATCGTCAACATAGTTGCATATACCAACCTTGAATGTCTGGACTGCATCTCCCGCTGCATCTGCCGCTTCCGCGACATCAACCGATACCTTGGCATTATCGGGTAATGCTCCGGCGCATCCCGCAAGTCCTGTTGCGATCGCAGCTGTCATAATTAATGCTGCTGCTTTCTTCATCATCTTCTTCATTGTCTTTGTCTCCTTTTCTTTTGTTAAAAAGTTTTGTTGGCTAAGACATGGTTGGGATTCTGCTTCATGGCAATAAAAAATCCTGTCCCACATCACTTAAGTGCTGGGACAGGATGAAATATCCTGCGGTGCCACCCGGCTTGATGCTTTCGCATCCACTCAACGCATACCAACATATGCTGACTTTGTTTACGAAGTGTCTGCTCCGTCTCCCATACTCACCTTACGGCTTTCCGTTCGCCCTCGAAAGTCCATTCGGACCTGTATTCTTTATCGCAATCCCACCGCCTGCGACTCTCTTTAAAGAAGTGACAGTACCTACTACTCTTTCTCATCGGTTTTGTTAACTTATATCACAGGGCCCGATTAATTGTCAACAAAAAATTTTAATTAGGATCAAATTCCAGTATATCGCCCTCATTCCCGCGACCTTCCGGAAGCGGAATAACATCAGCGATAACTTCCGCTGTTTCTTCATATGCGGCGATCATATCGTCATGATCCTTTTCGATCGTAAATGCATCACCCGATTTGGCTGCGGCTTCAAGTCTTGCAGCCGTCTCTGACAGCTGTGAAGCCCCGAGCATTTTTGATGAACTCTTAAGTGCATGAACGAATATCGAATATTCCTTCCAGTCTTTTCGCTCAAAACCACTCTTCATACTTTCCGCTTTTTCCGGGTGACTTGTCACGAATTCAACAAGAAGTTCCCTGTAGAGTTTCTCATTGTTATCGCAATACTTCAGCCCTGCCGCCGGATCCATTCCCGCTCTTTTAAGGCCTTCGAGTTTTTCTATGGCACGGGATATCTCTTCACCCTCATTAACATATCCCTTCTTCACCCGTTCGATCTTATCTTCCGGAATATACTTTGCAAGCATCGTCTCCAACGAATGACTGTCTATAGGTTTTGTAATATAATCCGAGAATCCTTCGGCAAGATACCTTTCCCTTGCACCCACGACAGCATCGGCGGTCAGACAGATCACCGGAACGTCCGCGCTTGCTCCACCTGTGGTGGCACGTATGGTGTGAAGTGTTTCGGTACCGTCCATTCCGGGCATACGCTGATCCATAAGTATCACATCATACCTGTTTTCCTTTGCAAGTTCTACCGCTTCGGCGCCGCTGTTAACCGATTCAAACCGGATCATCGTATCCTTCAGCAGGTTTACAACAACATCGATATTGATCTGTGTATCATCAACGATAAGCACCTTCGCATCCGGGGCCCGGAAAGACTCGCGATAATTTCCGGTGCTGGAAGCTTTTTTCTCCTTCCGGTCACGGAAATCACCTATCGGTACATCCGCAAAGATCTTTTGAGGAATTGTGACGGTAAATACCGATCCCTTGCCGTATTCGCTCTCAACCTCTATCTTTCCGTCCATCATCTCAAGAAGACGCTGCGTGATAACAAGACCGAGGCCTGTTCCCTCAACGGTACTGTTTCTTTCCATCTCAAGGCGTTGGAACTTCATGAAAAGTTTGTCGGCGTCTTCCTTCCTGATTCCGATACCGGTATCTTTAACCGCAAACTTAAGCACGACCTTTCCGTCTTCCGTCCTTTGTCCGGAAAGAACCACATTTACCGATCCGCGTTCGGTATACTTTACGGCATTATTTAAAATATTGGTGAATATCTGTCTTACGCGAAGTTCATCCCCGTAAAGCTCATCGGGAAGCGACCGGTCTGCGTCCATCGAAAATTCCAGACACTTGGCGGAGGCACGAAGCTGTGCCATGTCGTTTAACGCACTGAGCATCTGGCCCAGACGGTAACGCGATTCCACAAGATCCATCCGTCCGGCTTCGATCTTTGAAAAATCAAGTATATCATTAACTATCGCAAGAAGATTATGCCCGGCGTTCTCAACCTCGCTCGCATACTCCACTATATTACTTACCGATTCGTCTTCCGGATCGGTTTGGCCGTTCTCCTGCATTTTCCGTCCTTCACGAAGGATCATCTCATTCATCCCGAGAACGGCATTTATCGGTGTCCTTATCTCATGGGACATGTTTGCGAGAAAATCACTTTTCGCGTGATTGGCGCTTTCCGCACGGACTTTTTCTTCAAGAAGTTCACCCTGATAACGCACAAACGGTCTGACGATACTTACCGAAAGAAGTGCAGCAACGAGAAGTGAGATCAAAAGAATGACCACATAGCTTATGACAGTCGATTTCATCTGAGAATACAGCTGACTCTCGAACCAGTCTGCGGAAAAATCAACCGCTATGATTCCGGCAACGTTTCCTGACGAATCAAACACCGGACTGTATGCACTGTAGAACTCTCCCCACTTGTCGGAATACGGAACCTCGTCAACAGCGGCGACTCCTTTCCCTGCGCTTGAAAGAGCCCTTGTATACTCTACGCTGTCCCCGTATGCAGCCGGGCTGACCTGATCGAGATCCATCGTGAAGATGAAGTTATCCTCCGTCTCCTCTTTGATGCTGTATATATACTCCAGTTCGACATTGTCCCTGAAAACGGCGAGTTTATTGTAAAGGGCATTGTAATCGTCGTTTCCGACGTCCTCTTTTTTAAGCGTCTTAAGGTAATCGCCGTCAATCGAGCCCGCCGCGCAATTCGCGATATCAAGCATTCTCTGCTGTATGGCTTTTCTTATTCCGTCCCTTGCTCTGTAAACGGATACCGCGCAGAAAAGGATACTTGAAACAAGCAGGATCGCCTCCACCATGAAAAAGATCTTGGTGGACAGGCTGCTTCCGGTTTTTCTGTCTCTTTTAAACGGAGCCAACTGTCGCTCTCCCTTTTTTTCTGATAAACTGCATAACCACGCCCGCAGCGATGAGTGCAAGTCCGAGGCCGTCCGTCAGGGTGCCCGGGAATATCAGCATAATACCGCCCGCGGTAAATAGTAAACGTTCAATGATCAGCATATCGGTAAGAAGGAATCCCTCCAATGCCGATGCAACGCCGACAATCCCCAAAAGGGCCGTGATATATATCATTATCACGCCTGAAAACTCCGTATCAATCAGAAGCATCTCGGGATTAAAGCAGAATATGTACGGAATCAAAAATGCGCCTACGGCCATTTTTGTTGCCGCAACAGCCGTCCTCATCGGATTGGATTTGGCTATAGCACTTCCCGCATAGGCTGCCAGTGCAACCGGAGGTGTGATATCCGCAACAATTCCGAAATAGAACACGAAGAAATGTGCCGCAAGGATCGGAACTCCCATACGCGTGAGTATCGGAGCGCATGTTGCCGCCATGATACAGTATGTTGCCGTTGTGGGAACACCCATTCCAAGCACTATACAACAGAGCATGGTCAGAAACAGTGCTATGAAGAGCTTGTTTCCGGCTACCGCTACGATCGCGTTGATCATCTCGTTTGCAAGACCTGTCATAGTGATCGTTCCCGAAATGATACCCGCAACACCGCAGGCAGCACCTACCGTTATCGTACCCCTTCCTCCGGCCTCAAGAGACTCGAAGAATTTCTTCAGCGTGAAACGGTTTCCGCTTACGAATCCGTCCACGATACCTACGGCAATGGCAACCACTATTGAATAAGCGGCAGCTCTCTGCATCGTCATCATGTTTTTTGAAACCCAGACAACGAGTAGCACAAGAGGTGCCAACAGATATATCTTCTTTAAAAGCTTTGAAAACTTCGGAAGTTTCTCTGCCGGAATTCCGGTCAGTCCGTGCTTTTTCGCCTCAAGATGAACCGCGATAAATATGCCGGTAAAATACAGAACGGCCGGGAAGACGGCTCTCTTCAGTATATCCGAATACGGAACTCCGATTATGTCGGCCATAAGGAATGCGGCGGCTCCCATTATGGGAGGCATGATCTGTCCTCCCGTGGACGCCGCGGCCTCAACCGCTCCGGAAAACTCCGATCTGTATCCCGTATCTTTCATCATCGGTATCGTAACAGATCCGGTGGTAACGGTATTACCTACCGAAGAACCGCTTACCATTCCGCACAGTGCCGAAGAAATAACGGCCACCTTTGCCGGGCCGCCGGCAAATCTTCCGGCTATACAATTTGCCAGATTGATGAATAGCTCCGATATACCGGTGCGTTCCAAAAAAGCGCCGAATATGATAAATACGACTATGTACTTTGAACATACATTGATCGGCGTCGACAAAATACCTGTCTTGGCGTAAAACAG
>JAEEGL015235096.1_pt1 | contig 18735 bp, 14 predicted proteins | sample 9134231 | NCBI WGS metagenome assembly JAEEGL01 (sample SAMN16246548, study PRJNA631951) | gut metagenome | biome: gut microbiome; feature: rumen; material: fiber-attached | host: Bos | place: Iran: Karaj | collected 2018-10 | reverse complement strand
TACGTTCCAAAGATTGTTGAAACTGCCATTTGTCGATTTCGGCATCGTTACCGGAAAGAAGGATTTCCGGGACCTTCCAACCTTTGTAATCGGCAGGACGGGTATAAATCGGCGGTGCTAACAAATTGTCCTGAAAAGAATCCGACAAAGCCGATTCGTTGTCTGACATTGCACCCGGAATTAGCCTTACAACAGAGTCGGTAATGACAGCAGCAGCAAGTTCGCCACCCGTTAAAACATAGTCGCCGATAGAAATTTCCTTGGTAATAAGGTGTTCGCGGATTCTGTGGTCAATGCCTTTGTAATGACCGCAAAGAATTATAATGTTTTCAAGCGTTGAAATATGATTTGCCATCGGCTGTGATAATTTTTCACCGTCAGGCGAGGTGTAAATGACCTCATCATAATTTCGTTGTGATTTCAAATACGAAATCGCTTTATCGACGGGTTCAATCATCATCACCATTCCGGCATCGCCGCCGTATTGATAATCGTCTACGGTGCGGCGTTTATCAGTGGTAAAATCCCTAAGATTTATGATGTTGATTTGAGCCAAACCTTTGTTTACGGCACGTTTTATAATAGAATGTGAAAGCGGACTTTCCAAAAGTTCCGGCAAAACGGTAATTATATCAATTCTCATTTTTCGTTAAAAAAAAATTTCGCACAAAATTAAGAAAATAAAACATAGATTGCAATCGGTTATAAACGTTTTTTTTAGAAATAGGTTTCAAAAAAAGTGTACTTTCTTTGAAAAAAAGTAAACTTTTTTTTGTTTTTTAATTTTTTTTAGCATAACTTTGTCTCATCCTAAAAAAATGAAAGTACTAAGAAAATGAAAAGGCTTTATACAACATTAATCACACTTCTTGCCTTTACGTCGATGGTATCTGAAAGTTTTGCGACAGATTTGGCAAGATATAAATTTTTTTACGAAGAAGGGCTTAAACGCTTTTACAAAGGCGAATACAAACAAGCCTACAATAATTTCAGAGCAGCTTCTATTTGCGAAGACGCTCAACCACCGGCAAAAGTGATGATGAAGACTTGCACGTATTGTCAATGTCATTATGACACGGCAGAGTATTATTACGACGAAGCAAAATATCTTTTAGCATTAGACCATTATTCCATAGTTGCGCAAAACAACAGCCGCGACATGAATTGCCGCAGCAAAATGACTCTCTGTATAAAAAAAGGAAATGATTTCAAGAAAGATATGGTTTTTGTAAAGGGAGGAAATTTTTCGATGGGCAGAAACGACGGACCTTTCAACGAAAGCCCCGCGCACAATGTTTTAGTAGATGATTTTTATATGGACAAAACAGAGGTTAGCAATTCGCAATTCGTTAATTTTCTGAATATTAGCGGAATATATTCCAACGAAGGCATTTTAAGAATCAACTTAGAAAACCCCGAATGTAAAATTCTTGAAAGCGGCGGTTGGTATTACGTTGAAAACGGTTTTGAAAACTACCCGGTAGTTGCCGTAAGTTGGTACGGTGCAAGCGATTACGCAAAATGGGCTGACAAATCCTTACCGACGGAGGCTCAATGGGAATACGCTTTTGCCGATTCTAAAGACAAAACCGAAAAAAAATCACTTCATGCGGTAAATATAGGTCAAGCCAACAAATTCGGACTTTTGAATATGAACGGCAACGTTTGGGAGTGGTGTCAGGATTGGTACGCTGAAACCTCATATCAGTTAATCGGACAAATAAATCCCGTTACAACCGACGCCGATGCCGAATACAAAACGATGAGAGGCGGTGCTTACACCTCAGAATCAGGTATTTCCATCAAAACTTTCAGAGATTATAATTTACCTTACGAATGTAAGAAAAATGTTGGATTCAGATGCGTTAAAAACTGCCCGAATTACCGACCAAATAATGCCACGTACTAATAGTAACAATTTTTAGATTTAAGATAAAATTCATTTTGTTAGTTTAGGAAGCCGGAAATACGTTTTTTTAACAAAACTTTCTCCGGCTTTGCTATTTTTCATATTCAAAGGTAAGAAAAAATTAATGTTAATTTTTTATATTTTACCTTTCTTTTAACTACCTTAGTACGAAAATTTCGCAAAAAATGCTATCATCATCATAACTGATTAAAAACTAATATAAAGCTATGGTTAGAATAATGACAGTTAATGACATTAAATACAGAGAGGATTTGTTCAGGAAATTTTATTCTGCACTTCCTCAAAGTTTTAAGCCGACTGAAACTTATACGCAGATTCGCTCCGCGTATGATTTAGCGTTTACGGCTCATCACGGTGTACGACGCAAAGGGGGAAATCATGAACCTTATATCACTCATCCGGTTTCTGTGGCATTAATTGTAGCCAACGAAATAGGTTTGGGCGTAAGTTCCGTAATTGCAGCACTTTTGCACGATGTCATTGAAGATACCGAGTTTACAAAAGAAGACATTGCAAAAAAATTTGGCAACAATATTGCCAACATCGTTGAAGGCCTTACTAAAATCACCAACGTATACGATGCGAAAAAAAACGCACAATCAGAAACATTCAAAAAAATGTTGCTCTCCATTCCGCACGACCCGCGAGTCGCATTTATTAAAATCGCCGATAGGCTTCATAATATGCGCACAATGGAGGATATGCCGGACGGCACACGACAAATCAAAGCCGCTGAAAACCTTTTCGTATACGTTCCGATTGCCGATCAATTAGGTCTTTTCGATATTAAAAACGAATTAGAAGATACAAGTTTTAAATATTCTCATCCCGGAACATACCTTTATTTAAAGACCGAAATGGAAAAACTTTCACAAAAAAGAAAAAAAACTTTTGAAAGTTTTAAACTCGCGTTAATGAAAATAATGGTCGGTACCAAATGGGTTTGTAAATTTTCGGTGATTGAAAAATCTTGTTTCCAAATTTGGAAAATGATGCAGGATGCAGGAATCAGTTTTTCAGAAGTAGAAAACAGCCTTTCTCTAAGAGTTATTTTTGATGCAGGGGATATATACGACGCTCAAGATATTGTTAATGCCCATTATAATATTTACTCTTCTATAATTGCTAATTTTGCCGAGCGTGAAGGTTTCAAACGTGATTATGTTGTAAGACCCAAATCCAATGGGTTCAAAGCTTTGGTTTTTATGGTCATGTTCGAGGGTAACTGGATTGAAATTCAAATCCTTACCAACGAAAATGATATGGTGGCGCACTGCGGTTACTCCAAATCCCGCCCAAACAGAATCGGTCTTGACACACTTCAAGAAAATATCAAAAGCTTCAACGATTCCGAAAGCGCAATCGAACTAATCAACCGTTTTAGAACCCTCTCCAACTTAGAAAAAATATTTGTTTTCACCCCAAAAGGCAACATTATAGAACTTCCAAAAAACGCTACCGTTTTGGATTTTGCATACGCTATACATTCAAGAATCGGTAACCACTGTACGGGCGCAATTATCGGCGGTGAACACGTCCAAATAAATTACGTATTAAAATCCACAGACCAAGTAAACGTAACTTTTTCCCCGAGCGTAAGACCTTCTAAAAATTGGTACTCCTTCATCAAAAGCGACCATACAAAAAATTGTTTGGACAAATATTTCAAAAACAATCCTCAAAACGATAATTCTGAAATCATAAAAGGCAGACAAATCATCAACAATCTACTTTGCGACAAACACGTGATACCTTCTGCACATTTAATCGGAAGAATACTCTCACATTACGAACTGCCTAACACAGAAGAACTTTACCGTTGCATTGCAAAACATGAAATTTCTGAAAGCGATATTTGGTCTACAATTAAAGGTATTAAAACCATTATCGAAGGCAAAAACACCATCAAAACCAAAGATATTGAAAAACCAAAACCAATAAAAGTAACCGACCTTGTGGAAATTGATTACCGCAAACCGCTGTTAATCAATCAAGATTTGCCTTACGTTCTCTCGCCCTGTTGTCGTCCTATTTCGGGTGATGATGCGGTTGTATGCCGCGACGAAGACGGCGTTTTGTACATTCACAAACGCGAATGCGAAACGGCAAAACAAATCGGTGCCACCGACGGAAAACATACAACTACCGTCAGATGGGGAAAAATTAACCCCGCTCTTGCCGCCCTTAATCTCGAAGGAGTAGACAGAGAATGTATGATTGCTGATATTTCAAGCAAACTGTCAAATGAGTTGAAACTAAAAATAAAATCAATTGAGTTCAGAGAAGAAGGCGGACTTTTCAAAGGTAAAATCGTAGTCTACGTAGACGACACTCTTCAATTGGAAAAAATACAAGAAGAACTTCTGAAAATCAACGGACTTGTAAAAATTAACAGAATAAATCAACAGAAACGACAAATCATAATAAACTAAAAAAAAATGAACGAACTCTTAGACAATAAGACTGATACTGAACTTGCTATGTTGTACCGAAAGACGGGAGAAGGAGTTTATCTCGGTTCTCTTTACAAACGGTACACAAAATTGGTTTATGTGGTTTGTTTCAAATATCTCAAGGACAGAGAAGTCGCTGAAGAGGCAGTCCAACAGATTTTTGAAACGCTAATTGTATCACTTCGCAAGTATGAAGTTTCAAATTTTAAAAGCTGGCTGACCACCGTAAGCCGCAATCATTGTATCATTATGTTAAAAAATGATAAAAACATAGTGGAATATTGTGATTTTTTTGAAAAAAACGTTGAAGAAATTGTGGAATTTGAGGACATTTTTAATCAAGAAGATAGACAACAGAAAGATAAAATGATTGACAAACTTTCTTCAGCTGTTGAGGCTTTGCCCAAAGAGCAAAAAATTTGTATTGAACTTTTTTATCTCAAAGGCAAATCCTATTCGGAAATTACAGAATTGACGGATTACGACTTCAAAAAGATAAAATCATATCTTCAGAACGGTAAACGCAATTTAAGAAATTTTTTAACAAAGGAAGCAAAGTTGATAATTTTATTATTTAATTCTGTTATGCTAAATTTTTAAATTATTAAAAAAAACGTCAAACTTTTTTAAAAAAACGACAAAACAATGAACATAAATATGAATATATTAACTTGTCCTGACTTCGAGGACATAGAAAAACTGCTCAGGGGAGAATTATCTCAAAAAAAGAGAACTGAAGTTTCAGAACACATTGAGAAATGTCCCGACTGCAAAGAAATATATGAAACTCTTAAAGAGCTTGGCGTAGAACAAGTTCAAGAGGCTTCTGAGCGCATTAATGAGAAAATCGACAAACGCGCACAAAGTGTTTCACCCAAAAAGAAAAACACCAAAGTTTTTTCGTTATTTAAATATGCGGCTGCAGCTGCGGTTGTAGGCATCGCATATTTGGGAATCAAAAACCTTAAAAGCGACCCCGAAACTACATTCAGCGGAACGGTTGCCGTAAACGACGATGAGCCTAACACTTCCACTCCTACTCAAGAAATTGTAGCAGAAGAGGAACCCAAAACTCTTCAAGTTAATGAAGATGAAGTTATAACATCGTCTCCTTCAAAAGAAAACACCATCGAAAAAAAGGAGATAAAAGAGAAGAAAACACCTGAAAAGCCCAAAACACAAACGCCCGCTATCGAAAAAGAGGAAATCACGCGTGGTGGCAATGTCGTACCCGTAACGCGCACACTCCAAGACGGAAATGTTGATACGGCAAAAATCAATTCTAAAATGGCAAAAGCCATAAAATTGATGCAGCAGGAAGAATATTTTGATGCTAAAGAGTATTTGGAAGACATTATAAATCTTATTCCTCAAGACCACAAAGCATTGAAAAATTTAGCAATATGTAATTTCAAGTTGAAATATTACAGACAAGCGGTTTCTATTTTCAAAAAATTGAAACCCAAAAACGAAGAAGAAAAATTAGAAATCGAAAAATATATTGAAGAATGTACGCAAAATCTATAAACTTAAAAAAAATCGAGGAAAACTCAAAAATTCTTTTCATCTGTCTTGGCAACATTTGCAGAAGCCCTGCTGCCGAGGCTGTTTTAAAGAAGATTTCTAATGATTTGGATTTCAAACTTGAAATTTCTTCTGCCGGTCTGATTTCGTATCATCAAGGCGAACTGCCCGATATGCGGATGATAACAACGGCTCAAAAAAGAGGTTACACTTTGAAACACAGAGCAAGAAAAATTTCTGAAAGAGATTTTGAATATTACGATTACATAATCGGAATGGACAGCGAAAATATTCACAAACTCAATCAGTTATGCCCTGTGCAATATCAAAACAAAATCATCTTGATTGCGGATTATTTTTCACCGGAAATAATTCATGAAAGCATTCCTGACCCATATTACGGCGGTTTAGGAGATTTTGACACTGTAATAACACTCCTCGAAGATGCTTGTAAAAATATGTTGAAAATCGAAAAAAAATAAATGAAAAAACTGTCTTTAATTTTAATTTTAGTATTTGCTGCGTTTTCTTTTTTGAAAGCACAGCAAACTTTTTTATATGCCGAAAAAAACGGACAAAAATTATATTTGGACGTCTACAAATCACAAAACACCGATATTAAAAAGCCTCTGCTGATTTATGTTTTCGGCGGCGGATTCATCATGGGTGAAAGATACGACAAAGCGTTTTTACCGTTTATAAAAGGCTTCAACGATCAAGGTTTTGACCTCGTATGTATAGATTACAGATTAGGATTGAAAAATCAATCAGGTAAACCCGGAATTTTTTCTTTTTCTCCGCTGTTAAAAGCTATCTCCATGGCAGTTGAAGATTTGCTTTCTGCGACAGACTTTCTGCTAAAAAACCCGAAATTAACAGGTGTTAATGCCGAAAATACAGTTATAATGGGTTCTTCAGCGGGTGCAATCACCGTTTTGCAAGCCGATTATTCTATATGCAACGGCTTAGTTGAAAAAGGCCTTATCAGAGATGATTTCCGTTACAAAGGTGTTGTAGCTTTTGCCGGTGCAATTTTCTCATCAAAAGGCAGAATACGTTACAGAAACGCCGCCCCCGCTCCTACTATGATGTTTCACGGCACATCAGACAAAGTCGTAACTTACAAGCAAATCAACCTCTTGAAATGGCATTTCACAGGCACGAAAAAGCTTACAAAAAAGTTTGAAAAACACAATTATCCTTACTTTACTTACCGTTACGAAGGTTTAGGACAAGAAGTTAATTTCTTCGTTGAAAGAAACTTAGATGATGTGGCTAAGTGTATTGACGAATACGTTATCCAAGGCAAAAAAATCAAAAAAGATATGACCGTAAAAGATCCGTCAATCAAAGTCAAAAGCGTTTCAAGCACAAAAGAATTATACAAAAACAATTGACAATTTTTAATTGACAATTGACAATTGACAATTAAAAATTGAAAATGAAAAATTGAAAATTGAAAATGAAAAATTAAAAATTGACAAAAAAAATAATTGACAATTGACACAACTCTCTTCATTGTCAATTGTCAATTATCAATTGTCAATTATCAATTATTTCACGACATTTCCGTTAAGACGAAGTTCAAAGACATCGTTAGGAGTCTCAAGACTTGTATAAACCGTTACGGTTTTGTTGAAAGTTCCTAATTCTTTAGCGTCAAAAACAGTTGAAATTTTACCCGTCTTTCCGGGCAAAACGGGAGATTTTTCGTATTCGAGTTTCGTGCAACCGCATGAAGCCTCAGCATTTGTTATAAAAACCGGTTTGTCGCCCGTGTTAGTAAAAGTATACTCAATTTTTTTAGGAACATTTTGCTTAATATCTCCGAAATTATATTCCGTTACCTCCCATTTAATACTCGCACTTTTGTTAGAAGAAAGTTCTGTTTTGCCGGTATTGCCGTTTGAAGAAAACAAATCCGTCCATTGCGCCGAAGCATTATGAGCGAAAAATACTGAAACAAGCAATGTTAAAGTAAATAATAATTTTTTCATGTCAATTCTTTTTTAGATTTTTGATTAAACAATACACTTTTATAGACGGTATTTTTCGGCAAATTGTTGTATTTTTTTTTATAAAAATTGTTAATTCAAAATATTGAAAAACAAATCAAAAGGTTTAATCCCAAAAAACAATTAACCCAAAATTAACAATGTTAAAGTTTTATTTTACACTAACTAAACCGTCATATAAAATAAAACAAGTATTTTTGCGTTGTTAAAAAAAAACCATTAACTAAATAAACAGCATAACAAAATATGTTCAAATTATTGATAACCAGAATGCACACTCCACGCTGGGTAGTTTTTATCATCGACATGATGATTGTAACTTTTTCTATTGCAGCAAGTTATCTATTAAGATTTAATTTCGATTGGAGTGAAATCCTTAAACAAAATTTGGCGTTGGCAATAGCGATAATCCTTCCTGTAAGGGTTTTATCGTTTATTATTTTCAGGACTTACGCCGGCTTAGTGCGCTACACAAGCACTAACGATGCTATGAGAATTTTACTGACCGTTATCTCCGGCAGTATAGTTGCCTTTTTCGGCTCTCTATTTGTAAACCTCTACACGAATTTGGATTTCCAAATTCCATTATCAATCGCTATCTTGGATTGCATTATCGCCACAACGATAATGATAATTTCAAGATTTTTAGTAAAACTTCTCTACCTTGAACATCACGTTCAAGACCCGGCCGTAGAAAATGTCATCATCTATGGTGCCAACGAATCGGCTTTAACAACCAAAAAAACCCTTGACAGAGATGCCGGCAGCAATTACAAAGTTGTAGCTTTCATCGATTCAGACCAAAGATTAAGAGGCAAAAGTATTGACGCCGTAAAAATCTATCCGCCTGAAATGTTGGACGAAATCGTAAAAAAATACGATGTTACAAATCTTATTTTCGCAGGCAACACACCGAGCAAATCCAAGAGAAAAGATATTATTGACTGGTGTCTTTCCAACAACGTAAGAGTGATGTCCACTCCTACCGTTAACAATTGGATTAACGGTGAACTCAGTTTCAAACAGATCAAAAACATCAGAATCGAAGACCTTTTGGAACGCGATCCGATACATTTGGAAGAGGATAAAATCAGAAAAGATATTTTGAACAAAACCGTTCTCGTAACAGGTGCAGCAGGCAGTATCGGTAGCGAAATCGTCCGTCAGCTCACTCGTTTCAATCCTCACAAAATTATCGTTTTCGACCAAGCGGAATCACCGCTTTATGATTTGGAATTGGAATTAAAGGAAAAACTCAATTTCGATAATTTTGAAATCGTAATCGGCAGCATTTGCGACAAAACGCGTCTTACGTGGACTTTTGAAACGTTCCGCCCCTCAATTGTTTATCATGCGGCAGCTTACAAACACGTCCCGATGATGGAAAATAATCCGTCTCAGGCAGTTGCCAACAACGTAAGAGGAACGAAATTTTTAGCGGATTTTTCTGTAAAATACGGTGTTAAAAAATTCGTTATGATTTCAACCGACAAGGCAGTAAATCCGACAAACGTAATGGGTTGTTCAAAAAGAATTTGCGAAATTTATACTCAATCGCTCAATTCGATGTTTCCCACGCAGTTTATCACAACGAGATTCGGAAACGTTTTGGGCAGCAACGGCAGCGTAATTCCTCGTTTCAAAGCTCAAATCGAAAAAGGCGGTCCCGTAACGGTTACACACCCCGAAATTACGAGATTTTTCATGACCATTCCAGAGGCTTGTCAATTGGTATTGCAAGCGGGAACACTCGGCAACGGCGGCGAAATTTTCGTTTTTGACATGGGTAAATCCGTTAAAATCATTGATTTGGCAAAGAAAATGATAAAACTCTCCGGCCTTACTTTAGGCAGGGACATTCAGATTCATTACACCGGACTCAGACCCGGCGAAAAACTTTACGAAGAGGTACTCAACGACAAAGAAAAAACTCTTCCGACCAATCACTCTCAAATCATGGTCGCAAAGGTTCGAGAATACGATTTCCCAAAAGTTTCGGAACAAGTAAACGAACTTATCGCCATGACAGAAAGCAAAGACAACATGAAAATTGTTGCCATGATGAAAAGAATCGTTCCCGAATTTAAGAGCGAAAATTCAATTTACGAAGAGTTGGATACTCTTAATACGATTACTGACAATCAAGCTGAAATAAAGTCAGAAATTAAGAGTAAAAACGAATCTAATAAGTATGAAAACGCCATGCACAAAAACCAAATTGTTTATTCTAACAAAAAGGTATTTCCGATAGGCAAAAAATTTTCACTCATACACTAAGAAAATATTCTTAACAAAAAAAGAGGTTGCCCTAAAAAACGACAACCTCTTTTTTATTTCTAAAAAAGTCTGCAAAATCTGTAAACGAACTCGTAAAAAATTCTACGGAAATTCAATTTTGAAAAAAAAGCCGGTTTTTTGCTTTTTTCGTCGCAAAACTCTGCGTATGCCTTTACGATACAAAGCCACGCATCAGAAAACTTTCTGTTCCTAAAAAATGAAATTCCTGCGTTATAATAACTAAGCCACTGCTGCAAGGTTGCCGAGAGTTTGAGTTCTCTACCCAATTTTAAGGCGTTTAAAGCGTATTTAAACGACAAGTCATAATTTCCTGTCTTTTCATAAGAGGCTGCCAAAATTCCTAAAGAAAGCTGCTTTGAGCAGTATTTTTTCATTGAATCGCCTTCCATACAAAGTGTCAAACAATGCAAAGCGTCAATTATTGCCTCTTTGTATTTTTTCATGGAATAAAGCAGCGAGGCTCTTTCGGCTAAACAACAGCACAAATCATCGTCCTTGTCGTCAAGTTCTTTTTGCATTTCAACCGCTAATGCAGAATATTTGAAAGCTTGATAAACGGCTTTTTTGCGTTTATAATAATTAGAAAGATTTCTCGCTAAAACCGCAATTTGTTTTGTCGGTCTTAAAATATTATCAAGGATATTAACGGCAACCTGTTCCTGATTTTCAAGAACCTCAGCAGGAATTTTTTCGATGTTATTATACCTTGAAAAAAAGTTCGTAACGTTTTTTGCCAACCGTCTGAAATAATGAAAATCGGGAAGACGGAAAGAATAAAGCAACTTTTTTTTGACTCCGTTGAGTTGATAATTGCCTTTTGAAAAATTCAACCAACCCTTTGCCGTTAAACCGTGCAAAGTATCAAAAAATTCAACGCCCTCTTTAGAATCGTGATTCAGACCGAAAACTTTGAAGATATAATTAGCAGAATACATTTTTTCAGGCAGCAATGAAATCGTGTACAAAATAGCTTTTTCACCGCTACTAAGAAACTGATAATTAGGCTGTAATAAATTTCCCATGTTTTTTTTGATTTTTTTCTTAAAATTTGCTTTCAAAATTAAAAAAAAGTTTTTAAATTTGCAGCGCAAAAAATCAAAAAAAATGTAATTTTTTATCTGCCCGGATGGCGAAATTGGTAGACGCGCTAGTTTCAGGTTCTAGTGCCGCGAGGTTTGCAGGTTCGAGTCCTGTTCCGGGTACAAAAAACAAAAAATCGGTTGGTTTCTTTTCTTGCCAACCGATTTTTTTATTTTTAATTATTTCGCTTTTACGATATTAACAATCACCTCAGCCGCTTTTTCCATTTGTTCAAGCGAACACCATTCCGTGCGTGAATGATAATTATGTCCGCCAGTAAAAATATTCGGCGTAGGAATACCGTTTTGCGTTAAACGCGAACCGTCCGTACCGCCGCGAATCGGAACAATTCTCGGTGCAACACCCGCATCCTTGCAAGCATTAATCAAATCTATCACGACCCTCGGATTTTTGTCCATTTCCGGTTTCATGTTAGCGTATTGAAAAACGTGTTTAACTTCAACTTTTCCGCCGAAATTAAGCGCAGTAACATTAGCCAAAGCCTCAATCTGACGTTTCTTCAATTCCATACCGCTTTCCGTAAAATCCCTCAACAAAACGGTAATTTCAGCTTTTTCCATAGAACCTTCAACACCCATCGGCGCAAAAAATCCCTCATAACCGTCAGTTGTTTCAGGAGCCTCGTGTCGGGGAAGATTACTCAAAAAACTGCCCGCCATCGTTACGGCATTAACAAGTTTTCCGCGTCCCAAACCCGTATGAACAGCATTTCCGAAAAATGTTATCAAAGATTTATAAGCGTTAAAACATTCAATTTCGATTTCACCGATATGACCGCCGTCCACCGTATAAGCCGATTTCGAAGAAATCATTTCCAAAGGAACATTGTCCATGGAATGTCCCGTTTCTTCGTCAGGAGAAAAAACAACCTCGATTTTCCCGTGTTTAATTTCGGGATGCGATTGCAAATAATCAGAGGCCGTCATTATAGAGGCAATTCCCGCTTTATCGTCAGCACCGAGCAAAGTTTCGCCGTTTGAAGTGATTATCGTTTCATGGTTTTCGATTGCCGACTTCAACTCCGCACCCTCAATAAAATGACCCGAAGGCAAAATTATCTTGTCATCAACAAACTTCTTCCAAACTATCGGCTCTACATCCTTGCCCGAAACATCTTCCGAGGTGTCAAGATGAGAAAGAAACATTACGGAAGGCTTGTTTTCATAACCTTCATTAGAGGGCAAAAAACCGTAAACAAAACATTTATCATTTACAGTAACACCTTGAAAACCAAGCTGTTTTAATTCTTTTTCAAGGATTCTTGCCAAATCGAACTGATTGGGTGTCGAAGGACATTGTCCTGAATCCGCCTTCAAGGAATCAGAGGTCGTCCAAACCCTCACATACCTTAAAAATCTTTCTAAAAGTTCGTTTTTGTTTATCATTTTTTATCAAAATTAGTCCGGATGCAAAATTATAAAAAAAAACTGCATTACGTTTTTTAATACCCGAAAAAACGCAATGCAGTACACAAAATATTAACCTTAAAATACTATGAACTTTGATTATTACTTTGCAATTCCAACTCGCTCAAAACGACTTTTGCCCTCTCGGAAGCCAAATCGAAATTAGGACAAACATTTCTGCTGTTAAGTTTTTCGATAAGACCCGTTTTGTTGAGTTCCTTGTAAACTGAATCGTTTACACCAGAAAGAATTACTTTTACATTAATTTCCTTTAAATCGTCCAAAACCGCGCTGAAATTTCTTGCGCCGGTTGCGTCCATAAACGGAACGTGCCTCATTCTTATTACGAAAACTTTGGCCTCATTGCCGAACTGACGAAGAGTTTCACGATATTTTTTAGCGGCACCGAAAAAGAAAGGTCCGCTGATTTCATAAACTTCAATACCTTTTGGCAAGTTTGAATAATTCTCTAACGGATCGCCGGAATTTCTCTGAAGGCTGATAACCTCGCTCTGTGATGCCATTCTCTGCATGAAAAGCAATGCTGCCAAAACCATTCCGACCTCAATAGCAGCCGTCAAATCAACGATTACCGTAAGTAAAAACGTTACCACAAGAATTATCGTGTCATATTTAGAACCTTTGCAAATAGAAACGAAAGATCTCCATTCACTCATGTTGTAACTAACCACAATCAAAACGCCCGCCAAACAAGACATCGGAATAAGTGTCGCCCATTTTCCGAAAAACAACATTATCAAAAGCAATGTAATAGCGTGAACAATACCTGCAACGGGAGTACGTCCGCCGTTTTTAACATTAGTAGCCGTCCTTGCAATAGCACCCGTTGCCGGAATACCACCTAAAATCGGAGATGCGATATTAGCGATACCTTGAGCGATAAGTTCTGTATTGCTTCTGTGATTACCGCCAATCATACCGTCGGCAACAACAGCTGAAAGCAATGATTCAACCGCCCCCAAAACGGCAATCGTTAAAGCCGGACCTACATAACTTGCGATATTAGAAAAGTCAAAACCCGGAAATTCAATGGAAAAAGTTGAAGGAATTTCGCCGAAAACCGTACCAATTGTCGTAACAGGCATATCAAAAGCCGCTGCCAAAACCGTAACCACAATTATCGCAACAAACGAACCCGGAACTTTCGGAGTAATTTTAACAAAAAATACCGAAATCAAAATTGTAATTACCGTCAAAACAAGTGCGTAAACGTTTACGGAAGATAAGTTAGAAAGCATTACAGCCCATTTTCCGATGAAATCAGCAGGCATTTTGTCAGCAATCGCAAGACCTAAAGCATCTTTTACTTGGGTTGAAAAAATCGTCAAGGCAATACCTGAGGTGAAACCTACAACCAAAGGATGCGGAATAAATTTGATAACGCTGCCCATGTGCAAAAGTCCGAACAAGACGAGAAAAATACCCGCCAGCATCGTCGAAATCATCAATCCTGACAATCCGTAAGTATTAACAATACCTGCCACAACAACGATAAAAGCACCCGTAGGACCGCCGATTTGAACACGACTACCGCCCAAAAACGAGATAATAAATCCGGCAACAATAGCCGTTATAAGTCCTTTTTCGGGACTGACACCGGAGGCAACTGCAAAAGCAATTGCAAGAGGTAAAGCCACAATACCTACAATCAGACCCGCCATGCAGTCTGCTTTAAACATCTGCTTGGTATAACCCTGTTTCAAAACAGAGAAGAATTTCGGTTTAAAAACGTTTTCCACAATTACTATTTTTTTTTACATTTTCAGAGCGCAAAGATAGAGAAACAATATTTAACCTATTTTTAGAATTATTTAAGAAATTTTTAATTCGCCAAAAGGTTAATTAACAATTAATTTAAGACTAAAAAGGTCGAAAAAGAGTTTTTTATTAAAAAAAATTCTAAATTTGCCCTAAGAAAAAAATATGTTAGAATTATGAAAGAAAAATCTTTAGCAGAAAAACTGACCTTAGAGGGCATCGAACTCTTGAAAAATCTTATCAAGACGCCTTCCGTGTCAAGAAACGAAGACAAAACGGCAGAATTAATTTTCAATTATCTAAAATCGCACGGTGTAGCTCAAGTAAACCGTCATCTGAACAATGTATGGGCAATCAGCAAAAATTTCGACGAAAACAAGCCCACGATACTTTTCAATTCGCATCACGACACTGTTTTGCCCGCTAAAACATACACGCGCGACCCGTTCAGTCCCGATGTTGAAAACGGAGTTTTGTATGGTTTGGGCAGCAATGATGCGGGCGGAGCGGCAATTAATCTCCTTTCGACGTTTCTTTATTTTTATAATCAAGAGCAACTTCCTTACAATCTGATAGTTGCGATAACGGCTGAAGAAGAAAATTCCGGCGACAACGGCGTTCAAAGCATTTTGGGAAAACTTCCTGAAATAGAATTTGCAGTTGTAGGCGAGCCGACTTGTATGGAAATTTCAGTTGCAGAAAAAGGCATTTTAGTCCTCGATTGCATAGCAAAAGGCAAAACAGGACACGCAGCCCGCAACACAGGCATAAATGCGATTTACAAGGCGTTAGAAGATATTAATTGGCTTAAAAATTATAAATTTGAAAAGACCTCTCCATGGCTCGGCGACGTTAAATGCACCGTTACGGGAATTAATGCCGGAACGCTTCACAACGTAATTCCTTCTGAATGTAGTTTCATGGTTGATATCAGAATCACGGAAAAATATACGCATCAAGAGGTTTTGGACATTATTAAGGCTAACATTCCGAACAAAGATACGGAAGTAAAACCCCGTTCTTTCAAATTGAAATCTTCACACATCGACGAAAATCACCCTCTGATAAAACTTGCCAAGGCTAAAGGTTTCAAACTTTTTGGCTCACCAACGACTTCAGACCGTGCCGTAATGCCGTACGCAAGTCTTAAAATGGGACCCGGCGACAGCAACCGTTCGCACACCGCCGATGAATATATTTTGCTTTCAGAGATAAGCGAAGGTATCGAAAAAACAATCAATCTTTTTGAAGATTTTTTCGCAAAATAATTGTTCAATAAAAAACAAAAAAGGTTGCTAAAAAAAGCAACCTTTTTTTGTATTAATTGTTCTGTTCTTTCAAAATCATATCGATAACGACAGCGGTAGAAAGAACTGCGATACGCTGATTTTCCTCGGTAAGAGAATCCGAAATATTAACAACGTACTTATCAGAATCGGTGAAGATTTCTTTCACAAGTCCGCCCCATTTCTTTGAAACCGTTCCGATTTCAGTTCCTTTAGAATCGGTAATGTGAAAATCCCATGCAAACCAATCGCCCTCAATAGTAGCAATTTTATTGCCCTGCATATCGGTAATTTCAAACTTAGGTTTCAACGAAAATTTTTGAGCAATTTTCGCAATCTCTACACCCATAGAGTTTTTAACCGTGATTTTCGCCATAAAAAATGTTACACCCTTTGTAATCGAAGCGATAACATTTTTTGATTCATCAAGAATATTTAATTCAAAGGGAAGCATTTTCTTTGAAACAATAAACTGCAAAAGAGTTCTTCCCAACGAAGATTTTTCCTGAATAAAACCAATTTCTTTGCCCTCAGCATCAAGCACTTGATACTGATTGTTAAGAACAGTAAATTTTTGGTTTACAACCAAAGTGTTTTTTGCAAATAAGTTTTCCATTTGTGTTTTAAATCGTTATTGTGTTATTATTATTTCTATACGACGGTTTTTAGCTCTGTTCGCCTCTGAAGTATTCGGAACCAAAGGTTTCCTCAAACCCATTGATTCACAAATAATTCTATCAGGACTAACACCACGTTTTACAAGCAATTCTTTAGCCGATTCAGCACGTTTCAAGCCCAAAGCATCATTTTGTTCTGCCGTACCGATGTCGCAAGTATGACCCACGATTTTAATCTTAGCCTCAGGATATTCCTTTGCAATCTCGGCAATATCGTCAAACATCTTATTGTATGCGAATTTAGTCTTAATGTCCGCCCTGTTGAAGTCGAAATTAACGGCGACAAATGTCCGCTCTTTGAACTCTTCCTTAGGTTCGTCCTCTTTCTTAGGTTCATCCTCAACCTTAGGCTGTTCATCCTCTTTCTTCGGCTCGTCCTCAACCTTAGGCTGTTCGTCCTCTTTCTTCGGCTCGTCCTCAACCTTAGGCTGTTCATCCTCTTTCTTCGGCTCGTCCTCAACCTTAGGCTGTTCGTCCTCTTTCTTAGGCTCATCCTCAACCTTAGGCTGTTCTTCCTTCTTCGGATTCTCCTCACGTTTGGGAACCAAGCTGCCGTTATCATCATCGTCATCTTCGATAATAATAGGCGGAACATAATCCGTAGAATCAATCTCAGGCTTGTTGTCAGGTTTGTTCTTTTCGTCCTTTCCTGGTTTATCCTTTTTGTCTTTCTTCTCTTTCTCGGTTTTTTCTTTCTTCGGTTTCTCTTCATCCGGAATTTTGCTCTTCGGTGAGCTGACAAGACGGTATCTCACACCCGCCATCAAACCCAATGAAAGCGGATGAATTTTATCAACAACATTAGATGCCAAAACACCGTTGTAAATAGGATTTTGATAAGCATCAGGCGACATACAATCAGGGTCGAATTGATAATTATTGTACGTATCTTTCTGATTATTAAAGCCGTATGTCGAATAGAATCCAAAATTCAAATCCAGTCTCGGATTCAAGACATACATTATGTCAAACTCCAAAAAAGCACCAAACGAGGGTTTATAATTGTAATGTCCTGAAAAATTGTCATCCTTATAAAAATAATGCTGCGGCAAATCAAAAAGTTCAAGACGGTATTGCTGATAATAACCTCTTGTCTCAACATAATGAGCCCGTGTTTTGAACTTATCAAATGCGACAAACTGTGTTAAAGCACCTATACCGCCACCGATTTTCAATTTTTTCTCTAATTTATGATGATAATACACACCGATAGGAATACCTATCATGGTTTGTCTTTGTCTTTCTTTCAAATAAGCGTAATATGTTCTGTGCTCATAAACTTCGTTATCAGTATCAATAGCACCTTCAATTGCGTTTGTATAGTTGAATTCACCGTTAGAACCGTATGATCTGAAGTTCAAATCAATACCGACACCGAAACCGTTTTCCCAAAAATAACGATAACCTACTCTGAAAAGCCCTCCGAAACCGGGAGTTTTACGCCCGTAACCATCAAGAGAGTAATTCATAGTATGCAAACCGCCGCCTAAATCGCAAAGTACATAACTTCCCGGACGACAAATATTTAAAGTATCTTTTTTCTTGCGTTGTGCGCTTGCCGAGGCAAAGACAAACAAAGTCAAGAAAAATAATAATAATACCTTTTTCATAATCTCTAATTTCTGACAATTAACTTAAAAGTAAGCCTAACGTTACCAAGAAAAACAACTCCCGTGTAATTTCCTTTGGAAAGATTAAGATAATTTATATCAACTGCATTTGTAATTTTATCAACTAAAGTACCCAAAGAATTATACACATATATTACCGGCTTCAAGGCTTCTAAGTTGGGCACCCCGACAAGCTCCACGGTAATCGGTTCCATAACCCGGGCAGGATTAGGATAAACATTCACTTTGGAAACTACAGCAGACTTTGAAATTTCTGAGCGCTTATCATAAAAGACAGGGCAAACCCAAACTCTTCTTCCGTCAATCATCGTAATTTCAGCACTATAACTTCCGTAAAGACATGGCAAGTCATTGAAAAATTGCTTGGTTTCACCTTCCAAAATTTCTCCGTTCTTATACAACTGGTAATTATAGAATAGCCCTTCATAATTATTAATCGCCACGACATCGTTGAATTTAGAAAGCATAACACTTCCCGAATAATTCAAAACGAATTTAAATCTTCCGCTCTTGGATTTTCCGTAAGCATCATATAAGATGATTTCACATTCAAACTCGTTGGCAGAAACTCCCTCAGGCACAGGGAATTGAACAGACATCGATCCAAAAACACCGGGCAGTTTTTCCTCTACAAT
>JAEEGL015220808.1_pt1 | contig 18736 bp, 17 predicted proteins | sample 9134231 | NCBI WGS metagenome assembly JAEEGL01 (sample SAMN16246548, study PRJNA631951) | gut metagenome | biome: gut microbiome; feature: rumen; material: fiber-attached | host: Bos | place: Iran: Karaj | collected 2018-10 | reverse complement strand
GCAGCTTCAACGGCGTTAAGATCCGAAGTGTCCACTATCCTGTAGGTTATACCGAAATTGTTGAATACATTGTCAAGAATGCGAAATGTCCCTCCGTAGATATTGTCGGATACCACGAGTACATCTCCGCTCTTAAAAAGGGAAAGAACGGTATTGATGGCTGCAAGGCCCGAAGCGAATGCAAGGCCGTATTCCCCTTCTTCGAGATCTGCGATCAGTTTTTCAAGGGCGGCTCTTGTGGGATTTCCGGTCCTTGAATATTCCCAGCCTCTGTTTTCGCCGAGGCCGTCCTGTTTATAAGTCGAGGTCTGATAGACGGGCACATTTACCGCTCCGGTAGTTTCATCGCCGTCTATTCCTCCGTGTATTAAAAGTGAATTTATCGAATAACTCATGTCGGTTGTTCCTTTCGTTTGTTTTCATAGTCTTCAAGTGCCGATCTGATGGCTTCTTCTGCCAGGACCGAACAGTGCATCTTTACTTCCGGAAGTCCGTCGAGAGCTTCCGCAACAGCTTTATTGGTAAGTTCCATGGCTTCGCTCACGGGTTTTCCCTTTATAAGTTCGGTAGCCATTGAACTTGATGCGATCGCGCTTCCGCATCCGAATGTCTCGAACTTGACATCCTTGATGATCTCATCTTCGATCTTAAGATACATTTTCATAATGTCGCCGCATTTTGCGTTTCCGACTTCACCGATACCGTTTGCATCCTCTATGATCCCTACATTTCGGGGATTACGAAAATGATCCATTACTTTTTCACTGTATAATGCCATATTTTACTCCTGTCCGGGCTGTGACACCGTAAGTCTTAAGCCCATACTCTGCGGTTAATAGTTTCTGTAAATGTGATATGTGACTTTGGTCATTTAAGAATGAATTCTCTTTTCCCGTTTACAAGATCACGCCATACCGGAGAGAAACTCCTTAATCTTTCAACAACTTCCGTAACCGCAAGAGCTATCAGATCTATCTCTTCATCCGTAATGTCTTCGGATAATGTCAGTCTCAGGGATCCGTGAGCCACATCATGTACTCTTCCTATTGCCAAAAGAACATGACTTGGATCAAGGGATCCCGACGTACAGGCACTTCCCGAGGAGGCACAGACGCCTTTGTCATCCAGTAACAAAAGAAGCGATTCTCCTTCAATTCCCTCAAAGCAGAAATTTACATTTCCGGGAAGACGCGACTTTGCGTCTCCGTTTAACTCGCAATGAGGTATCTTTGATATTAGTTCGATAAGCCTGTCTCTCTTGGGAATAAGATTTGAACTGTTCTTATCTATGTTGTTAACGGCTTCTTTGAGGGCCGTTGCCATTGCCGCGATCGCTGCCACGTTTTCGGTTCCCGCACGTTTTCCGCGTTCCTGGGCTCCGCCTTCTATGATGTTCGAAAGTCTTATATTCTTGCGGGCAAACAAAAATCCGACTCCCTTGGGTCCGTGAAATTTGTGTGCGGATGCCGACAGCATATCGATATTATCCCGCTCAACGTCGATCTTTATATGTCCGATGGCCTGAACGGCATCGGTATGAAAAAGAACACCTCTTTCATGACAGACAGCACCGATTTCACGTATGGGCTGTATCGTTCCTATCTCGTTGTTGGCATACATTATCGTTACAAGACAGGTATCGTCTCTTATCGCTTCGTTTACCTCTTCGGCTGTCACAAGTCCGTTTTCATGCACATCAAGAAGGGTTATCTCAAAGCCTTCTTTGGCAAGTTTTCTGAGTGTATGAAGAACGGCATGATGTTCGAAGGCGGTCGAGATTATGTGCTTTTTACCCTGTTTGGCACCGAGTATAGCCGCAGACACGATAGCCTGATTGTCGGCTTCGCTTCCGCCTGAAGTAAAAGTTATCTCTCTTGCACATGCTCCTATTGCCGTTGCAACATCCTCTCTTGCCTGTTCAAGCACTTCCTTGGCTTTCTGTCCGACAGAATAAAGGCTCGAAGGATTGCCGTATATATTTTTCATTACTTCGGTCATTGTATTGATGGCCGCATCGCTCATAGCTGTGGTTGCAGCATTGTCTGCATATATCACTGTGATCTTCTCCTTTCAGTGAGTTGTGTTGATTATATTCCTATTTGCCTACTGTGTCAATAGGTAATTAAAGTATTTATAATTAAGGCAAATTTCCAAAGTAAGTGCAACACCCCCGTTGCGGTTACTATGGTGAGGTGTTGCAGTTACTATGACAAAAGGAGTGTTTGTTATGAGTAAGATATATATATTTAATATAAAATCAGATTCAATTAAAACCAATGGAAGTGATTCTATAGCTCAATTAGGTCTACATGAACTTATTTGCGATCGTAGAATTGAATCTTCAAAAACAGTTGAAAAATCCGTTATATCGATTCTTGATGCCGAAGAGTATAAAAATGTAATTGATTTTGGTTATTACTGGGTTGATGATTAAGTTATCGTTTATGCAAGCTCATTGCTATTGTTGCATCGTCTTCTTCGTTTTCCTTTCGATAACAAAAACTTATTGTTTTGTCGCCTCCCAATAAGTCAAAAAGACTTGGACGTCTGAGACGAGTTTTGGCTGTATTTTTTGCTGAACGTTCAATCTGCTTTCCGTGAGAGTCCTTTCCGTTATGGCGTGCCATATAACAACAAAAGCCTTCGTTGTTTTCTCTATGATCAATAATTCTTAACACATCATCTTTATAGCATGTTTCTATTGGTGTGTATGTGGTTGGTGTTGCTTCGTTAAATGCATTATATAATTGCCAAAGAGGACTTTTCCCACCTTTGTTTTGCGGTTTTAGTCCAAAGAAGGTCATAATTTCCTCATCACTTTTTTGAAATCCATAACTATTTACATATGTTTCAAGCATCCGTTGTTTATTTGACTTATCAATAAAAGTAAGACACACAGCAAAGTATTTGGTTCCTTTATCTATTTCTCGCAAGTCTTCAAATACCACAACATACTCATGATTCACAAAACTAAATGGATACGCTGTTATATACCAATCATTTGCACGAATTTCTTTAAGTAATTCTTTTATGTGTGGCATAGCAAGTGACATTTGTATTTTCTCCTCAAAATTTGACTTCTCTTTTCAATCCTATACAATAGAATACAGCGCAATAAACGAAAAGCATCAGAACAGTTTGGCGACCATCTGATGCTCTTTCTTTTAGATGTCGAAACACCTAAGAAGTATTCTATTCGTCTACTATACTATGATACGCTTGTAAACGTGTCAAGAGATGTAGGCTTATTTTCGTTCGGTGTTTTGCATGCGACTTTGTAAAAAGAGAGGACGTATATTTGTATAAACACCTGACTATAGAGCAACGAGTTCTCATAGAAGATCGCTTAAACAAACGCGATTCTGTCCGTTCTATCGCCAAAGAATTAGGCGTATCACCGTCTACTATACTCCGTGAGATAAAGCGCCATATCACAACCATTAAAGCAATCGATAACGAATGTGTTTATCGAAAAGACTGTGATCACAAAAAACTTTGCAATGAAGCTTATTGTAATCGCCTTTGCTCGAAATGCAGACATATCAACTGTACTCTGTATTGCACCGATTTCAAAAAGCAAGACTGTGGTAAACGTAGTGAAAGCCTGCATATATGCAACGGATGTAACGCTGTAAATGTATGTGCGCATGAAAAAGATGTTTACAAGGCCAACTCCGCAAACCGGCAGTACAAAGATACTCTTGTAGCAGCAAGAACCGGATTTGATGTTACGGATAAAGAAATGGAACGCATCGATGAACTCGCGTCACCTTTGATTAAAAACGGTTTATCTCCGTATCACATCAAGCAGACATACGGCGATGAATTGCCAATAAGTGAATCCACACTAAGACGCATGATCGATAAGTGCGAACTTAACGCTCGGAATGTAGACTTGCGCGATAAAGTAAAACGTAATCCCCGAGGAACAACAAAAAACAAAACCCGCAACAAAGCATTGATTGTGTCAAAGATAGGGCACTTCTACGAAGATTACATAAAGTATATCGAAGAAAACGATGTATTTACCGTTGAAATGGATTGCGTAGAAGGCACAAAGTCGGATAAAGAAGCGTTATTGACGCTCACATGGAAGGCATTATCGTTTCAAATAGCACTTATCCTTCCCGAACAAACCTCAGAGTGCGTTATAGAAGCCCTTGATAAGATTGAAGAGTCGTTGGGTACAGAATTGTTCAAAGAAGTGTTTCCGCTTATATTAACCGATAATGGTACCGAGTTTTCAAATATAAGTGCTATGGAGACATCGAAAGAGGGAGTTAAACGAACGAAGATTTTCTTTTGCGATCCAAATCGTTCCGATCAGAAGGGCACATGTGAGAATCATCATAAGATGATAAGATACTGTATACCAAAAGGAACGAGTTTGAGCAGATTCAATCAGTCTGACATATCACTTATGATGAACCATATCAATAGTTACAAAAGGAAAGCGTTGTTTGGAAAATCAGCTTTTGATCTTGCCAAAAGTTCTCTGCCTGAAGATTTCTTTATCTTCTTAGGACTGGTAGAAATAGCACCGGATGAGATAATCTTAAGTCCCAAACTGTTCCGCCATAGTTAATGCAACGAAAAAAGGCGTTGCACTTACTATGACAAAAGAAATGAAACACAACTATCAAAATAGCAAAATAAAAGGATTTCCGATATGGTATGTCTTTGCCACAAACAGAAATCCTTTGAATTACTTAATACTTAGTGCAACAGGGGTGTTGCACTTACCTTGAAAATCTTCCGTATTTATAATTAAGGAAAAAGTTTTGATTTTTGCCCTGTTTTCTCTTATAATTTCTTCATCAAACAATCCGGTAGCCGTTAATCAGCGTTATACAGGACAATAAAGCCATGAAGACTTTACTCAAACTTACCAAAGAAGCCGCAAGATACAAGGGACTATATGTGATAGCAATACTATCCACGTTTTCACTTACCGTGATCAACCTTACCGCTCCCAAGGTTTTATCCTCAATGACCGGGATCGTTGAGGAAGGTGTAAACGAGATCACGCTCACCACCATCAAAAAGCTGGCGCTTGCGCTTTTGCTTCTTTATCTTTTAAGAGTACTTTTCAGGTTCCTTAGCAACTACCTTGCCCACCGTGCCGCATGGTACCTTGTCGGTGACTTAAGAAGCCGCCTTTACAATAAACTGCAAAGCCTCGATCTTTCTTTTTTCCATGACAAACAGACCGGCGATCTTATGAGCCGTGTAGTAAACGATACAAGAGATTTTGAGCTTCTCTATGCGCATATGATCCCCGATATCATCACCAACTTCGTTACCTTTATCGGGGTACTCGTGATACTGCTCACGATAAATTGGAAATTGGCACTTATTACGTGCTGTCCCATCCCGCTGATCCTGGTATCAGGTGTTATCTTTTCAAAAGTCGTACGCCCCTACTTCAAAGCATCCCAGAAAGTTATGGGTGAACTCAATGCCCAGCTTCAGGATTCATTGTCGGGACTTCATGAGATACAGGCCTTCGGCCAGGAAGAATACGAAGGCGAACGCGTACGCATCAAAAGTTTCGATCAGGTCGTTGCCATGCTTCGCGCCTTAAGGGCAAGTGCGATCTTTCACCCTTGTGTTGAACTGTTGTCATCACTCGGAACCGTTCTTGTGGTGTTCTTTGGCGGAGTACTGGCATACAAAAGTCAGATATCGGTTTCCGACATAGTGGCATTTGTACTGTATCTTTCACTTTTCTATGCGCCCGTTTCGGGACTTGCAAATCTGCTTGAAAGCCTTCAGCAGTCTCTTGCCGGAGCGGAACGTGTAACACTTATACTCGATACGCCTTCAAAGATACAGGATGCACCCGACGCAAAACCGCTTGAAGATGTCAAAGGTGCGGTGGCGTTCGAAGATGTTTCTTTTTACTATGAAAATGAGATACCGGTGCTCAAACATATATCGTTTTCTTGTGAGCCCGGAATGATGGTCGCTCTTGTGGGACCCACGGGCGTCGGTAAGACTACAGCTACGCAGCTTATCTCCCGCTTCTACGATCCGATAGAGGGACGTATCCTGATAGACGGTCAAGATATAAAAGGAGTGACTCTTGATAGTTTAAGGCACAACATCTCCCCCGTACTGCAGGATACTTTCCTGTTTAACGGAAGCATTGCCGAGAACATAGGATACGCCAGACCCGACGCGACCGAAGAAGAGATCAAGAACGCGGCCATGGCGGCCAATATACACGAAGACATCATGCATATGCCCGACGGATACGATACTCAGGTCGGCGAACGCGGGCTCAGACTTTCGGGCGGACAGAAACAGCGTGTGGCGATCGCACGTGCGATCCTTCGCAACAGCCCGATCATCATACTTGACGAAGCCACCGCTTCGGTCGACGTTCAGACCGAAAGACAGATACAGGCCGCGATCGCGGAACTTACCGGAAAGCGCACTATCATAGCGATCGCGCACCGGCTTTCCACGATCATGAACGCCGATCTTATACTGGTCATTCATGAAGGTTCCATAGTTGAACAGGGTACACATATGGAACTTATGGAGAAAAAGGGTTATTATTACAATATGCAAAAAGCTGCAGAGGAGTAAATGACTTAATGATCCTGAATTATTACTACACTTTATTTATACTTTCGATAATACTGCTGTTGGTCCTCTCTGCGCGCTGGCAGATAAGGGTCGACGTCAATCTTGCGGTCTTCTTTATACTGGTGCCTATCGATGTCTACGGTTATATCAAGCTTTCGACGGCCGAATGCGAAGAAACCGCGATACTTGCCAATCAGCTGGTCTACCTCGGCGGATGTTTTTTACAGCTTTTTGTCTTTTTAATAGTCTGTGAGTTATGCCATATCAAGATGAATTCCGGGGTCCGCCTTTCGCTCTTCGGAATCTCTATGCTTATATACTTCAGCACTCTCACGGTCGGATACAACGGTCTTTTTTATAAAAGCGTTACCCTCACCAAACATGAGGGGATCACGGTTCTTGTCAAAGAATACGGCCCGCTTCACAAATATTTCTACATAATGATCATCCTGTATATGCTTGCCACCCTCGGCGTTCTCATATACAGCTTTATAAAAAGAAAAGACATCTCGGCCAAAAACATCATCTTATTGTCGATACTTATGGCGATCGGTCTTTTCGCATTTTTCGGCGGCCGTGCGTTTACCAGAAACATCGAATTTTCCCCTGCGATATATATTCTTGTTGAGATCGTCTTCCTGATCATTTCAAAAAGAACACGACTCTACACCATTACGGGTGACATCTCCGATACGGTGCTCCAAAACGGTGCGGACGGACTTATTTGTTTTGACCTTAAGCGTAATCTGCTGGTCTACAACTCAACGGCGCTTAAAATGATCCCGGCGCTTTCCGATTCGCGTGCCGACTACCCTCTTGATGTAAAAGTCGAAGAATTTAAGAGTATCTATGACAAACTCGATCTTTTCATATTTAAGAACGAATCGTCCGAAGAGATCATAAGATCGGGTGAATCATTCCTTAAATCGGACATAGAATATATCAAAGACGGTAAACGTAACAGTGGTTATTATATCATTTTAAGGGATGTGACCGCAGAGCATCTCTATCTTGAATCCATTCAGAAATACAATGAGCAGATGAAAGCCGCCACCGACGCTGCCGTTGCGGCCGACAATGCCAAGAGTACATTCCTCGCCCAGATGTCACACGAGATACGTACACCCATCAATGCGGTGCTGGGAATGAACGAGATGATATTACGTGAATGCAAGGACGATACGATACTTAACTATGCATCAAGCATAGACTCATCGGGACATACTCTTCTGTTTCTTATCAACAGTATCCTTGATTTCTCAAAGATCGAAAGCGGCAGGATGGAGATAGTCAACGCCGAATATCATACCGCTTCGTTCATATATAATCTGGTGGACTCATCTATACACAAAGCCGATGAAAAAGGCTTAAAGTTCATGGTGAACGTAGACGAGACACTTCCCACACAGCTTATCGGTGACGAGATACGCCTCTCACAGGTAGTTATAAATCTCTTAAGCAATGCCGTTAAATACACAAGCGAGGGAAGTATCAGACTTACGGTAAAGAAAAGTGATGTGCCCGCAGAGTCGGACGATAATATAATGCTTCATGTCGAAGTCGAAGATACGGGAATAGGAATACGCCCCGAAGATACCGAAAGGATGTTTAAGTCCTTTGAACGTCTCGACACCGACAAAAATCACAGCATCGAAGGAACCGGGCTCGGAATGACCATAATCTCCAAATTGCTGGAACTTATGGGAAGTTCTGTCAAATACGAAAGCGAATACGGTAAGGGTTCAAGATTCTGGTTTGATATAAGACAGGGAATAGCCAACAAAGCGCCGATGGGCGATTACAATAAGCAGGCCTCACTTCAGATGCTTCGCAGCAAAAAGAACATTACTTTCAGTGCGCCCGATGCGCGCATACTTGTAGTGGATGACAATCTTTTAAATCTCAAAGTCACCCGCAGTTTCTTAAAAGTCGTCGGCATAACTCCCGAAGAATCCACGACCGGTGAGGGAGCGATCGAGCTTATGAAAAAGAACAGATACGATATTGTATTTCTGGATCACATGATGCCCGGAATGGACGGAATAGAGACATTAAATGCCTTAAAAGAACAGAATCTGATACCAAAGACCACAAAGATGATCGTTTTCACGGCCAATGCGATAGAGGGTTCCAAAGATAATTATTTAAGTCTGGGATTTGATGATTATGTTTCAAAGCCCGTAAGCCTTGAGGCTATGGTCGGAATTTTGGAAAAATACCTTAAACCCGATAAATAAACCTGCGCATCACTCTATTATCCCGCCGCCGATCACGCAGTCGTTATCATCATAAAAGACAGTCGACTGGCCGGGTGTTACGGCACGGACCGGTTCGTCAAAAGTGATCAAAATACGATCGTTATCCAAGGCTTCGACAACAGCTGCCGCGGGTTTATGGTGATATCGTATCTTGGCTCTGCAGGAAAGCTTTTGCCCGGGTCTGAGACCTTCAATGCTTAAGAAATTGACATCCCTGCAAGTAAGTGAATCCGAATATAAAGATGCATCATCCGAAAGGACCACTTCGTTGGTCCTTTTGTTTATTTCTTTAACAAATACGGGATATCCCATTGCGATACCGAGGCCTTTTCGCTGGCCTACGGTATAATGGATGATACCTTTGTGGGAACCTAAGATATTGCCGTCTTCATCCACAAAATTGCCTTCTCCCGGGATGAGACCTTCTGCGTTCTTTTTGATATATCCTGCATAATCTCCGTCGGGAACAAAGCATATTTCCTGGGAATCCGGTTTATCCGCAACAGGTATACCCGCATCAGACGCGATCTTACGCACTTCTTCCTTGGAAAGATCGCCAAGAGGCATGAGTGTATGCGAAAGCTGGTCCTGAGTCAGCTTATAGAGCATATAAGTCTGGTCTTTGGCCGCATGAGATGCGGTCTTTACCGTGTATCTGCCGTTATCAAGCCTTAAAACGTGAGCATAGTGACCTGTGGCGATAAGATCCGCACCCAGAACTTTTGCGTAGTGTAAAAGGCCTTCCCATTTGACATATCTGTTGCATTCTATGCACGGGTTGGGAGTTGTGGCATCAAGATATGAACGTACAAACGGATCGGTCACTTTTTCTTTAAAAAGCGACGTACAATTAAAGGGATGATAGGGGATCCCCAGTTTTCTTGCAACAGCTGCCGCGTCGTCGATCTCACAGCATCTTCCGTCTTCACCGTCATCGGACATCCAGGTCCTTAAGGTGACTCCGATAACGTCATATCCTTTTTCTTTTAAAAGAAATGCCGCGACAGCGCTGTCAACGCCGCCCGACATTCCGATCACAACTTTTTGCATTACTCTTTGTTCCGTACACTTAATATTTCGTTTTATTGTTGCTGTACAAGCGCTTCAGATCATATAATACCAGGCCTCTCCCTGAGGAAGTTCTTCGGTCTTTACGGTCTTATCGCTTGATCTGTATTCCATTTCAAGATTTCTGATGTTAACACGTGTATTTGCGGCGATCGAGCAGGTGATGAACGTATTACCGCCGATGATCGCGTTTTCTCCGATAACGGTATCACCGCCAAGGATCGAAGCACCCGCATAGATCGTAACATTGTCGCCTATGGTAGGATGACGTTTCTTGCCGGCCAGTTTCTGGCCGCCTCTTGTGGAAAGAGCACCGATCGTAACACCCTGATATACTTTAACATTGTTACCGATAATTGAGGTCTCGCCGACAACTATTCCGGTGCCGTGGTCTATGCAGAAATACTTGCCGATCGTGGCACCCGGATGGATATCGATACCCGTTTCCGAATGGGCATACTCGGTCATGAGTCTGGGTAATACCGGAATATTTAAAACATAAAGCTCATGAGCCATTCGGTATACGGTGATCGCCATAAGTCCGGGATAGGCAAGTATTATCTCCTCGTAGCACTCGGCAGCGGGGTCACCGTCATATGCGGCGATAAGATCGGTCTCAAGATATTCACGGATCGTCGGGATCTTCTCAAAAAAGGTCTTGGTTGCCCCGTAGCTCTCCGCATCGCGCTCTTCATCGGTTAAAGGGTTTTCCTTGCGATAATCAAGCGCACGATAGATCTGCTTTTTGAGATGGTAAAACACATCCTCGGCAGTAACCGTAAAACTGCTCTTGGGATTGTATATCTTATGAGATCTGTCCTTAAAGTATCCGGGATAGATGATCCTGAACATGTTATTAACAAGCTCGATAACTTCAGCCTTATCGGGCTTGTCAAAATAATCGGTCTCATCGATATTCTTGTTGCCGTCATAATCCGATATTATGCGGCTGACTAATGCTTCTATCTCTTTTTCATTGGCTGTATTGTTCACGATAACCTCTTTCCGTAAAAAGAAAATGGGGCGGGCGTTTAAAAACGACCCGCCCTGTGTTCAATTAATAGAATACAGCAAATCAATTACTCTGTAAATAAAGCCGTTGAATAATATCTGTCTCCGCTGTCGGGAAGGAGTGCAACGATAACTTTTCCGGCGTTTTCAGGTCTCTTGGCAAGTTCGATCGCTCCGAAGAGTGCCGCTCCCGAAGAAATACCTACCGAAATACCTTCCTTTTTGGCAAGAAGTTTTGCGGTGGCAAAAGCATCTTCGTTTTTGGCTCTGAACACTTCATCGTATACGGCCGTATTCAATACAGCGGGCACGAATCCGGCACCGATACCCTGAATCTTGTGAGCACCTGCTTTTCCTTCGGAAAGAACGGGTGAATCATCGGGCTCTAAAGCTACAACTTTGACATTCGGGTTCTTTTCTTTTAAATACTCACCCGTACCGGTAACGGTTCCGCCCGTACCAACGCCTGCGATAAATATATCAACTTTTCCGTCGGTATCGTTCCAGATCTCGGGACCGGTTGTAGCCTTGTGAACTGCAGGGTTTGCGGGGTTCACAAACTGTCCGGGGATGAAGCCTCCGGGTATCTCTTTGGCAAGTTCCTCGGCCTTGGCGATCGCACCCTTCATGCCCTTGGAGCCTTCTGTAAGGACAAGTTCCGCACCGTATGCCTTTAAGATATTGCGGCGTTCAACGCTCATGGTCTCGGGCATGGTAAGGATTATCCTGTAACCCTTGGCTGCTGCGATTGATGCAAGTCCGATACCTGTATTTCCGCTTGTAGGCTCTATGATGACAGAACCTTCTTTTAACAGACCCTTTTCCTCGGCGTCTTCGATCATTGCCTTGGCAATACGATCCTTAACGCTTCCTGCGGGGTTAAAATATTCGAGTTTAACAAGAACCGTTGCCTTGAGGCCAAGTTCTTTTTCAATGTTTGTTACCTCGACCAAAGGAGTATTTCCTATAAGTCCGAGAGTACCTTTGTAAATGTTTGACATGATCATTTCCTCCCAAAAATAAAAATCCGAATGATTAATGCTCGTTGTTCGGATTATATACCCTATTCACCTATCGTGTCAATAGGTAATTGAAAGATGGCCCGAATCGGAAGCCAGTTCAACGATCGGCATGGAAAGACGGTCCGGCTTTGTATCAAACTTAAGTGTTGTTATCGCCGTATGTCTTAAGTGTCCGAGCAGCACACACATATGAGGGAACGGAATATTTAAAACTCTTGAAAGAAATGCCGTAGATGAACCGCCATGGCTGAAAAGTACGACAGTACGGTCTTTGCCCGCTTCACCCGTATAGCGGTAGTAGAGCCCCTCCCGCTTATATCCGAGAGTTTCAAGCCATTTATCGGCATTTGCGAGAATATTGTCTACATCCGTAACCGCCGTGTTGTTGATGAATGCGGGATAGTCTCGCCAGTCGGGTGTCTGAAGGTCCTTTCCCTCATGGATAAGATCGACCGCGCAGAGCCATGGGTTGTAGGTTTCATTGTAAAGATCGTCTTCGGGACCGAAGCGGATCTCGCGCATAAAATCAAGTATCTCGATCTTTTTGATGCCGGATGCATCACTGAAATGCTGCGCGGTCTCGCGTGCCCGTCCAAGCGGCGATGAAAAGATCTCTTCTATCCCTTCTGAAAGCAGCCTGTGCGCTGCAATCTCGGCCTGCTTGTGTCCAAGATCCGTTAAGCAGTCCTTTTCGTAATCGGGATCCCCATGTCTTACCAGTACCAGTTTCATAATGTATTTCTCCCCTTAACCTCTGTTTATATTTTATCTGAGCGCAGGCAGATTAAAAAATGCACTTACCAGATTGGCAACTATGGCATAAACAACTACCTTCCAGCGCTTCTCATCCTTTTCTTTCATTAAGATTGCAAATACGATCGTCTCTATAATAACGATCAGAAGTTCCGTACCTATAAATGAAATGCTTGCTCCCAGACCGCTTCCGTCATTACGCCGGTATGACCAGTTTCTGTAATGAAGAAAGACCTGCGTCAATACATTGGTGACCAGGAAAACAACGATATTACGGACCTGTCCGAGACCGAATGCAAAAAGTAAAAAACCTTCGATCAAAAGCGTCAATATCAGGAACCTTATCGATCTTTTAAAGAACGTTCTGTCGTACTCTTCGTATGCTTCAAGGTCTTCGTACAATTCATTCGTTTCGCAGTCAAATATCGCATAACAGGCGTATCTTGAAGACACGATCTCGTGTTCACTGATATAACAGGAATCGCCGGACACCACTATTACCTTGAATGTTGACGGTGCGTAATATGTAAATCTGTAAGTACCGTTTAGAATATCATTCGAGGACATGATAAAAAAACCGGGACCGGGATGATGTGCAAAACAATATCCGTCCCCTTCGTATTTAAACATATCCCGGTAACCGGGATCACCGTTTACATATTCAAATTCATCTTCCAGTTCTTCCGGGTCATGCGGTTCTCCGCGTACAAGAAGCCCAACCCTGTACTCCTTTGAGGGAGGATTGAGCACTTTAAGAGTCACACTCGGCTTTTCACCCATATCGGCAAAAGCCGGAAGTGTGGTACCAAAGATAAGGCAAAGTGCAAGCACTATGCCAAGAAACCGCTTATCACGGCATTTTCTTTTTCCATATCCCATAGATCATAACCCTGCGGCCTTCTTGTCGGTGATGTCAACAAACATACCCACATAGGAAAGCGGGGAGCCGTCGTCACGGCGCAAAAGCCTTCCGAGAGCGTGGAACCATCTCCATTCTCCGCTTTTTACCTTAAGCCGGTATTCCACATCATAGTTTTTGTTACCGGAATAGTCCAAAATAGTGTTGTTAAACTCTTTTAATACCGCCGCCTTGTCATCCGGATGCAAAAGATCGGACCACGCCTCAAGCTTGTTGGGGAAGTCGTTTTCATCGGTATAACCGACCATCTTCCTGAATTCCGGGCTCCATTCAACCGAAGTCATATTGCCGTCTTCATCAAATTCCATTCCCCACATGCCCGAACCGAGTGCCTCATGCAGGACACGGATCGTGGCTTCTTTGTGAGCGGCGATCCTGCGCTCATTGGTATCCTTGAGAGCGGCTTTATTGTCGTACATCTCTCTGTCAGCTTTGATCATGGCGGAATGAATGTCCTCGTCGTTAACCATTTCATATCCGAAAGCACAAACATACCTTGTTTCCGACAGATTCTTGCGCATTTCTTCTATATCGCTTTGTACTTTCTCTTCGCTCCTGCCAAGATAAAAGATCGCGAATTCGTCACCTCCGATACGATATACCTGCTTATTCCTGACTTTGCTTTTTGAAAGACACCCGGCTACGGTCTTAAGTGCCGTATCGCCCGCATCGTGGCCCTCGTTATCGTTTATCTTCTTTAAGTCATTCATGTCGACGGATACAACGGCAGATATCTGTTCTTTATACTTCTCCGAATCCGAATAATAGCACTGACGGTTCAAAAGCCCCGTAAGCGTATCCTCTTTGGCGGTCAGCACATAAAGAGATAAATAGTAGATGAGCAGTAAAGACGCAAAAAGCGTACTGTAATCCACGTAAATATCAAATATGAGATGAAGAACAACACCGACACTGGCGGCGATCACACTTATAAGGATCCCCTTTCTTTCAGCCGTACCGTGACGGGCGTAGCGGACCGTATAGGCTCCCACAAATATGATCACATATATAAGAAAAAGAATATACGGGAAATAGCTCATGGGGCCGTTGGCCGCGATGAACAGATTCTTGTCATCGATCCAGTAGATAAGATGAGTCCACTGTGAAGAATATATGATCGGCGTACTGATCAAAAGCGGAAGATAAAACAGGATCCGCGGCTTTTTCACAAGATTGGCCATTTCCATGATAAGCAACAGGATGAGGGGATGGAGCAGATATATTGTGGGCACGAGAACGATCCTTAAAGCCGAACGATATCCGATCTCACGGCTCCATCTTTCAACGGCCCAGCATACAGCCTCCAGGAATATTAAGATTATAACGGCGCGGGTCACCATTATCGTTCTTTTTTTTAGGTGAACGTTGGATTCCAGCATCACCCAGAGTCCCAAAAGCTCCGCTGCCATAATGTAATTACTCAGTGTCAAAGATAAAACGCTCATATCATCATCTCCCAAAAACACCTCACGTACATTATACGCGAGGTGTCAATATTTTGCGAGTTATTGATGCGATCGCGGTCTTTTTGTTTTGATGCGATTGCAATCCTTTTTACATAAGAGTAACTTTGTTCCTGCCGTTTGCTTTTGACAGATATAACGCCTTGTCGACGCGGTCGAAAAGAGTGTCAAAGGAGTCATCGTTTTTAACCATAGTGACACCGATCGAACAAGTAATCCGGTCAATCTCGGGGAATTGACCGCTTTCAACGGCCTTCCTTAATTCTTCGGCCTTTTCAAGAGTCTCGGTCTCGGACTTTCCGTAGGTTACTGCCACAAATTCCTCACCGCCCCAGCGGCCGAAATATGTTTTTTCGTTCGGAAGCAGTCCCTTTATTATATCGGAGAACTTCTTGAGTGTGGCATCACCTGCAGCGTGGCCGTAGGTATCGTTTACATTTTTAAAGTAGTCGAGGTCCAGCATCATGACGGAAACATCGGCGCCGTCTCTCTTGTGATTGTCTATGGCATTGTAGATCTCTGCTTTGATACCGCCGTGATTGAGTATCTCGGTGAGCGGATCCTTAAGAGCGAGCTTTTCGTACTTTTTGAGCGTCGAAAGAAGCTCTATGGAGTTATCGTGGATATCCTGTACCATGAAGACGAATCTGTAATCGTCCTCGTTGTTGGTCTCGGCTCTGCTGAATATGAGTTTAACCCACTTAAAGACTCCTTCAAGGTTTAACATCATACAGTCGAAGGATGATGTTCTTCCCGGAGGGAAATTCCTTTTAAGGAATTCAGGGTCGGATCTTATCAGGAACTGCTCCTGGTCCTCGGGCTTAAACATATTGACTATCATCATACGCCAATCCGAATATTTGATATCCGAATTAACGGTGTCGTCCGATACTTCGGTGATATTAAGACTGCTTGTGGTATCACGCGCAAGGTCTATATACATGGAGAAAAGATATGCGTTCTGGATAGTGTTGACCTTATTGGTGGTCATGAATTCCTGAACATATTCATCATCGTCGAGTTCATCCATGAGAAACAGATACTTATTGGTATCCTTAAGAGGATAAACCGTCATCTGGATAATGCTGGGCTGATCGAAACCTTCCACCTGGATCTTTAATCTTCTGCTGTATTTCCCCTTAAACTCACCGTAATATGACACAAAGACATTATAGTCTTTGGTAATCTTTTCGTTGGTGCCGTTAAAGTGAAACCACAGTTTCTCGATCAGGTCATGATAATCGCCGTTTTCATCGATAAAACTGTTGAAAACACCATGACGGCGATAAGCTTTATATTTTCCGAGCGTAGTATCAACCAATACCACTGAGTCGACATTTTCTTTAACAAGTTCGGTCACTTCTTCGATCGTATAAGCTTCAAGTGCCTTGTCCTGCATTCAGATCCCCTCCTCATATTTGAAAAATAATCCTCAGTTACCCGACATCATATCATTCTCGGATTAATGAGCAATTATACGTCCAAAGTCAGCGGGACCGTCCCAATGATCGGTGTCCTATGACCGGGTTCCTATGATCTGCCAGGCCTTTATGAGTTTTTCCAGATTCCAGGCTGCATTCGCAGGGCTTGTGGACGGAAGACATATCGCCTGCCGCCCGGTTTCTTTTTCCGAATATTTGCAATAGTACTTATAAGCGGTCTGCCCGTTTACATATATCTGCCTGATATCGGCGTTTTTAAGTATCACACTTAAATCGTTCGGCACCACATTTTTGATGCTTGAATCCGCCGAACCCTCTATATCGCATGAACCTATCACATCCCAAAGTGCAATATGATCACGCAAAAGAAACTCCTTTTTCTCGGGGACAGTATGTGGCAAGGGTTCACCAAAAACGGCGGAAGTAACCTTCCAGAAACGGTTCTGAGGATGTCCGTAAAAGAAACCCTCTTCTCTCGATTTAACGGACGGAAAACTTCCGAGTATAAGGATCTTTGAATTTTCGTCGTATAGCGGCGGTATCGGATGGGTTAGCATGGTCAGGGCTGTTCATCTCCCTCCCGCTCCACATAGAACTCTTCCCCGTCTTCGAGGCGGATGGCGGCCAGTCGGCCGCCGTTAAAACATGCACCGCAATCAAGGGCTATGTGGTTGTTTTTACGGTATATGTAACCGGGATTGTCGTTTCCCTTTATCATCTGAGTGGGCGTATGGCCGGTGATGACGATTATATCTTCAAAATATTTGATATCATAATCGGCGTGATGCCATGTGATATCGTGAAGCGAATAATCATCGATGGTCTTTTCGGGCGAATATCCGCCAAGACCGCCATGGATCAGCAGATATTCCCGGCCTTCGATCTTAAGTTCTTCATATATCGAGAACTCGGGAAGAAAATCAACGACGGCCTTTCTTTGTTCGGCATTAAGAGTTCTAAACTCCTTTATCGTTGCATCTCCGCCGTTATACTGCTGCCACAAAAGCAGATTATCAAGTGTTTCCGCATCGGCAGTCTTTATGGATTCTTCGGTGATCTCGCTGTTTAAGAATTTAAGCCCCTCAAGAGCCATAAGTTCATGATTGCCTACGATCGGTATCACATTTGGCATTTCCATTATCTTCATAAGTACCTTGATCGGATGCGGGCCTCTGTCCACCACGTCACCCATCAGATAGAGTTCGTCGTTTTCTTTTAGCCCGATCTTATCAAGCATCTTAATGAACATATCGTATTCGCCGTGAATATCACCCATCACGTATGTAGCCATTCTATACCTCCGGCATTAATCTGTGATGCGGGCTCCGGCCGAACCTCCCGCGTTAAACCGCAATGTAGGCTCCGGCCTGAACCTTCCACATCTGTGCGTATTTTCCGTTCATGGCAAGCAGTTCTTCGTGTGTTCCCTGCTCAACGATGTTTCCTTTTTCAAGCATTATGATCCTGTCCGCGATCCTGGTGGTGGAAAGACGGTGAGATATGAAGATCACCGTTTTGTCACCTGTCGCTTCAAGCATTGCATGATTGAGCTGATATTCCGCAATGGGATCGAGCGCACTTGAAGGCTCGTCAAGTATCATAAGTCCTGCGTTTTTGTAGAACACCCTCGATACCGCAAGCTTCTGGCTTTCACCGCCCGAAAGGTTTACACCGGTCTCGGAAAACTCGGTGGTAAGATCCGTATTCAGGCCTTTATCAAATCTGTCGATCCGTTCCATAAGACCGCTTTGCGAAAGTGCCTTCCTGATACCGTCATCTTTGACATTATCGGCCACATCAAGCACTACGTTTTCTTTTACCGTTCCCGCAAAGATCTGGAAATCCTGGAATACCGTACCGATGGTATCATGATATTTCTTGGGGTCATATTCCCTGATATCCCTGCCGTCAGCCCTGATCACACCGCCTTTTGTGTCATAAAGCCTCATTAAAAGCTTAACTAACGTTGTTTTTCCCGCACCGTTATATCCCACGAGTGCGATCTTTTCACCGGGCTTTATGTGAAGGTCCATATCCTTTATGAGCATATCCTTATTTTTTCCGTAGGCAAAAGAAACCTTATCGAGTTCGATCTCTTTTGCGGCTTCGGTAGGTATAAGGTTCTCCTTGGACACGATCTTGGGCTCATAATTTAAGAATTCTCTTATCTTATTCACGTATAAGCTTGTCTCGCAGGCGAACGGAT
>JAEEGL012135643.1_pt1 | contig 18736 bp, 45 predicted proteins | sample 9134231 | NCBI WGS metagenome assembly JAEEGL01 (sample SAMN16246548, study PRJNA631951) | gut metagenome | biome: gut microbiome; feature: rumen; material: fiber-attached | host: Bos | place: Iran: Karaj | collected 2018-10 | reverse complement strand
TTTTTATATTAGACAATTAAAGCCTGCTGGCGACGGCGCCTCTACAGTTTCTGACCGGATCGCCAATTCCCGGCCAGACCGCCCGGACAATAAAAAACGCACCCACCCGTGATAGGTGAGCGCGTTCCCACAAAAACAAAAAACTATGAACTACACTCTAATGTCAGCCATAACATTTTTGCCGCCATACATATCGTCAATGGCGTCAAGAATCTTGAGTACTGACTTTTCGATTGCATCGACACACTCCTGCTTGGTGTATGTTCCCACCTTGTAAGCTTCAAGCGCGTTGCCGATTTTTCTATCTTCGTTGATTTTTATCTGCTCGTATAAATCTGTGTTCTTTTCCATAATCGTATGCTGTTTCAGTTTTCATAGTCAAATATGTCCACTTATTTTGAACTTTCCAAATTTTTTGAATTGCCGATAGAAAAAATTGCAAAAAATTTCTACCGAATCGTTTGCGTATGTCAGAAAAATTTTTATATTATGCAATGATAGAGCTGTCATCTACAGGTTTTTTCATGAAATTACAGTTTTCTTTCTGTTTTTTAATATATTGATTATGAGTAAGTTGCAAGGCTAAAATGACCCCATCTACAGGATCATCCGCGGATGATCAGAATCCGGCACTGCAGATGATCAAAATTACGGGAGTGGATGCAAAAAAAAGAACCCCGAGCATTTCTGCCCGAGGGTTCGTGAAGAGTATATGAGTGACTTAAAGCCTTTGCTATTCTTCGCTTGCGAAAATGATTGCGCCTGCGATAATGATGAGAGAGATTATGAGTTTCATTATTTTTCCTCCTCTATTTTATATGATACAATGTCGGGTTCGTTCAGTCCGTACCATTCAATGACTTGCTTGCGTGTACTACATACTGCGGTTTGTTCGATTGTGTGGGTTGAGCCATCTTTCTGCCGTTCCACCATAGTTACTTTGAATGTTGCCATAATGTTCTTTGTTTTTGTTGATACAAAGATATGCTAAATAATTGAATTCTCCAAATTTATTTTCACCGCCTGAAACCAGTGCCCCATCTCGAAAACCGGAATCCGGGATACTGTAGTTTTATTGTATAATATAAAAAAAATTTCGACATATGCAAACAAAAAAGGCACGACTTTTCAGTCGTGCCCTCAATGCGTTGGGTGTGCGTCACCAAATTTCCAAATGCGCTTCCCCGTTGTCCTTGTCGCTTTGTTCCCGAATTATTTGGAAAGTTCCTTGCCACTCGCCCTCGGTGGTGCGGAGTTCTTCAAGTTCGTCAAACGGGATTTCGACTTCCGTTTCTTCTTCGTTGATATAGATGCTGTGCCCGTTGCGGTTGAGTTCGCGGAGGTGTTTCAGGAATTTCTCAATGTTGTCCCACCCGTTAATGGCGTTTGCCCCGTATTTGACTTGGTACTTCTTCGTGGTGTGCAGTGATAATGACATAATGTTTTTCGTTTATTGGTTTGACAACACAAAGGTAAAAAAATTCACGGAATTGCCAAAATAAATTTGCATATCTCGTGAAAATTGTTATATTAAACAATTAAATCTGTCGTCAGACGGCGCCTTCACGAGATGGGTTCAGAGTTCCTATCGACATTAGACATAGCATTACCCGGTCATGCGACTGATCATGCGACCTGTCGTGGATGCGATTCCGGAGGCTTCGACATATCACACTCATTATCAATATATTACGAACAAAGTGCGACCAAGAGTTCGAGTTCCTCCCAGGTGACGTCAGGATGTATCATTGTGTAATATAAAAAAATTTCCGACATTTCCAAAAAAAATCCCGTACATTTCTGCACGGGATAGTCGGTATCAGCAGTCGGTGTGTCAGTCAAGCACGCTGTAGAAGTAGCCCATTTCTTTGTCCTTGCCCTTATATTTCTCATAATAGAGATTGTCGGCTTTCTCCCAAAGTCCGTTGTAGAGTTCAGCCATTGGATTGCTCTCACTGTTGGGGTCGTAATGTTCCCAAATCTTGTGATTGAGTACAAGCACAAATTCTGTGAAATACTTGTAGTTGCCAAGCCACGATTTCACCACTTTGTTAAAGGTGTCACGCACCGCCTTTTCACCACCGCTGAGTTCAGCGATTGTCAAGTCCGAGAAAAATGTGGTGAACGGCTTGTAGTCGCCAAGACTTGCAACATACCTTTTCCACGCGTTTTCCCTTGCTGCTGCCAGTTGAAGAATATTCATCGTATCGTTTGCGTTGGGTTTTGGTTTGCTCCAACCGCACTACAAAGTTAATAAATTTTTTGGTACCGCCAAATAAAATGTGATTTTTTTTTTGAAGCCCGTACCTCGAAGCCCGGGAACTGTGATCCTCGACGCTGCTGGCTGTTATAATTGTATAATATAAAAAAATTTCCGACATATGCAAAAAAAAATACGGCTAATTTGAAAACCAGCCGTACTTTTTTCACGAATAATTCAGTTGTTATGCCGTTCAAGCCATTTGTTGAAAAATTTCCACCTCAACCTTTTTGCTGATAGGCGTTCCGCCTGCGTTTGGGAAGCCGCCCACCAATAGACTTGTGGCGATTCCGTTCTCAACATAAACGCACGGCTGGTACATGCCTACTGATTCGTAGGATGATACCGCCTCGAGCGTCCCGTCCTTTTTGGGTTTTGCATAACCCGTGTAGTTGTTACTCTTTGCCATATTATATGCAGTTATGTTCCTTAAGCCATTTGTCAAATTTTCCTATTGAAAGAACCGGTTGTCCTTCCACCTTTGAGCCACGCGGATAGTCTTTCCCGTCCGCATAGACACCTGAGTTGAAACGGGTAAAGCCGCCACGATATTGCCTTTCCTCTATTTCGTTGCAGGTAGCGCGTACATAAATGCAGCCGCTTGCTCCGATAATGTTCTCGCTGATTTGGTAGATGTCTTTCATATTGTTCATGTTTTGATTTCACCACAAAGATAAGTAAACCATTTCAATTTTCCAAATTTTTTGATGGTACCGCAAACCCGAATCCTCGAAGCCCATCTGTATCATCCTGACGCTGCTGGCAGGCAATTATTGCATAATATAAAAAAAATCGCGACATTTCCAAATAAATCTTCAGCATTTTCCCTCCGCCACGAGTAGAAAAAATTGCAAAAACATTTGCGCACCTCAAAAAAAATTTTATATTATACAATATAGACGGCGCCTCATCAGGCGACTCGACAGTCTGTGGGATCCCGGCCGGGATGAAAAAAAAATACGGCCAATTCTAAAATCAGCCGTACTTTTCTAAAAGTCTAATGAGTTCTCTTATGCTGCGCTCGCTATCCTTGAGCAAACCCCGTCACAGATTGCCGCGTACTTGTCAAATGCTTCCATACTCTCTGCAGGGTCGATTCCCCTTCTCTCGCACTCTGCGGTTATCTCCGCATCCGCCCTCTCCCAATCCTCATCCGTCCACAATGAAAAGTCCACGAGTTCGCCAATGATTTCCTCAATTTCAAGTTTGTTGATTGCCATAATGATAAATTTTTTAATGGTTGAACATTATATTGCCGTTTCAGCCACATCGACATAACCGATTTCTTCGGTTACATCTCCGTAGTAGATTCTCACGATTACCCTGTCCGCTCTGTCGCTGAAGCACGCACGCATAACATAGGTGTCCTCTGTTTCATCATCATCGGCACCATCGTCAATGCAGGTGTCATACCAAGTCATTTCCTCGCCCACGATTTCGGAAAGGAGTTCTTCGGTTTCAGCAACCCCCTGATACTTGCTCCCGATAAGGGAAGTCTGAATTTTTTCGGTAAGTGTCATAGTGTTTGTTTTTTGAGTTCACTACAAAGATAAGCCAAAAGTTTGACATTTCAAAATTTTTCTTCACCACACCCTCGAAGCCCGAGAACTGTAGGATACCTGTCCTGCGGCGGGCAATATTGTATAATATAAGAAAAAAGTTGAATTATGCAAATAAAGTTGAATTGAATTGTTGATAGCAGTTCAACTTTCTTCAAGAAAAATTTGGTGGAATCAAAAAAATTGTTATATTATACAATAAAATACCTGACAGACGACAGGTGCCCTCGAGATGAGGCGCGTGGTGATGTAAATGGTGATGAAAAAAAAATCAGCAACCTTTCGGTTGCCGATTTCTTTCATATGTCCGATTCGTTGTTACACCAATCCCAAGTCTTTCAGCACTTCCATATATGCTTTTTCAGTCAATTGGTTTTTGCATTGGGCAAGGTAGGTGTGGAAAAGGCTGCAGAGAAAACTCTCGCTAAAATGGCGCAGCGGAAAATAGTACGCCTGCTTCATATCGGGAGTTGTGAAACCCGTACGCCCGTCATAAGTGATTGAGTGGAGTTCAAGGTGTTCACCAAACGCGGTTTGCCCGAAAGCAAAGTTGCAGTCGCCAAATGTGATTGTGGTGCCACCGAAGAGGTGTATCCGATTGGAGATTGTTTTGATTTTCTCGAGATAAGTCATAGCCGTATTATTTTTTTGTTTCGCAGAGTTGATAGATTGCGGTGTTCGCATAGGTAAGACGGTTAACGCTGAGCCAATCCTTTATCACTTCCTCTTTCGTATATCCATTGACTTTGTCCTTTTCCTTACTGCAATACGATGTGCCAATCATTTTGCCGTTGAGCCAAATTCGCCAAGACAGCAGTTCCTTGTCAAATGTTACCTTGAAGCCGAACATCTTTTCAGCGATTTCCAATAGCGAGTTGGCAGGGAAACTGATTCCGTTGTAAACGAAAATGTATTTCGGTTTGTTCATTGTTGTTTGATTTTGAGTTCACTGCAAAGATAAGTAAAAATATTGAGATTGCAAAATTTTTTCGCGGCGTCGTCAACACCCGAATCATCCTGAACGACGAAGCTTCCGCCTGCCGCTGCGGCGTGATTTTATTGCATAATATAAAAAAATATTTGGTTTGTGCAAGAGGTTGGCGAAAAAATTTTGGTGGATTGGAGAAAATTTTTATATTATTCAATTAAATGCTGTCAGGGCTGCCTGCACTACAGTATCCTCCTCCTATGTTCAGACGGGGGGAGCCCCTACCCTTAACCCCCCTATGTAAGTCCTCCCCACGTTACCCCTCGGTGTCCGATACCAGAATGGGGGCGGCAGCCGCGCATGCGAAATTTTTCCGGAAATTTTCGACTTTTCAAAAAGGGGTACCCCCCTTAAAACAAAAAACCCAAAATCCCACAAAATTTTTCCCGGAAATTTTTCACCAATTTCAAAATCATCCCCACAATACCAAAAATCATCACCCATTTTCCCAAGGGGGTACCCCCTTCGGATCAAAAGGCGAAATCCCAAAAAAAAATTCCGGCCGGATTTTTTCAACTTTTCAAAATCCAACTCCAAATTCACCACATTCCGATTCCCAAAACTATTTATATTCATATAAATCACGACAATATGCCAGCAAAGAGTAAGAGTCAGCAGCGCCTGTTCGGAATGGTGCATGCGTATCAGAAGGGTGAACTCGAGAATCCGAGTGATGAGATAAAGGACATTGCGAAGTCGATTTCGAAGAAAGATGCCGAAGACTTTGCGGAGACCAAGCACAAGGGGTTGCCCAACAAGGTTAAGAAAACCAAGAAAGTAACCGAATCGCAACTGCGTCAAATGGTGAGGGAAGAACTCATGAAGGTACAGTTGCCGACGGAGGACCGTTTCGAGAACAACGGCATAGACTGGCCGGAGGATGACGGCAGCGAGGAGGACCAGGTAATAGAAATGCTTACCAGCCTCTCGTCAAACGGACAGGCGATGTTCGCCGACATGTACGACGAACTCACCACGCACCCCTATATTCTGAAGAACTCGGAAAGATTCAGGGGTGTAACCGAAAAGATAAAGAACCTTTGCGATCAAATAGAAGACATTTGGACTGATTGGGAATAATGGAACTGTGTGAATCCATATCTTCAAGGGTATTCCACTTCTGCCCGCTGCGCGCGATGTACAGCATTGCGAAGGACGACTGCATGAAACTGTCATCCTCTCACCGCGAGTCGGATGCGAGGATGTCGGGTGGATATCCTTATTTCCTGAGCCTGTCGAGAACGCCGTCGAGTGCCGTGGGCTATCAACGCATGCGTATAAACGGAACAGGAAAGGAATGGGCGTACGCGTTGGTAAGGATCGAGTTCGACGGCGATCGCCTGAACAACAATTTCAAGGGTTCGGCGCAGAACTACTTCACCGACAAGAACGACTCGAAGATAAAGCGCGAGCCCGAACTGTGGTCCATAAACGCCGGAGAACGGAAACTGGTGAAGAAAACCCCCGTACGGTACGCGCAGCAGATGGATACCGATGACAGGGGAAAGTATATCATTGGAAGGGGGCATCCTACTGCCGCAAGGCAGAAATACGGCTACACCGACTACTCGATAATAGACCGCAACCAAATGCATGAGTACGAGGACCGCCTCGTGTCCGACAAACCCGTAATAGAGGGTGTCGGAAAATATATCGTCAGAATCGATATCCTAATAAAATCGAAAATCGAGAACAACAGTAATTGGCGGCTGTACCTCGCTGAAATAGGGTGCATAATGAGGCGCTACGGGGATAAGGTGCACCTGTACATCGACGAGGTGTCCTTCAATTCCGTTAACGTAAGAGGTGCCGTGAATCCCGTAGGCGGAAGATATGGGGAACTTGACAGGGCGCTTTTCATAAGGAATTACCACAATTCCCTTATGGCGGACGTCGATACGAGCCTCGGGCCGAAGCAGAAGGCGATACTCGCCAAATCGGCATATTGCGGGGCGTATGTTTTGTCTTATGCGCGCGGGGTGCCCGTAATGAAATGTTATGCGGAAGTCCTTGGCAAGTTGGGCTGTGGGGAACTTGTACGGGATAGGGAAGCCGAAGCCGCGGTATCGAATCTCATCGGTACGAAATTCAACAACCTCCCATCTATCATGGGCTTCACCAACTCAATGCCGAAGGAAGTGGAGGAAAAACTTTCCGGTATCTACCGCGAATATGCCGACAGGATAAGGGCCGTATTTTCCGAAATACTGCAGGAAGTCCTTGGTCCAATGGGATTGAACGGTAATACAAAGGGCGGGGCGTTCCGTGTCTTTGCATTGTGCGCCACGGTGTTCAGGAGGCTGAGGAAAAGAATGAAAGCCGTTGCCGAGGCAGTAACGGAGAGATTGATCCTTTCTGATTATTCTTCGTAGATCCTTTCCCAAGCCAGGTCGCGGTGTACTTCGCTGAGAAACGTGAACTCAACCGAACTCCCGTTGCGGAACGCGACTCTTATTATATTGTCATACATCTTTTTTGCATAGAGTATATCATCCGTGTTTATGATATAGTCCTTCGAGATTACCTTGTTCATTTTTTTATTTTTTTAGATTTTTATTTCTTCCACCGGCCTTAGCGCCATTGAAGCGTAGGAACTTTCTCCATTGTCCGTCCACCCTGCGTAATATTTCGTACCCTTGGGAATTATGCACTCCCATAGCGCGTAGCGCTTGCCATATACCATATTCATTGTATTGGCGCAAAAGCGGGCGTTGGCCATACTGACGAAGGAGTGGAAGTACCCCTCACCTATCACATAGTCTCCATGGAGGGTAATATCTTTCCTCGGAAGTATATGCCGTTCCTCGGTCTTCGTCTCGCCCGGTTCCCATATGCATTCCCTGCGATACGGGGAAACCATAGCCGGTGTCCCGTCCGGACGATGACCCTCTTCGAAAAACTTGTAACAGATTATATCTTCCTTCGCTATGAAACTTACGGTACCTTTGATGTTTAGACACATTTTTTAATTTATTTTTTGGCGTTTTTACAAATATATTGTTTTTATTTTTCCCCGCTGAATATGAAATTGAGATATTTTTCCAAATCCGATGCGGAATATGTGTAATATCCCCCGCTCTTGTATTTTCTCAATGATTTGATATAGCCAATGAACGTCTCGGTTTTCAGTACCCTCAGTATTTCATCAACGCCCTTGTCTGTCAATATGTACAACCCGCCGTATACCCCCTGCCCGGGATTCACTTCATTAAGCTTTATGTCGTTCGGGGTTCTCAGGAATGAGTTAATCGCGATTTTTCTCCTGTATGTATCGCACAGTCCCTGCGAGCGCCCCATGAGATGCCAATAGCCGCCCCTGTTCCTGTCATACGTCCTTTTCCTCAACGCCTCCTCATTATCCATAATATAACGGTACACATCCTCCGCCGTCTGCCTTATTGCGCCAAGGGGTACCGGATTTAAATTTTTATCATACGGGAAGAGACATTTCTTCCATTTACCGGTCGAGGATTTTATCACGTCTATCGTATAATCCGACAATTCCGGAAGATTGTCTATGAATATGTTGTCCGCAAGCGTCGCATATCCGTTTTTTACCCTTATACTGCCGGATGGTGCCGCCTCTATTTTCCTGATAACGTCAAGCCCCTCCTTGTCCGTAAGGAAAATTTTTCCATTGATGAAGATGTCATCATATTTCAATGTTGAGACGGTTTTGAATTTTTTATCTTCCCCGTCATACTTGTCGTATTGGATATGGGTGTGTGACGAGCCGTCGAACAGCGTCACCATAACGTACGTCTGGGCGTTTTCAAAAACCTGTATATCCTCGAAGTCAACTATACGGGAAAGCGCCTTGGTTTCTTTTATGTATTTCCTCATATTCTTTCCCGAGGCGCTGTAAATCCATGAACTCGGCGCTATGTAGCACAGGATTCCCGTTTCAGCCTTCATCCTCAGCCCGAGTTCGTAGAACGCGAGATAGATGTCCGCCATTCCCTTTTCCGCAAAGGAGAATTTTCTGAACTCATTGTCATCAAGGTTGCGCGTCCTGACGTATGGCGGGTTACCGAAGACAAAATCCATCTTTCCGTCATATTCGTCAACTGTAAGCGAATTGGCGCATTTCAAATCCCACTCGACGTCGGTAACGCCGTATTCTTCGGCAATGGCGGAAAGGCTTTCCCTGCATTTCCCGCACTCTTCTTGATCAATTTCAATCCCGTGGATATATGTTTCCAGTTCGTTCTTGATTTCATTGAGGGGTGTGCCCGCACACGAGGAAAGGTAGCGGCGCACTACCTCCTTCAGAAAACTCCCGTCGCCACAGGAATTGTCCATCACATGCCTCCCCCTTATGCCGTCGGAAACGGCATAACCCCCATAATCGAGCATAAGCTTTACGATATGGTTCGGCGTATATATTTTTCCGAAGGATTTCGTCTTACTCTTCATCTTTCCTGAGTTCTTCAATCAACGCATCCGCAAGCCTTACCGCCTGCTTCGCAACAACATCCGGTGCAGCCTCAAGGAACTCCCCGAGCTTCCCGCTTTCCAAGACACCCTGCATTGCGCTGACGGCTGCATCTACCCTGACTTGTTTCCAATCAATCATATTGCAAATATACTAAAAACATATCTATTTGTTGCCTGATTTCATTCCCGGAAAGTATTTATACTAATGAAAATATATGCATAGATTTTATGGCTAACGCTGCAAATGATAAACAACTTGCGTCATTCGGCGACATGACCGGCAAGACCAAGTATAATGGTGTGAATTTCCTCGCCGGAAGCGGAGTGACGATGATAAAGGCAATCGGGGTGACGGAGTATGCCAACCTCGCGACGAAAGAACCTTCGGTATTGTACCTCGTGGTACCCGACGGAACGGTTCCCGTGATACCCGGCGGCGGCTACGAACAATAATACTTTACTGTACAGGCAATAGGAACCGGAACGTTGACGATGCGCACCGGGCTCTTTGCGTGGGCTCAAGGTAAGTTAGGTAACCTGCAATACAGGAGAAACGGAGGTGATTGGAAATTTTTTAATGAAGACGCCGTATCAATCGATGGCGCCAACGAAACAGCAACTATTGCCATTAATGCAGGAGATGTTATAGAAGTTCGTGGGGGAATGTCCTATAACATGCCGAGGGCAAACATGGCTTGCACTGCCCAATTCAATGTTTACGGGAACATTCAATCCCTTACTCACGGATTGAACTGCGATACGACATTAGACATGCCTGAGCCAATGGACTTTACCGCTTATTCGTCCACACCAACTCCTTTCATGTATTTCTTTTATAACGTCAATAGCCCGTTAACAACGTTAATATCTGCAGAAAACCTCATACTGCCAACAACAGTAACACAGGATTCTTATTATAGAATGTTTAAGGGGTGTACGGGACTTACAAAGGCCCCTGTATTGCCCGCAACGACATTGGCGGAGACCTGCTATGAGCAAATGTTTTCCGGCTGCACAAGCCTTAGCTATATTAAGATGATGGCAACCGACATTTCGGCGAGTGACTGTCTCCTAAATTGGGTTAGCGGCGTTGCTTCCTCGGGTACATTCGTTAAAAATTCTGCGGCAGCTTGGAGTGTTACCGGCACAAGCGGTATTCCCAACGGATGGACAGTTCAAACAGCTTCTTCATAATTTGATGGAACATATAGAAAATTTTTATTATGAAAATTTTAATCACAGAACAGCAATTCAATTTTTCTTTGCTGAATCCATATCGTAAATATACTATTTTTTACCGTGAAGGATTTTGAACATCTTTCCTATTTTTGCAACATCATCCGACGTCACGTATCCTTTGTTCATCTTCTCGCCACAGTATTTTACTATGCTTCTGAGTTGGATTTCCACAATCTGGCCGGCGGTTAGTTCGTCAATGCCAATAGTAATACTTTTCTTCTTTTTGAATAGTTTCATCACCTAAGTCCGATTCTATTTTTGTATTCCCTAATGTCTCCTTCATCCAACCCGCTTTTTATAACACCGCGGGCGACGTCAAACAACTCTTTTCCGTAAGCGTCGGCAAACGTATCAGCCTGTTCCTCCGTAAGTTCAGTGTCAGCAACCAAACAGTTTCGCAGGGTTAGCGTGAATTCTATCGGACCCGCCTCGTTCGTTTGTGCTGCACCTACAAGGTTAAGCAATTTCTCTGCGTAAACCTCCAAGTCCGCTTCTATCTCACTATCGTCCTTCCGATTGGCGGCATCCTGAAGAAAATGTAGCATTACCGACTTGAAGTGGTCGATGTTGACTTGCGGTTTTTGTTTTTCGAGTTTCTTTACTTTCGCGGACAGTTGCCTGATAATTCTGGGGACATCTTCCAACCATTCAAGGACTTCTTTTCGGCTCCTGTTGTTTATGTAGCAGGCGCCAATGTTTATCATCCCCATTGCATTCCTTGAAAGATCATAGTGCTCGTCATAGTCGGCGACTATCGTCTCCGTTTCTTTATGCTTTTCGAGCCAAGCCAGAACCTTATATCCAGACAAACAAGGGTCGCCTTCTTCGTCACAAATGTTCATATAAGATTGAACGATTGATATTGCTTCTTTCCTTATCCTCTCATCTTCACTCTCTGCAAGTTCTGGGATAAGTTCGTTGATATACTTTGACACCGCCTCACGGCTCTCGTTTGAAAGGTGAGAATCTAATATTTTCTCTTTAATTTGTTTTGCCCTTTCTATGGCTTCCTGATATCTGTCCATGTGCTTAGTTTTTGTTTTTCTTTAAATTTTCCTCCCGTCTCGCAAGCCAATCTCGTTTATATTGTTCTTTTTCCTCGGGGGATAATCTGTTATATGCATCTTCCTTTTCCTTCATTTCGTCTATCCGCCTCTTCCAATCACTGAGAGTTCCGCACTCTTCTTCTTTTACTTCCTCAAGCCATAAGTCAAACATCTCGGAAGAATCGATTACATCATTTTCAATGTAACGCGCAAAAGAAATCGTCCTTCCGCATCTTAACTTATAAACATATTCGCCGTCAACTAACAAGAATTGTCCCGTATCGGATGTGCACATCATGGATACGCCTTTCTTCCTCGCATAATCCAATGTCCAAGGATCATACATTCCTGTTGGGCTGTATCTGATTTCGACGGTATGCCCCGCTACGTTAAAAATGTTCTTTTCCATATCCTCACTTTATTAACGGTAAAAGGACGAAATTCCACAATAATGAAAACCCCACAAATCCAATAAGGAAAAACAGCAGGGGGCGTAAAAAATCTTTAGTTTCTTGTTTCATAGTTTATTTGTTAAAAAATAATTGAAATATACTTGTTCTAATCCACTTTGTCCGTTTGTTGGGGTGGAACGTGAGATAAATCTCCTCAATGAATCCGGCTATCAGTAGAAAGACGAATAATATGAGATTGATCACAGGTAGCCGTAACCACGTTCTAACCCTGCCTTCCCAGAAAAACATGAGAAAAATAGAAAAGCATAACGCTAATAAAATAATTAAATGCCAAATCATAGTCATTTTTCTTTATCGTATTCATTTTGGATTCTTTTGAACAAATCCGTACTGCGGTATTCCTCTTCGGTTAAGACTGCATAGCGGAAAGTATGCTCTTCCATATCGAACGACAGAGCCAATTTAGTCCAATCGGAATCCTTTTCAACCGGCTTGTCGGAAACCCATATGACGAGCGCCTTGTCGTACCCGAGTCTGATGGCTTCCCTCACACCCAAGCCACCTCTTTCAGCGATTCTCTCGGCTGATTGTGAAGCGCCATATTCCGCAGCATAGAAACAGTACATGCGCTCATATTCCGTCCATGGAATACAGGCGTACTTTATATCCATCGGGATTGCCCGAACGTTGAAGTCAAGTTGTATAGGGGCGTGTTTCATGCTTATTTAATTTTTCTTTTGATCTCCGCAAGGTTATTCCAAATGCCAATACCGATTATAGTTATCGATATCCAGATCCAACATAATATTCCGCAAAGGGTTTCCATAATTCTACTCCTCTTTATTTTCTATTAAAATATCGGGGTTTTTAGCGTATTTTTCTGCGAATGCCGGCACATACATAAAAATTTCATGCAAGCCTCTGTCAAAAATCCACCTTTTCCATTTCAGGCACTCTGTCATGGGGCACATACTCCCTATATCATACGAGCCGTGCGAAATACCCCAGCTCCAACCGCCGCCAAAATATCCCCGTCCCCCGTGATGGTAAGACGGATCGTTTTCGGACAATTCAAAACCGAAACCTTTGTTCAGTCGGCTAATAATTCTTTGTTTCGTCGTTTTTGCCATGTCTATTCAATTTCAAAGTCATCGTCGAGGTCTTTAGTTAATTGTTCCCATAACCTAATCCTCCTTATACATATCTTCCGGAGCTTCAAGAGCAAGTCCCATTTCAATTAGTCCACGATAATCAAAGTGATGCTCGTTGAGCCAATCAGTAAAGGCATAAGTATCACCCGCATCTATTTGGTAATGATTAAGAAAATCACAAATGTCCTCCCAATCCTCATAGCACCACCTGTTTTTAATATATTGCTTCTCTTCCTCAGTCATACCCGACATTGGACGGAGATAGGGTTTGAAATTCTCAAGCGCCGCCGGAAGACAATGAAGATACTTGCTTAAGTCAAATATTTTGTGATTAAGAATGTTCTCCACCATCACTCCGTAAGGCAACCTTGCACAAAAGTCTTTAAGCAGTAGTTGTTTTTGTTCTTCTTTCATAATTAAATTAAATTTTCAAGGCAATACTTAATAGCCGCTTCGCAGGCTTCTTCATAGGTTTCGGATGGTTTTAATTCAGGATTATCATAATCAGCCTTAAGGTAATCATCGGTCGTTTTGATATTTACTTTCCAATCCCTAAAGTGAAAAATATCAATCGTTAAGTGATGCACTTCCCTCAGCCACTTCATCGCCATTTGAAGCGTAGGAATTGGAATGTCCTTTTCATATGTAGCATTCCAAGGTTCGCCGTATGTTGTTTCCGTTTCACGCCTTGTGAAATGGCACTGTCCTTCAAACCCTTTCTCATTAAGGAGCTTTGCGATTTTAAAACTAACGTAATCCTCAGTAATCATATTATTTATCAAACTCTTTTTTAAGTTTCTCATACTCGGCGAAGCGCTTCTTTCTTTCAGCTTCTTCAATCTCCTTCTCTTTCTTCTCCTGTTTCTTGCGATATTCTTGATTCATCTTATCGACAATGGCTTTCAGTTCTTCATCGGTCATTGTAAGATAATCTGCATCAAAATATCCGCTATGATATTCGTGGCCTCCATAGCTCCAATATTCATCACCACTCCAAAAAACAGATTCCTCTTCAAGGATAAAGTTTTCCGCATATACCATATCTCGGCATTCAGTTGCGCCCCTAAGTATCTGCGCTACGCGGTCACATTCATGAATAAACTCTTCTTGAAGTTTTTTGTATGTCTCTAAATCTTTCTTATTCATAATTTTCTTTTTTATTTCCTTTCCACCAAGGGCAACCAAGGCACATTTTATCAACCTCGTCTAGTTTCTTATTTTCATCCGTTTTTTTACCGGAACACCACATTGGACTGTCCCATGACCAATGCATTCCACAGTTTGCAATTGCCATACCTATTCAATTTTGTACATTCCTTCAGACGCTTCAAGAGCAAGTCCTTTTTCTTTGAGATACTCTACATATTCTTCATAAGAAGAAAATCTGTCTTCTGGATAAAAATACCAACTCATATTCCTAATTCTAAAATTTATACATATCCTCCGATGCTTCCAATGCTAATCCCATAGGGATAAGTCCCCTCCAATCAAAATGGTTCTTGTTGAGCCAAGTAACATATCTTTCAACATCATCAGTTTCAACATATTGTGTACTTGTCCCATGTCCATCCCATTCATGATGTTGTGTAAAAATGAAAGATTCATATTCATTTTCCTCTTCCTCAGTCATACTGCTCATTGGACGGAGATAAGGCTTAAAGTCGCTTGAATATGCAGAACCCCCCTCGCAAGTAAAGTATTGCTGTGAATTGTCATTAAACACACCCGACAGTTTCATATCTTCGGTTTTCCATTGTCCATCTTCTTTGTGTGTAACCTTGCAGATTACTCCATAAGACAATCTTACAGATAAATCCTTAAGTAGTAGTTGCTTTTCTTCGTTTGTCATATCTATTCTATAATTGAATGTGGATTTTCTATATTTTCTGGCATTTCACCATATCTAACAACCGCAATACCAAGAGCACCAATAAGATTGTCAAGCCTAACTAAATCAAAAATTTCATTCAGCCACCACGTTTCGGTTTCGTTGAACTTGAAATTTGTGTTATTATTTATCCATTTAGCGTAACACGGGTGTTTTAATATCATATAGTAAACACGCCATCCTTTATATTTTCCAAATGGCATAATTCGCCCAAACTGATAGTCGTTTTCTTGCGTGGTATCGTTGTGGATATTTTTTCGTAGTAGTTGTTTTTCTTCGTTTGTCATAATCAATAAGAAGTATCTTTACAAATTAATTTACCACATAATCTAACCTCAACAGTAATATTATGCTCATCTGGCTCCATCATTGTACTATAATATCCTACATCGTGTTTTGGATGCGAAACTTCAATAGTCAGGTTTTCTGAAAGAAATTCAATTAACTCTTCCTGTGTCATGTCTATTCAGCTTTAATATTTAGTTATTCTGGCATCGTCACGCCAAAACAGGCCACTTTGTCGCTATAACCGACATCATCAAACTCAAACCCATCAAAATATTCGGTATCAAAAGGATAAGGATATCCACGCTTTTTCAATTCCTCTTCGGGAACTCTTGTTCTTACACGGAACTCGATTTCAAAGTCGTCGTCGAGACCTTTAGTTAGTTTGCGAAAATCCCCAAGTGTTTTAATTATAGCCATAACTTTACAATCTATTCAATTTTATACATATCCTCCTCTGCTTCAAGAGCAATACCCATAGGGATAAGTCCACGATAATCAAAGTGATTTTTATTGCACCAATCGGCAGCAAAATGTGGAATTACCTTGCCTCTCATTGAATCATCTCCATTTGCCACATTTCTCAGGCATTCGGCAAAAAGTTTCTCATCCTTGGAGTGTTCTTGTTTTAACTCTTTCTTCTCTTCCTCTGTCATAGAGGACATCGGACGGAGATAAGGCTTTATTGCTTCAATACTAAAATTCCCTTTTTCTAACCATATATCTATACCCTCATCTTCTATGGTTATACCGTCCATTTTGAATGCGTGTTCTCCAAAAAAACCAAGTTTTTTATCAAACACCGCGCATAAAACCCCCCAACGCAACCTTGCGCAAAGGTCTTTAAGTAACAGTTGTTTATCTTCCTGTGTCATAATTCGATGTTCTTGTATTTGTCAAACGCCTCCATTTGCATCCTGCGAGCCACTTTAACTATTTCACGCACTTCTTCCACAGTCTCTGCCACCATAAAGCCATCATAAGGCATATCGTCATCACCGGTACTGTAAGACACCCACACATTTCCTTTGCTATCGTTTGAAACCGCGTAGAAATCATCAAGACTAACCGTCTCCTCTTCTCCGGTTTCGGCAGCATGGACAGTGAATTCCGCGAAACAGACAATCGTGGGCGTAACACTGATTCTCTTTTTAATTTCTTCCTGCGTCATATTCTATTCAATTTCAATAAAAGGTTCCTCATCAACCCACATCTGACTTACCCAGAACACAGGGTGTTCCTCGGGCAGGCCAAAATGTTTTGCAAGATAGTCGTCAATCTCCCTCTCAGTCAAATCCCTCTTGGACTTAACGAGGTGATGCACGCAGTTGTTGTTTGTTACGAGATAATAGTACATAATTTATCCTTCTTTAATACCTTCAACTTCACCTCCACACATTGATATGCCGTTGACAATACCTTCAAACAATGCGTTGTGGTATATATCAAGTCCCCGCTCGAAACTTTTCTCATCACTGAAATCGATTCCCGTTAAATGCAACACTTTGCAATCGATTTTTTGCTGAATGTGATCGTGAACAAACTGTTCGACTTCTTCTATTGTGAATTTTTTGTTTTCCATGTTTGGCTTTATTTTGGTTTGGCTTCTAATAGTGTTTCCTTGTCAAGCGCCGGCAGTTGCGGCTGCAGGGGATCGCCGAAATTCATCTGTCCGAGCCATAGCCGGCCGGAAAAGAGAATCTTGATCCTTTCCTTAAAGGTTAGTTTGTAACAGGTGATTGTTATGTTTCCGCTCTTCTGTGCGTGCAGCGGTATGTATTCTGGCTGGCCGGTTCCATAAACCACGTTGCAGCCCTCAAATTTTACGTTTTCCATTAATCTGCCCAAGTATATTTTTCAACATTTTTATTTGCTTCCTTATAGGTGCGTCCGCTGAGGTAGTCGTGCGGTTTCAGTACTGATTTTTTACTGAAATGCGGCTTCTTGATTTCGAGTTCGGTTCTCTTGTAGTCGAACGCGAAGATGCCGAGAAGTTTCCATATCATCGCGAACCAATCGGGATGGAAAGAAACTACTTCCTCCCAACCCTTAAGCTCATAGTCGGAAACAAGAAGCGCATCAATCCTGATAAGTCTGTAACCGTTGTTTGCGGCGTACATATTCCACTCGTTGGCAACGCCGAGGAAAAGTCTGATAATGTCGTACTCCGAAAAGGCATAGAAACCGTCGGCCTCAACGCATTTTTTTAAGTCAGCCCAATAATCACCTGACTTGTGATACCATCCGAGATAATAAAGTAAGCAATTGGAAAGGGTGAACCCCTTCTCAAAACTATATGCCGGCTTGTAAGGTTTGTTTTCCATTATGCTTCTGTTGCTTTAGGTATTACTGTATATTCATTTGTGTTCCAATCTATACGGGGAACAGGTGTAACCGTATAGTGGACCTTGTCGCCCGTTTTCGTGACAAGGTATTCTTTCCTGAATTTGCTAATGTAACCGGTGCCGTCCTCTCGCTTTACCTCACATATTGCCTGTGTTTTCGTAACCCTTGTGACGGTGCGGGGGTAAGTATTATACCAACTTTTGGTGATTATCACATCCCCCACTTGGAATTTGGCTTTAGTTGTAACAATTTCTATCATAAGTCAAGTTTTTAATTCTTCACAAATATAGTAAAAATCTCCGACACTTCCAAATAAAAATGAAAAAAGTTGCGAGAAAATTTCCCGCAACCCCTTTCTTTGAATTTTTCGTTTAGGTTAGTCTTTTTTGTTTACATTGCGCGATACATTGAATTGTGGGTAATCAATAAAGTTTGTGTTTTCCTCCTCATTTTCTTCATCCTCGATTTCGCGGCCAAGAACGTAATGTTCATACGCCATTGATAACCACTCCTTAAACTCCTTCTCCGTCATGTCATGCTTTGCGTAGTTACATTTAGAACAACACGGAACAACGTTTCCTGTTATATACCCTTCCTTTGTGTTAACGCGATCGATGCCATTATGTTTCCAAGGCGCTATTGTTTTTTGCATATACTGCAACTCGTATTCGTGGAGTTCTGGCTTTGCCCCGCAGTAAACACAATCGCCCTCCATTAAATCAACAAACTCATCGAATGACAATTTGAAATCCAATCCCCTTTTGTCTGCACCAGCTCTGTAATCCTTAAGTAATCTATTTTTCAATCCATAATGCTCTATCCCTTCTTTTTTCTTTAGGGCAGTCTCGGTGGATGTTTTCTTATTGGTGCAGGAATGACACCCAAACCTATTGATTAAGACATTTTCCCTGCAATGAAATTCATTTCCGCAATCGCAAACGCAATCCCATAGCCATACGTTTTTTCCTTTTATTGTTGATGGTCGGCAATAATTTCTAACGAGGGTAAATCTATCATTGATTCTGTCCCCTACTTTGTACTTTGTTTTGTGTTGTGGTCCCATAAAATAACTCGTCCCGTTCTATCGGCACTCGTTCAATAAATATACAAAGAAAAAAGAAAAC
>JAEEGL011846685.1_pt1 | contig 18737 bp, 16 predicted proteins | sample 9134231 | NCBI WGS metagenome assembly JAEEGL01 (sample SAMN16246548, study PRJNA631951) | gut metagenome | biome: gut microbiome; feature: rumen; material: fiber-attached | host: Bos | place: Iran: Karaj | collected 2018-10 | reverse complement strand
GCCGGATCAGCCATCGAGATGCCCTGGCATCATTACCTCAAGGCCATGATCCACTGCTACTTAAACGGACAGGCAGGAGCAGGAGCTGCTCTGGATATTCTTACCGGAAGCGTCAATCCTTCAGGTAAGCTGGCGGAGACCCTTTGCAGAAGATATGAGGATACTCCCGCTTACAGATACTATCCAAGCCAGCAGAGGACTTCAGAGTACAGAGAAAGCGTTTATGTTGGCTACAGATACTATGATACAGCCGGAGTGCCGGTGGTATATCCGTTTGGATTCGGTCTTTCTTATACAACCTTTGAATACAGCGACCTCACAGTCGGTGAAAACGGCGTAGCTTTTACCCTTAAGAACACCGGAGACAGAGACGGAGCCGAGGTTTCACAGCTCTATGTATCACTTCCCGAAGCTGAGGTTTTCAGACCTGCCAAGGAGCTCAAGGGCTTTGCCAAGACTTTCCTTAAAGCAGGGGAGAGCAAGAAGGTTGAGATCGCCTTTGACGATAAGACTTTCCGCTATTTTAACGTCAAGACTAATAAGTGGGAGGTTGAAGGCGGCAGCTACGACATCCTTGTAGGTGCCAGCAGCGCTGATATCAGACTTACAGGTGAAATTAGGAAGGAAGCGACCACCGACGTACTTCCTTACGTCAAAGAGTCTCTTAAGGCCTATTACTCAGGTAAGATTGAGACCGTTAACGACGATGAATTTGAGAAACTCCTTGGAAGATCCATTCCCGATGGAAAGTGGAGCGGCAAGCTTGGAAGAAACGATGCTCTGTGTCAGCTCTATTATGCTAAGAGCGGCCTTGGAAGGCTTGTTTACAAGGTACTTACGAACAAAAAGAAGAAGGCGGATGAAAGCGGTAAGCCTGATCTGAACATTCTTTTTGTTTACAATATGCCCTTCAGGGCGATGGCCAAGATGAGCGGCGGTATGGTCAGCATGGATATGGTTGACGGAAGCGTCAAGCTCGTGAACGGACACTTCTTCGGCGGTCTTGGCACAATTATCGGCGGTTTCTTCGGAAACAGCAGGAAAAACAAGGCTTATGAAGCTAAGATTAAGGGAGGCAACAAATAATGAAATTCTGGAGCAGTTTTGCAGAAAAACATCCCAAGGCAGCGCAGTGGATAAGAGAGGGAGGCTTATTCGTGATCGTAAGTAATCTGATCACGGTATTCAAGCTGTTACTTCTTATTTTCCTTCCTGCCGCATTTGGATTCCTTGGTGATAAGGCGTTCGGTTTTCCCGGAATCCCAATCACCATGTTTGGCCATACATTCCCCTGGTATATCATAGGATACGGCCCGGATGAGGGTGGTACGGCATACTTTGTGGCATACATGATCGCAATGGTGATCGGAGAGTTCATCAACTTCTTTATCCAGAAGTACTTTGTTTTCAGGAACTATGACAAGATCGGAAAACAGGCTCTTTGGTACATCTGTGCCTTCTGTGTGATCACCTGTATCGTTAACTCCCTTAACTGCATCTGGAAGGGCGGCATCACCTATGCTATTCCTCAGAATCTTGCATGGCTTAAGGAAATCGGAACCACAGTTCTTAACGGCGGTGTCAGCATGGTAGTATTCTTCTTTGTTAACAAGATCATCTTCCCTCAGACACCCAAGGAAGAGAAGAACTAAACGAACTCGGCAAATAAATAAGTACTCGGCAAATTTAATGTAATCGGCAAAAAAGAGAGAACTCAGATCACTGAGCGCTCTCTTTTTATGATGTGAAGCCTATTTATTTTATCCTCGGAGGGGCGAGGTTATTTGTGGGAGGAGGCTATTCCGTGTATGGGGTTGGAATAGCCATGTGTAATGATTGAAAAAAGTATGTGTTGTGGGGATCAAGTAATTTGTTTTACTTGATGATCTTATATTAAAACCATAACCTAAATGCTTACTAAAGAGTTTGTGAACATTCTGTGAATGGGGTCTGACCCCAATTTTGGTTTGACTTTTCCGCTTTATCACTTTAAAATGGTACTAATTATATTTGTACTCGTGTATACAATCTTAAAAAGTGTTGTGGAAGGAGATGCCTATGAACGAATTTCTATCTCAAGTGGAACAGATCAATGGTGCAGTGAACGGTTTTGTATGGGGGCTTCCCATGCTGATACTTTTATGTGGAACGGGAGTCTTGATGACCTGTTTGACCAAGTTCTTCCAGGTAAGTCATTTTGGTCACTGGATGAAGAACACCATAGGAAGTATTTTTACCAATTCTCATATAACAGCGCATACAGCCAAGGGAGATATGCAGATTTCCCAGTTCCAGAGCCTGTGTACAGCCCTGGCAGCCACCATCGGAACCGGTAATATCGCAGGTGTGGCAGCAGCTATCGCGGCAGGTGGACCGGGAGCTATTTTCTGGATGTGGATCGTAGCGTTCTTCGGAATGATGACCAACTTCTCAGAGAACGTGCTGGGTATCTATTACAGAAGGCGCAATGAGAAGGATGAGTGGTGCGGCGGCGCCATGTATTATCTTAAGGACGGACTTGGGGCCAAAAGAGGCTGTGCACAGATCGGAGCTGCTCTTGCAGTACTGTTCAGTGTTTTCTGCGTTATTGCATCCTTCGGAATCGGCAATATGAGCCAGATCAATTCCATTGCCGTCAACATGAATTCAGCTTTTAACATTCCATACTTCGTAACAGGAATCATCCTTATGGCTCTTGCAGGCCTTGTAATCGTAGGCGGACTTAAGAGAATCGCCTCCGTGACAGAGAAGCTCGTGCCCTTTATGGCAGTTATCTACGTTGTAGGAGCAATCATCGTTCTTGTGGTCAACTTTGATAAGGCCGGCGCAGTTTTTTCGGCAATTATAAAAGGAGCCTTTGGAATGAGAGCAGTTGGCGGCGGAATCGTAGGTAGCGGAGTTGCCATGGCTGTTCAGTGGGGAATGAAGCGAGGCGTTTTCTCTAACGAGGCAGGTCTTGGTTCCTCAGTTATGGTTCATTCAAGTTCCAATGTTCGTGAGCCCGTTATTCAGGGTATGTGGGGTATCTTCGAGGTATTTGCAGATACCATCATCGTATGTACACTTACTGCTTTTGCGGTATTGTCCAGCGGTCTGGTTGATCTTGAGACCGGCAAGGTACTTTCAGAGAACGTTTCTACGGCACTTGTGGCTGAGGCTTTCTCAACAGTATTTGGCGGCGCAGGATCAGCATTTATCGCAATTGCCATCTTATTCTTCGCATTCTCAACTGTACTTGGCTGGAGCCAGTACGGCAGCAAGGGATTTGAGTATCTCTTCGGAACAAAGGCAGTTAAGGGCTATCAGATAATCTTCGTCGTATTCATCGTTATCGGAGCTACCATGGATCTGTCCCTTGCCTGGGATCTGTCTGATACCTTCAACGGAATGATGGCAATCCCTAACCTTATCGGTGTTATAACCCTTAGCGGCACTGTTATGAAGATTACCAAGAACTATGTTGACCGCAAGCTCCGTGGTAAGGATGTGAAGCCCATGCTTTCCGCCCTTGATGATATTCAGGAACTTCACGAAAAAGAAATCAGCTGAAAACCTCTATTTTACACTTATTTTATTCATGGTTTTTCTGCATTTTATAGAAGTATTCTATAATGATTTTGAGTATTATCGGTTAAACGTATACAGGATGCATGATTAATTATCGTTGAGGCCGGCGAATAATAATGTGCCTGGCACTTGCAGGAAGGAAGCGTAACGGAGGCGTAGAGGAATTGGAGAGAAGCCATGTAGTGGAGGACGGTTGGTGCCAGGCACTTTGATAGCAATAGCGGAGAATGCCGGATTCCCGGGGGAGCGATGTTTACTTGGGGACTGTACCGAATCACCTTAATGTGAGAAAAAGTGTATCATTTATCAATAAAAAGTTATATCATAATATTAGATCCAGTATGACAAAGGCAATAAAACATAGGAGAATGCACCATGAAACTTATTTTTAAGATAATCGTAGTCCTATTAAACAGCTTGTTTGCATTTTTTGGAATGCTCTGCCTACTGGAGATGATTGAAAGGGAGATTACGCCTCAGGACTCATTGGTTGGTCCCGAGGATTTCTAAGGCTAATAGGTAAATTACAAATGTATTTTGTGCGGCAGCTCAGAAATGGGCTGCCGTTTTATTTGTGTAGCATCTTTAATAAAACGTAAGCGTCACGTAAACTGTGTCAGTAATGTCCATATAATGGTGTAAATTTATAAATTAGTATTAAAAGAGCCAAAGGCTCACCTTTAGGTATAATTAAATCACCACAATCAAATTAACCGGAGGTATAGCTCAATGGCTCAACTAAATATTACTTTAAACCAGGAAGAAATACTACAGTTACTTTCGTCAAAAGAGACCTCCACGACGAGCGTGTTACAGTCTTCTGTCAGGCTGTTTACAATGTGATCACAGGCAAATTTGGCACCGCAGAGGCTCTTATGCGTCTTACTCTTCCCGAGACAGGAATGGTATTCCCGGATAAGTTCATTCCTCTGGCAGAGAAGCACAATTACATCCATGTGCTGAGTATGATCATTTTGTCCAAGACCTGCAGACAGATCAGAAGATTCATGGAAGCCGGCTACGAATTCGAGCGTATATCCGTCAACTTCTCAATCCTTGATTTCAGAGAGGATGACTTCTGCGAGGCTGTTATAGATATTTTAAACTCTGAGAATATCCCCTTTGACAAGGTGGCAATAGAAGTGACCGAGAGTCAGAACGAGAAGGATTTCAGAGCCATCAAGGAGAAATTTGAGGAGCTTCGAAGAGTTGGTCTTACGCTGTATCTGGACGACTTTGGAACCGGATATTCAAGCTTTGAGAGGATCATTGAGATACCTTTCGACATAATCAAGTTCGACAGATCCCTGGTTATAGCCAGCGGCAAGCAGGTTAAGGCGGAGACCACGGTCTCCTACCTGGCCCACATGTTCACAGACCTGAACTACTCCGTTCTCTACGAAGGCATCGAGAATGAAGACGATGAGAACAGATGTAACAATATGTACGACAGATATCTCCAGGGCTACAAGTATTCCAAGTCCATACCTATCGAGCGCCTTACAGAGTTCTTTGAGAAAAGAGAAAAAGACGCTTAATGGGCACCTATAAATCTACTGTGATAAAACTGTGATAGTTCTCCTGATATCATTTTCTTATAAACAATAAGTTTGAGAGGGAGACTATAGAAATGGGAATGATCACTAAAATCTTATCATTGGGATTCACAGTTATAGTACTACTTGTAGGTAGCATGACACATTCAGACGAGAAGGCTGCTGAGGCAGCACATGAGATAGAGACACAGGCCATGGAGATTGCCTGCCACCACTGCCACAGAAACATCACAGTGGATATCAGCAAGGACAGCGCTGTATGCACCTACTGTCATGAAGTTAACGAGTTCGACGGCTGATATAAACCCCGAACCACGCATAAATACTGAATAAACGAAATAACAATAATGGAAAAATTGTCCTCCATGTCGTAGAATACCTAAGTGTGGGCTTAAAACCCACGCTGGGAGAGAGAAATACTGACATGGAGGACAAAATTATAGTATGAAAAAAGGTTTTATCCGTAGAACCCTTGGCCTGTTCCTTGCTGCGTCCATTGTGATTGCACAGGTTCCGCAAGCAGCAGAGGCTTATGAGGGTACAACGCAGTATGGGGAAGAACTCTCTGTTGAGGATTCGTCTGAGGTTATGATCTCAGAGGATTTTGCATCGGATGAGAGTTCAGAAGAGGCATCAGACTATGAGGATTCTGATGCTACAGAGATAGACGTTATCTCAGAGGACGTATCCGGCAATGAGACCGTAGAAGACGATACAGATTCCTATGAAGAGCTTGTTTCAGAGGATGATCTCGTATCTGAAGAAGCTGATGATGTTGCTGATGCTGAGCTCATGGCAACAAGCGGCGAATTAGGAAGTAACATCATATGGAGCCTTGATGCTTCAGGAACCCTGACCCTCACCGGAAGCGGCGTTATGGAGGACATGATGCCAACTACCCGTCCCTGGGAAGATTATCTGAAAAGCATCAAGAAGGTTGTGGTAAAGGACAGCATTACAACTATCGGCAAATATGCTTTCTGGGAATGCTCTAATCTAAAGGAGGTTTCGCTGGAGAGTAATATCACTTCCATCGGCGAGGAAGCCTTTTTTATGACCGCGGTTGAGAGCATTAACTTTCCCTCATCCTTAAGAGAGATCGGCAGCAATGCCTTTGAATATGCCCATCTTACAAGTGTTATACTGCCTGCATCGGTTACCGAAGTCGGCGATTGGGCTTTTGCCTATAACACAAGGCTTACTAAAGTTGTGGTAGAGACCAAGAAGATGACAGTCTCAGGAATGTTTGCGTTCCAGGAGTGCCCGATTAGCAGTGTGACTCTGCCCAAGGATATGACAGTAATTCCCGCATATCTTCTTCATGATGCCAAGTTCGGCGATATCAAGATCACTATTCCCAAAACCGTTAAGACCATCGGAAGAAGTGCCTTCAGTGCATCTTCCAAATCTTCCGGAACCATGGAGGTTGTATTTGAGGACGGCTCACAGCTCTCTACCATCGGGGATTCGGCATTCAGCCAGGCACGTCTTTTCAAGATTACCCTTCCTGAGAGCCTTAAGGAAATCGACGACCAGGCTTTTCATTACACCAGAATATCTGAGATCGTAATTCCATCCAAAGTCAACAATATCGGTTCCTGGGCCTTCGCTGACAACAAGTTCCTGGCCAAGGTGACACTTAATTCAAATACCCTGACTGATTGTGAGGTATTTGCTTTTGATGGCTGCGGCATAAGTCAGGTAGTCTTCGGAGATAATGTCACAGCTATTCCTGACTATCTTTTTTACAGTGCGGATTTCTCAGGATGTACAGTAACTATCCCTAAGAGGATCAAGACTATAGGTAAAGGCGCCTTTTATTCCGATGGCAAGGGAAGTATTGATGCACTTAAGTTTGAGGCCGGAAGCGAGTGTAAGAGTATCGGCAGTGAGGCTTTTGCCAACTGCAGGCTCTACGAGCTTCGCCTTCCTGACAAGCTCAAGGAGATAGGATATCAGACTTTCAGGGGAACATATATCGAGGATCTCGTGATTCCTTCGGGAGTTACCAAGATAGACGCCTGGGCATTTGGCGACTGTCCCCTTCTTTCCAAGGTTACAATACCTGCGTCGGTAAAGGAAATCGGCTATCAGGCCTTCACCACCACAGGCTCCAAGGATATCATGGTCATTGTACCCAAGGGATGCTATGCCTATGATTGGATAAAAAAGAACGCAAATGACAATAATTATATTATCACCGAGAGTTTCCCCATTTCCTATGTCTTAAATGGCGGAACAAACAGCGATAAGAACCCTGTTAATTATCTAAAGGGCGAGAGCATCTCACTCTCTGATCCTACCAGAACCGGCTATACATTTGGCGGGTGGTTTCTTGATTCCAAGTTCACCAAGGCAGCCCCGTCTGTGGACACAAGTAAGGGCGGCAAGCTCACCTTCTACGCTAAGTGGACAGCTAAGACTTATACGGTTAGTGTTAATGCAAACGGCGGTAAATTAAGCGGAGCACCAACCTTCCAGGTTACCTATGGCAAGGCTTATCCCAAGTTCACCAACACAGCCTCCAGAAACGGTTACAATTTCGCCGGCTGGTATACACTTCCCGAGGGCGGCAGCAAGATTAAGCCCGGAAGCACTGTATTTAAGCCTGAGAATCCTGACAGCGCCAAGATCTATGCTCATTGGACACCTGTTAAGTACAAGATCACCTACAGACTTGGGGGCGGTACTCAGAAGAAGGCTCCTGCGACCTATACAGCAGACAAGGACTGCGTTCTCGCAGTTCCCACCAAGACCGGCTACACCTTCGCAGGCTGGAAGGTAGAGCAGTCAGCAGGTAAAATGGCACTCTCCGGCGGCATCATCAAGGCAGGCAGCGGCAATTACGGCAACGTAACCCTGACAGCCACCTGGAACGAGAACGTATATGACCTCATCGTGCACAAGAACAATTCTTCAGACAGCAAGGATATCACCAACACCCGCAGGGTCAGATATACAGAGGAATTTGAGATGTACTCTGTGGCAGGCTCCTTTGAGGGCTATCACCCCGAAAACGGCGGGAAATTTACCAGCTTCGTGGTATCAGTCAATTCCAGAGCTGACGGCAAAGGCAAGAAGTACTCCATGGCAAGTAATTACTCCGGGCTGTCAACCGGGAGTGATCCAAACGGCAAGGAAATAGCGCAGGTTCATCTGTACGCTCAGTGGGGCAAAGAAATCTTTTACCGCATCGGCTATGTGCTTGACGGCGGAACCCTTAAGACTCCTGTAAATGCCTATGATGGCAGCGCAGATGTCAAGATCCCCAATCCCACCAGGACCGGCTATAAATTCACCGGCTGGGATGCGAAGTACATTAACAGCCAGATGAAGCTTTCCACCAAGGGAAATGTCACAACCATCAAAAAAGGAAGTGCCGGTGACATATACTTCGTCGCTAAGTTCACACCGATCACCTACAATGTGAAGCTTAGCACCAACGGCGGTGTATACCTTGACAAAAACAACAAGAAACAGACCACCATGCTCTTTGCATCCGGGGTTGCCTACGGCGAAGATGTTACAAAGAAAGCAGATTTCTCCGATTTCTGCAGCAAGAGGCTTTCAAGAAAGGGCTATACCTTTGCAGGCTTTGCCACCGACAAGGCGGGTAAGAACCTGGTGATTAACGCAAGCGGAAGGTCTGTGGGGCAGTACACTTCCGGCATTAAAAATCTCACCACCAAGGACAAAGCTACAGTAACTCTTTATGCGATCTGGACTAAATAAAGACCTGTAATCGGCAGAATAGATAATTTAAACGCTTCTTCTTATCGGATAGAATGAAATCGATTCTATGAACAAACGTTAAGGAGAAGCGTTTTTTATGACTAAGGAAAAAAAGAAAAAGAGTCCGGCAGAAAAGTTTATGATCGGACTTCTTTTGGCGGTGCTGGCGTTGGCGCTGGGCTATGTGATATGGGTAGTTGTGGTCCTGGGAATGGTATTTGGATTGTTTGACAGGCCGACTCTTAACGTATCCTCTTTTAACGGTTGTCCCAATACTGCAAGTGAGAGATATGTAGCTTACTTGGGATATGCGGATGAAAAAGAGCTGATATGCCTATATGAGTTCTAAATAAGGCCAAATTTCTCAAGGCCTATAAGGATGCCGTCATCTTCCAGATTGGCAGTTACAAAATCCGCGATCTGAGCGATCTCATCACTGCAGCGGCCCATGGCAACTGCGATACCGGCTTCCTCCAGCATCTCCTTGTCGTTGATGCTGTCGCCGAAGGCGATGGTGTCCGCCGGATCTACTCCAAGAAGTTCGCAGACCTTGCGGATACCGGTTCCCTTGTTATAGCCCTTGGGAACCATCTCCCAGATAGTGGGAGTGTGAACCATATAGTCATACAGATCGGATAGCTCTTCGCTGCACTGCGCACTGGTTTCAGGGTTGCAGGTGACGGAGAGCTTGTTTATTTCCCATTTTCCCCATGAGTCTCTGATCCCGCGGAGTCTCTCACCCATTTCCCGCATGACCTTTTCGCCGTACATATCTCCGGTGTAGTCGGATTTCTCCATATAGAGATGTTCAGGGCCTTCAAGGATTGGCTTGAAGCCGTATTTGTTCATGGCTTCCATGGTCCGGATTGCGTCATCCCTGGATATCAGGCGGTTGAAGATGGTCTTACCTTCATATTCGATCATGCATCCGCAGGAGGATACAATGCCGTCCCACCCTATATCAAGGAGCTCTTTATTAGTGACAAAGGCTCTGGCTCTTCCTGTATTTATGAAGCATTTGTGGCCCTTTGCCCTGGCCCTTCTGATGCCTTCTTTGGCGCTCTCAGGTATGTAGTTCTTGTAATCCCATAGTGTTCCGTCTATATCGAAAAATATGATCATGTCCGCGTCCTTTCTATAATTTCAGAAGTCTAACCGCTGCCGCAGTGTTTGTCAAATCGGTTAAGGATTCGCTTAAGAAAATTTTAACTTGACAATATGTAGTTAGCTACCTATCATGGAATATGTATCATGCTACATATATATAATTGTCACGAATGAGAGGTGAGACATGAACTGCGAAGAAGATCCAAGGCAATTCTTCAGAGACAGAGAGCATGAGCCCACGAGCTTCAAGTTCAAGCTTATCTATGAATCCTTTGCTGCCATTATCAATAGACAGCTCAAGGAGGACGATATGACCTTTTCCCAGCTGATGCTTATATCCTACGTGTGGGAGAAGAGGAATCAGAAGGTCACCCAGAAGGACATATCCAAGGCTCTGCACATCAAGCATCCTACCACCATCGGTCTTCTTAAGAGACTCGAGGAAAAGGAGATGCTGAAAGTAGTGGTTGATCCTGACAACAGAAAATACAGGAATATCGCTCTGACTCCTAAGGGCGAGAAATTTGTGAAGCACAACAAGGAGAGAAAAAGATACACCGATTCATATCTGACCGAGGGCATGACCACGGAAGAAGTTACGGAGCTTAGAAGGCTCCTTGACAAGGTCATAGACAACATGAAGGAACTTCGGGAAGAAACTATGAACTGCGATGATCTTAACAAGAGTGAATAACAATTCAGGAGAGAATCTATGCTAAAAACACTTTTAAAACAGGTAAAGGAATACAAGCTTGCCTCCTTCCTTACGCCCTTTTTCATGGTCCTGGAGGTTATCTGCGAGATGATAATCCCTATTCTTATGGCCAAGATCGTGGATGACGGTATCGGATTTAACAATCCAAACGGAGGAAGCATGGGCGTCATCTTCAAGGTTGGAGCAATGATGATCGTCATCGCTTTGCTCGGACTTTTTGCCGGACTTGGCGGAGCCTATTATGGTTCACAGGCATCCACAGGTTTGGCCAAGAACCTCAGGAAGGCTATGTTTGACAACATTCAGACCTTCTCCTTTGCCAATATCGACAAATTTTCAACTTCAGGTCTTGTAACAAGACTTACAACAGACGTAACCAATATTCAGAACGCCTACATGATGACTCTCAGAATGGCCATGAGAGCGCCTGCATCCCTTATTATCGCCATGGTTGCAGCCTTTACCATCAGTCCCAGACTTGCCAGCATCTATCTGGTGGCAGTTCTGTTCCTGTCGGTTCTTATGGTGATCATCATGAACACGGCCACCAAGTACTTCAAGCAGGTATTTGAGAAGTACGACAAGCTCAATGAGAGCGTACAGGAGAACGTATCCGCAATCCGCGTGGTCAAGGCCTATGTCCGTGAAGAATATGAGAATGACAAGTTCAAGAAGGCTGCCCTTAACATCTATCACATGTTCGTTAAGGCGGAGAAGAACATTGTTATGATAAGTCCCGTAATGTCAGGAACTGTATATATCTGCATCCTTCTGGTGAGCTGGTTCGGTGCCCATATGATAGTTTCAAATGAGCTTACCACCGGCGGACTTATGAGTCTTCTTACCTACTGCATGACCATCCTCATGAATCTCATGATGCTTGGTATGATCTTCGTAATGCTGACAATGGCTCAGGCCAGCGGCAAGCGTATCGCAGAGGTTATCGAGGAGAAGGCCACCATCACCAACAAGGATGGCGCTGTCAAGGAAGTTAAGGACGGCAGCATTTCCTTCGAGCATGTGGATTTTGCCTACAATACAACCTCCGAGGAGCCTGTTCTTAAGGATATTAACCTTGATATCAAATCGGGAGAGACCATCGGAATCATCGGAGGAACCGGTTCTGCCAAGTCTTCGCTGGTTAACCTTATCAGCAGACTCTACGATGTTACGGGGGGCAGCATCAAGGTCGGCGGTGTGGACGTTAGGGACTATGACATGGAGACCCTGCGAGATCAGGTATCCGTTGTACTTCAGAAAAACGTTCTTTTCTCCGGAACTATTCTTGACAACCTCCGTTGGGGTGACAAGAACGCCACCGAGGAGGAGTGCAAGAGAGCCTGCAGGATGGCCTGCGCCGACGAATTCATTGAGAGAATGCCGGATGGCTACAACACCGAGATAGAGCAGGGCGGAACCAATGTATCCGGCGGACAGAGGCAGCGTCTATGTATCGCAAGAGCCCTTCTCAAAAAGCCCAAGATCCTTATCCTGGACGATTCCACCAGCGCTGTTGATACAGCAACGGATGCCAAGATCAGGAAGGCCTTTGCCGAGGAGATTCCCGGAACCACCAAGCTTATTATCGCTCAGCGTATCAGTTCAGTTCAGAACTGCGACCGCATCATTGTAATGGACGACGGCTGTGTAAACGGCTTCGGAACCCATGAGGAGCTTCTTAAGACCAATGAGATCTACAGAGAAGTATACGAGTCACAGACCGGAGCTTCCGGAGATGCAGATTTCGACCAGGCAGGCTGAGAGTAAAGGAGAAAAGAAATGGCAGAAGAAAAACAGGTTAAACCGGGCCCCGGAAGACCAAGGCAGGGAATGCCCCGTCCCAAGGTAGAGAACCCCGGCAAGCTTTTTAATAGAATCATGGGATATGTGTTTAAATTCTATCCCGTTCATATGATAATTATTGTTCTTTGTATCTTTGTAACAGTATTTTCAAGCGTACAGGGAACCCTTTTTACCAAGACACTTATAGACGGCTATATCAAGCCTATGCTTGATTCGGGAAGCAATGATTACAGCGAGCTTCTCAAGGCCATGGCGAGAGTTGCCATATTCTACGGAACAGGCGTACTTGCTGCATTTATTCAGTCCTATACAATGATCTTCATTAACCAGGGCACACTTAAGAGACTTCGTGAGGATCTCTTCGAGCACATGGAGAGCCTTCCCATCAAGTATTTTGACACTCATGCCCACGGAGATATCATGTCGATCTACACCAACGATATCGATACTCTCCGTCAGATGATAAGTCAGAGTATACCTCAGATGCTGAACTCAGCGATCACGATTGTCAGTGTTCTGGCATCAATGCTGGTTCTGAGCATACCTCTTACCATCGTAACCCTTGTAATGGTTGCAGTTATGTTGTTCTGTTCAGCCAAGGCCACCAAGGCTTCCGGTAAGAACTTTGTTGCTCAGCAGAAGAATATCGGTGCCCTCAACGGCTATATCGAAGAGATGATGACAGGACAGAAGGTAGTCAAGGTCTTCAATCATGAGAGCGAAGCCATCGTTAAGTTCGATGAGCTCAACGAGGAGCTGTACAAGAGTGCGTTCAAGGCCAATGCCTATTCCGGAGCCCTTGGTCCCATCAATGCACAGCTTGGCAATACCAGCTATGTAATCTGTGCTATTGTGGGCGGTGCCATCGCACTGTCGGGAAATGTGACCTTCGGACTCTCGGTCGGTGCACTGGCCAGCTTCCTTACCTTCAACAAGAACTTCTCAATGCCCATCAACCAGGTCAGCATGCAGTTCAACTCGATCATCATGGCTCTTGCCGGAGCAGAGCGTATCTTCAAGCTCCTGGATGAGCAGCCTGAGACCGATGAGGGCTATGTAATGCTGGTTGATTCCAAGGAGAAGAACGGTGAGATCGTCGAGGCAGACCACCACACAGGACACTGGGCCTGGAAGCATTATCACAAAGCCAGCGATACAACCACCTACCAGCCCATGGAAGGTGATGTTACCTTCAACGGCGTTGACTTTGGCTATACGGATGAGAAGATGGTTCTTCATGACATCGTGCTCCATGCGCTTCCCGGTCAGAAGATCGCTTTTGTAGGCTCCACCGGTGCGGGTAAGACCACGATCACCAACCTGATCAACAGATTCTACGACATTCAGGACGGTAAGATCAGGTACGATAATATCAACATCAACAAGATCAAGAAGGCAGATCTTAGGCGTTCTCTTGGTATAGTTCTTCAGGATACACATCTTTTCACAGGAACTGTTATGGAGAACATCAGATATGGTAAGCTGGATGCCACTGATGATGAGGTAATCGCAGCAGCTAAGCTTGCAAATGCGCATAGCTTTATCAAGAGACTTCCAGAAGGCTATGACACAATGCTTACAGGAGATGGTGCTAACCTGTCTCAGGGACAGAGGCAGCTCCTTGCAATTGCCAGAGCAGCCATCGCTGATCCACCAGTTCTGATTCTTGATGAGGCTACATCTTCGATCGATACCAGAACAGAGAAGATTGTTCAGGATGGAATGGACAAGCTCATGAAGGGCAGAACAACCTTCGTTATTGCCCACAGACTTTCTACAGTCCGCAACAGTGACTGCATCATAGTTCTTGAGCAGGGCAGAATTGTAGAACAGGGAACACATGATGAGCTTATTGCCAAGAAGCAGAGATATTATCATCTGTATACTGGAATGAAGGAAGAAGGCGTAACCGCATAATAAATTAACGGGGACGGTTCTCTGAGTCAATGGGGACGGTTCTCTGAGTCAACGGGGACGGTTCTCTCTGACTCGTTTTGCTTAGCAAAATGAGTCAGAGAGAACCGTCCCCGTTGACTCAGAGAACCGTCCCTGTTGAATTAATTACATCTGGTCATATAAAAATTTTCATTTCTGGTATTTTTCATATTACCAGCATAGGTGTATATTAGGGTAAGTTTATAAAAGGCTACGGAAAATAAGACAAATCCTAAGGAGGAGACCTATGAAAAACGACAACGTTAGAAAAATCACCTATTCAGGACTTATGGCAGCGCTTTGCTATGTTGGTTATGCAGTATTTCCTGCCATCAATGCTTCAGGAACAAAGGTACATATTGGAAATGCATTTGTAGTACTCGGCGCACTTTTATTAGGGGGACTGTATGGCGGACTTGCAGGAGCAGTTGGACTTTCAATTGCAGACATTACTCTTGGTTATACAGCATCTGCACCAAGAACCTTTATCACCAAGCTTGTAATTGGTCTTATCGTAGGCCTTGTTGCTCACAAGATTGCAAAGATATCTGAAGATCACAAGAAAGAGTATATTTTAAAGTGGTCTATTATAGCAGCAATTGCCGGACTTGCATTTAACTGTGTATTTGAGCCTGCTCTTAAATATTTCTGGTTCACTATCCTGACACCAAATGCAGAGAAGGCAGCATCAGCTATCACAGCACTTCTCGCTGTGACAACCTATGCAACTATTATCAATGCTGTGATCAACTCAGTTCTTGCTGTAGTGATCTACAATGTACTTCGTCCAGCACTTAATAGAGCAAATCTTTTTCCCACATTGACAAGGACAAGTGCAAAAGAAGCATAATAACAATAAATATTGATATCGAACCTGCCAGTACATGATGAGTACTGGCAGGTATTTTTTATTATATTGACATATATTTAACGCGCTGATATATTTATGGTGCACTGTATTCGAGTAGACTCGAAACGGTAGCTTTTTTCATTCAAAGGAGAATTGAATATGGATAACACATCAATGCTTGGCCGCAAGACTAAAGAGGAGTCAGTCGGACTTAGCGCAAAAACACGTTACATGGTGGAGACTGCCCTCATGATAGCAATCGTACTTATCATGGGCAATACTGTCCTTGGTACAATCCCGACCCCATTCCTTGAGGTTTCTATCGTTACTGTTCCAGTTGCATTAGCAGCTATGCTTATTGGACCAACAGCAGGTATCATTTGCGGTATCGTATTTGGACTTAACAGCTTTGCAGGCGCTTTCACAGGTGCAAGTGGAATGCTCTCAACACTTTTCACAATCAGCCCAATTGGAGTCTTCTTTACAGCAGTAGTAGCAAGATTTCTTGATGCTACATTAGTTAGCTTTATTTTCAAAGCTCTTCACAGAGGTAAGTTAAAGCAGGCTTCTTACTATATTACAGGCGCTCTTATGCCACTTTTCAACACTGTATTCTTCATGGGATCTCTTTGCCTTTTCTTCTACAACACAGATTATGTTCAGGGTCTTGTAGAGAAGTACAATGCAGCTAACCCATTTGCGTTTGTTATCGCTATGGTTGGAGTTCAGGCAACAGTTGAGGCTGTTATCGGATGCCTCCTTGCTGGAACACTTGGCGTAGTACTTTCAAAGGTTCTTAAGAGAGCTTAATAGGATATATAAAATGGTATTAACCGTAGATATTGGAAATTCGAATATCGTAATCGGGGTGTGGAATAACGCATCTCTGGAGCTTACAGACAGGATTCAGACCAGAAGAGATTATACGTCAAAAGAGCTAATGAATTCTTTTAATGGAATTCTAAGTAAGTTTGCCTGTGCCTATGAGGGGGCAATTTTGTCTTCTGTGGTTCCTGAAATTACTGATGTGATGCTTCATGTACTTGAGAATATTACTGGAAAGAGGCCTCTTTTAATGGGGCCTTTTCTTCGTACAGGGGTTGATATCTCAGACTATGCACCAGGAGCTATCGGAATGGACCGCATAGTAGATTTATCTGCCGCTGTCGTTATGTACGGAGCACCTGTAATGACCTGCGATCTTGGAACCTGTACTACAATTACCGTGGCAGGAAACGACGGTAAACTCATTGGCGGAATGATATGCCCTGGAATTCAGTTATCTCTTGATGCTGAGGCACAGCGCGCATCTCAGCTGCCACAGCTGACTGCCGGCAACGTGGATTCGCTTCTTGGAAAAGATACAGCATCTAACATGATGTCTGGTACAGTAGCAGCAACAGGGCTTATGTTATCGGAGCTTGCTGACAGGCTAGATATAGAAGATCTGAAGGTTGTCATAACAGGCGGCCTTGGCAGATATGTCATGCCTTGGATCAAGTGCAATGCAGAAGTTTATTATGAACCGGATCTTTTGCTAAGAGGTTTATACGAGATATACAGATGTAACAGTGACGTCGACATAAAATGATATTACAGATAGACGTAACCAGAGATTATTAGATATTCAGGAGATATGTACAATGCTTGAAGGGAAAAATATATTACTAGGAGTGACAGGTGGAATAGCAGCTTATAAGTCAGCAGATCTTGCATCTAAGCTGATCAAACAGCATGCAAATGTTGATGTGATCATGACTGAGAATGCTACCAAGTTCGTTACACCCCTTACTTTTGAGGCGCTGACTCATAACAGATGTACAACAGATACCTTTGACAGGAACCATCCCTGGGAAGTTGAGCATATAGCGCTTGCTGACAAGGCAGATGTTCTGGTTATAGCTCCTGCAACGGCTAACTGCATAGCTAAGCTTGCCTGCGGAATCGCGGATGACATGCTTACTACAACAGTACTTGCCTGTGACTGTCCTAAGATAATTGCACCAGCTATGAATACCAAAATGTTTGAGAATCCTGTAACTCAGAGGAATCTTAAGACTTTGGAGGAGCTGGGATATATTATCATAACTCCTGGTGATGGCTATCTTGCCTGCGGAACCGTAGGAAAAGGCAGAATGGAAGAGCCTGCAAACATTGTAGATGCCATAATTCATGAGATAGCCTGTCCTAAGGATATGGAAGGACTCAATGTACTTGTAACAGCAGGTCCTACTAGGGAAGCCATAGATCCTGTCAGATACATTACCAATCATTCAACTGGTAAGATGGGCGTAGCTATAGCCAAGGCTGCGGCCTGTAGAGGAGCTAATGTAACTCTCGTGGCAGGGCCAATTGAGGTGGGGATTCCTGGATATATAAATGTTGTAAGAGTTTCATCTGCGGCAGATATGTTCAGAGAGGTAACAAGTAGAGCTTCCGAGCAGGATGTTATTGTCAAAGCCGCTGCTGTTGCTGATTACACACCGGCAGAATATGTGGATGACAAGATCAAAAAGTCTGATGGGGATTTAGATCTTTCAATTAAATTATCAAGAACTCAGGATATTTTGAAGTGGCTTGGGGAGCACAAGAAAGAAGGCCAGATTCTCTGCGGCTTTTCCATGGAAACCAAAGATATGCTGGAAAACTCAAGGAAAAAGCTAGAGAAAAAGAATCTTGATATGATCTGTGCTAATAATGTTAAGGTTGAAGGCGCAGGCTTTGGCGTGGATACTAATGTTATTACCGTTATTACTAAGGAAAAAGAGACTCAGCTTGAGCTTATGAGCAAAGATAAGGCTGCATATGAGATCCTGACTGGAATTCTGAAGCTGAGATAATTGATCTATTTTGTTGTGACAAATAGTACAATATATTAAAATACATCAATCATATTGAGCATTATTACCGTAATAAGATTTTTTATCAGAGCCTCTTACGATTTTAGTTTCGCCTACCGATATAGTCTATGGAATTGGTAGAAGGAGGATCTGTAAATGGATTTTGGATTCCTTGCATCGGCAAATAGTATTACAAGTAAATATCTTAATCAGCTGTCTTCTGATAAGCTTGCATCACAGGCACAGTCAATAGATGACAATACCAGAAAGCAGTTTGGAAAAGAGTTTGAGGAAGCCTACGATTCACTTACAGCAACCAGAGCACTTAATGATAGCATGCGCAGCAGCTACGAGATGAACCATCAGGATTCACTTAGAGAGCATGCATCAAGACTTGGATATTCTATAGACAACAGAGTCATTGATATGTTGCATGTTCAGCTGTCTGATGATATGAACAATAAAGTAAACGCCGCAATGAACAACGCTATTAGCGAGCTCGGCGATTCGATGAAGTGAAAATCTAAACACTTGCCCTTGGTGGCAGGTGTTTTTTTATTTAATAGGAAATTACTCCGAATTTCCTATTAAACAAAAAACGCTCCGCTATGGATGCGCACTCGCGCGTAAGG